>Ga0070729_10001821_pt1 | contig 30404 bp, 28 predicted proteins | sample tdDd472_FD_66725 | JGI IMG/M metagenome (GOLD analysis project Ga0070729, IMG submission 66725) | Marine sediment microbial communities from the Atlantic coast under amendment with organic carbon and nitrate - tdDd47.2 | ecosystem: Environmental > Aquatic > Marine > Coastal > Sediment | place...
AACCGGACGATGCGTTTCGTCCGCTCGCCGAACAGCGAGGGCGTGTAGAAGCTGCCCGCGGCGCGCTTGCCGATCTCGCCCAGGGTGGGGTAGGGGGCGACGATCCCGGCGACGGCGCCGATCTTCAGGCGCTTGTCCACCGCCAGGACCCAGGGAAGGATCAACTCGCCGGCATGGGGGCCCAGAATGTCGACGCCCAGAACCCGGCCCCGGCGGGTCGTGATCACCTTGATCAGCCCATCCGTGTCCCGTTCGGCGCGGGCCCGGTCGTTCTCGGCGAACGCCCAGCGCAGGATGCGGATCTCGCCATGGGCGGCGCGGGCCGCGTCCTCGTCCAACCCGACATGGGCGAGTTCCGGCGCGGTGTAGGTCACCCAGGGGATGGCGGCGCGGTCGGCGCGGGCCGGCAGCCGGAACAGGGCGTTGCGGATCACGATGCCGGCGTGATGCGCCGCCAGATGGGTGAACTGCATCCCGCCGGCGACGTCGCCGACGGCGTAGACCCGCCGGTTGCTGCTGCGCAGCCGGGCGTTGACGGTGATGCCCCGCGCGTCATGGGCGATCCCGGCGGCGTCGAGCCCCAGATCCTCGATATTGGGGCGCCGCCCGGCGGCGATCAGAAGATGCGACCCCTCGATCCTGTCGGTCCCGTCGCCTTGGCGGACGGTGGCCGACACCCGTCCCGCCCCGCCGGCGATGCCCTCGACCGAGACGCCCTCGCGCAGGTCTATCCCGTCGCGGATCAGCCGCTGGCGCAGGATATCGACCAGCTCCGGGTCGTCCTTGGGCAACAGGCTCGCCGCCTCCAGCAGCGTCACCCGGCAGCCCAGCCGGCGGTGGGCCTGGGCAAGCTCGGCGCCGATGGGGCCGGCGCCGATCACGATCAGATGCGCCGGCGCCTCCCGCAAACCGAAGATCGTCTCGTTGGTCAGGTAGGGCGTGTCGGCAAGGCCCGGGATCGGCGGCAGCGCGGCTCGCGATCCCGTCGCGACGACGAACCGCCGCGCCGTAACCTCGACTTCGCCGGCCAGGACCCGGCGCGGCCCGACGAAGCGCCCGGCGGCGCGGAGGACGCGCACCCCCAGCCCCTCGAACCGTTCGACCGAATCGGTCGGCGCGATGCCGGCGATCACGTCGCGGACATGGTCGTTGACGGCGGCGAAGTCGATGTCCGGGCCGCCGGCGCCGATCCCGAATCGTCCGGCGCCTCGGATCGTCTCGGCCGCATGGGCGGCGGCGAGCAGCGCCTTCGACGGCACGCAGCCCGTGTTCAGGCAGTCTCCGCCCATCCGGTCCTTCTCGATCAGGACCGTCTCCGCGCCCAGCAGGGCGGCGCCGGCGGCGACCGACAGCCCGCCGCTGCCGGCGCCGATCACGCAGATATCCGCCGCGATGCGCTCCGTCATCCTACCGCCGGTCTGTACAGGCAAGGGGGGCTCCGATCAATGTCGTGGGTCAATGCCACGGGTCAACGCCGCCGATCAGGCTTTCCGGGACCGAAGCGCACGATAGACGATCGGCAACAGGGCCAGCAGGACGAGGCCGGCGAGGGGCAGCAGAACCTCGGCGCGCGTCAGGACCGGCCCCAGCGCCGGCGGCGCGCATTGGGCGGTCGCGTCGGCGGCCTTGAGCGCGTCGCAGTCGTGGAAGACGGCGTCGAAGCCATTGCCCAGGCTGGCGAAGACGACGGTTCCCGGCATGATGCCGAAGAAGGTGCCGATCACGAAGACGCGCAGCGGCACCCCCAGGAAGGCCGGCACCAGATTGACCAGCCAGAAGGGAAAGAGCGGAATCAGGCGGAGGACGAACATGTAGCTGAGGGCATCGCGGTTGAACCCCGCCTCCATCGCCTTCAGCTTCGGTCCCGCGCGGGCGCGCAAGGCGTCGCCCAGCGCCGTCTTGGCGATCAGGAACAGGGCGGTGGCGCCCAGGGTGGCGCCGACCAGCACATAGGCCGCCGCGAGCCAGGTGCCGAACAGGAACCCGCCGACGACGGTCAGGATCGCGCCGCCCGGCACCGAAAAGGCGGTGCAGGCCGTATAGAGAAGGACGAAGGCGAGCCCGATCGCCAGGCCATAGGCATGGACCCAGCGTTGCAGCAAGGCCCGGTTGTCGCTCAGCAGGTTGAACACATAGCCGGCGTCGACCCCCAGCGCCGGCAGGCCGAAGAGGGCGCCGAGAACGATCAGCAGCAGGAGAAGGGCGACGAGGCGTTTGGCGGGCATCGGTCGGGGGCGTCGAAGACGGCTCCTTGCGTTCGGGCTTTGCAGCATAACCCGACCTTGTCGCCGACAGGGTGGGGCATTTCCGGCGCGGTCGTCCCCCCGGTCGGCCAGCGGCGCGCGATACTATGCGGTTCCGGCCTCTCACGGGCGAATCACCAAGGCGTGAGGGCGGCGGCCGGGGGCGGATTGACTTCCCCGGACGATGCCCGTATACAGCCTGCCTTGCGTCGGCAGCCCGGCGCAACGCCCCGAAAAACGTCCTCCAGGGCAGTCGACGGAGTTCAGCCGTGAAACGGACCTATCAGCCAAGCGTGCTCGTGCGCAAACGCCGGCACGGATTCCGCGCCAGGCGCGCCACCACCGGCGGCCGCCGGGTATTGGCGCGGCGTCGCGCCAGGGGCCGCAAGCGACTTTCCGCCTAGGCCATGGGACGCGTGGTCGGCCGCCTCAAGCGCCGGCCGGACTTCCTGCGGGTAGCCGGCAAGGGCTGTAAATGGGCGGCACCCGGTCTCGTCCTTCAGGCGGCGCCGTTCGCGCTTGATCGCCCCGATGTCGGGGAAACGCCCGACATCCGGGTCGGTTTCACCGCCAGCCGCAAGGTCGGCATGGCGGTGGCGCGAAACCGCGCCCGGCGGCGGCTGCGCGCCGTCGCGGAGCGGATCCTGCCGACCAAGGCCCGGCCGGGCTACGACTATGTGGTCATCGCCCGCAAGGCGACTCTCGACCGGCCCTTCACCTCCCTGCTCGGCGATCTGGAGCGGGCCCTGGCCCATGTCGGCGCCCATTTGGAGCGTCCCGTCCCGCGCCGCGACGGCGGCCGCCGGCGGCCGCGGCGGAAGGGCTGAGCCGTGCGCCTGCCGAGTCTGATCCTGCGCGGCGCGATCCAGCTTTACCGCTACGGGCTGTCGCCGCTGAAGCCGCCGACCTGCCGGTACTACCCGAGCTGCTCCGACTATGCGCTGGAGGCGGTCACCCGCCACGGCGCGCTGGCCGGCGCTTGGCTGGCCCTGCGGCGCGTCGCGCGCTGTCATCCCTGGAACCCGGGCGGCGTCGACCCGGTGCCTGAAAGCGTGCGGTCGGGCGGCGCCGGATCGCCGGTGGGGGCCGGACGGGCGGCAAACGGAAAGACGGGTCCTTAGAAGATTATGGAACAGCGGAACCTTTTCCTCGCCATCGCGCTGTCGTTGGCCATTTTGCTCGGCTTTCAGACGTTGCTGATGCCGGAACCGCCGGCACCCGGCGCGCCGGAAGCGCAGACCGCGGCGCCCGATGCGGTGCCGACGGGACGGCCGGGCGCGGACGTGCCGCGTCCGGCGGCGCCCGGCGCCGGTGCGCCGGCGCCCGGCGGCCCCACCGCCGGACCGGCGGCGCCGACGACGGTCGAGACCCGGACGGCGGCGCTGGCCGCCTCGCCGCGCCTGCCCATCCGGACGCCGCGCCTGACCGGGTCGATCGCGCTGCGCGGCGGGCGGGTCGACGATCTGGTCCTCACCGACTACCGCACCGACGTGGCGAAGGACAGTCCGCCGATCACCCTGTTTTCGCCGACCGGGACGGCCAACCCCTATTACGCGGATTTCGGCTGGACGAGCGGCGCCGCGGCGGTGCCGGGTCCCGATACGGTCTGGCGGGCGGACCGGGCGGCGCTGACGCCCGATCAACCGGTCACCTTGACCTGGGACAATGGCCAGGGCCTGCGTTTCACGCGCCGCTACGACATCGACCGCGACTATATGCTGACGGTCACCCAGACGGTGGAGAACGCGGGCGGCGCGGAGGCGGAGCTCTATCCGTTCGGGCTGATCGCGCGCCGCGGGACGCCCGAGACGAGCGGGTTCTTCATCCTGCATGAGGGGCCGCTGGGGGTGCTGAACGGCACCCTCAAGGAGGTCGATTATGACGACCTGCAGGATGAGGGCGAGATCAAGGAGGCCACCACCGGCGGCTGGATCGGCATCACCGACAAGTTCTGGCTGGCGGCGCTGATCCCCGACCAGGCGGCGCCGGTGCAGACCCGGTTCGTGCGCTGGCTGGTGGATCGGACCGACAAGTATCAGGTGGACGTGCTGGGCGGCGCCCACCGGGTGGCGCCGGGCGCGCGGGTCGAAACGGTCAGCCGGCTGTTCGCCGGCGCCAAGGAGGTGCGCCTCCTGGACCGCTACGCCGAGACCTTCGCCATCCCCTATTTCGACAAGGCGGTCGATTTCGGCTGGTTCTACTTCCTGACCAAGCCGATCTTCTACATTCTCGATTTCTTCTTTGGGGTGCTGGGCAATTTCGGCCTCGCCATCCTATTGCTGACGGTGATCATCAAGGCGATCTTCTTCCCGCTCGCCAACAAGTCGTACCGGGCGATGAGCAAGCTGAAGCTCTTGCAGCCGAAGATGGTCGAGATCCGCGAGAAGTTCGGCGACGACCGGGCGCGGATGAACCAGGAGATGATGGCGCTGTACAAGCGCGAGAAGGCCAATCCCATGGCAGGCTGCCTGCCGATGCTGGTCCAGATCCCGGTCTTCTTCGCCCTCTACAAGGTGCTGTTCGTGACCATCGAGATGCGCCACGCGCCCTTCTATGGCTGGATCGCGGACCTGTCGGCGCCGGACCCGCTGACCGTCTTCAATCTGTTCGGCCTGATCCCCTGGACGCCGCCGGAGTTCATGGCGATCGGCATCTGGCCGCTGATCATGGGGTTGACCATGTTCCTGCAACAGAAGATCAGCCCCCAGCCGGCGGACCCGACCCAGCAGAAGGTCTTTCTGCTGATGCCGGTCATCTTCACCTTCCTCCTCGCCCAGTTCCCGGCCGGGCTGGTGATCTATTGGGCGTGGAACAACGTGCTGTCGATCCTGCAGCAATGGGTGATCATGCGCCGCATGGGGGTCAAGACCTAGGGCCGCCATGATGGCCGCCGCCATGGATCCGGCCGCGCCGTCCGGCCCCGCCGCCTCCGATATCGACGATGCCGACATCGAGGCGGGGCGGCTGCTCTTCGCCCGCCGCTGCGATTTCGTCACCGGCGTCGCCGCCCTGTCCGGCCTGCCGGACCCCACCCTGCCCGAAGTCGCCTTCGCCGGCCGCTCCAATGTCGGCAAGTCCAGCCTGGTCAACGCCCTGACCGGCCGCACGACCCTGGCGCGCACCTCGAACACGCCGGGGCGCACCCGCGAGATCAACTTCTTCTCCCTGGACGGGGCGCTGATGCTGGTCGATCTGCCGGGCTACGGCTACGCCCGGGCCGCCAAGACCGCGCGCCGGCAATGGACGCGGCTGGCCGAGGCCTATGTCAAGGGCAGGCCCAATCTGCGCCGGCTGTGCCTGCTGGTCGATTCCCGGCACGGCGCCAAGCCCAGCGACGAGGCGACGATGGCGCTCCTCGACGAGGCCGCCGTCTCCTACCAGATCGTCCTCACCAAGGTGGACAAGATTTCCGCCGAGGCGCGCGCGTCGCTGATCGCGGCGCTCGGCGCGCGCCTCGCCAAGCACCCGGCGGCCCATCCCGAGGTTCTGGCGACAAGCGCCCGCAACGGCGACGGAATCCCCGAGCTGCGCGCGGTGCTGGCGCGGATGGCCGTTTCGGAAAAATTGGGCTAGGTTCCCGGCCATGAGTTCCAAGAACGACCGCGAGGCCTGGCTCCTCAAGGCGAAGACCCTGTCCGACGCGCTGCCCTATATGCGGCGCTATTTCGGCGAGACCTTCGTCATCAAATATGGCGGCCATGCCATGGGCGACCCCGAGCTCGCCAAGCTGTTCGCCCGCGACGTCATCCTGCTCAAGCAGGTCGGCATCAACCCGATCGTCGTCCATGGCGGCGGACCGCAGATCGGCGCCATGCTCGAACGGCTGCGGATCAAGAGCTCGTTCGTCGACGGGCTTCGGGTGACCGACCAGGCGACGGTCGAGATCGTCGAGATGGTGCTGTCCGGCTCGATCAACAAGCAGATCGTCGCCTCGATCAACAATGCCGGCGGCCGGGCGCTGGGCCTGTCGGGCAAGGACGGCAACCTGATCCGGGCGCGCAAGGTCCGCCGCACCACCCGCAAGACCGATTCCAACATCGAGAAAATTCTCGATCTCGGCTTCGTCGGCGAGCCGACCCGGGTCGATTCCTCGATCCTCGATCCGTTCGAGGAAAGCGACATCATCCCGGTGATCGCCCCCATCGGGATCGGCGCCAAGGGCGAGACCTTCAACATCAACGCCGACACCGCCGCCGGCGCCATCGCCGCCGCGGTCGGGGCGACGCGGCTGTTGCTGCTGACCGATGTCGAGGGCGTGCTCGACAAGAAGGACACGCTGATCCCCGAGATGACGATCAAGACCGCGCGGGCGCGGATGGAGGACGGCACCGTCCATGGCGGCATGATCCCGAAGGTCGAGACCTGTGTCTCGGCGGTCAAGAAGGGCGTCGACGCCGCCGTCATCCTGGACGGCCGGCTCCCCCATGTCCTGCTTCTGGAAATCTTCACCGAGCACGGCGTCGGCACCCTGATCCGCGCCGAATAGCGCCGCCGGCGCGCGCCGCGTCAGCCGGCGAAGAACTCCATCTGCCACACCATCTCGTCCTCGCCCAGGGGATAGTCGCCGGCGGGATCGGCGACGAGCAGCGCCTTCGGCGGAATGCGGGCGAGGCGGCTTTGCAGGACGGTGGCGAAGCGCATGCTCAGCCCCGCCTGCCAGGCGAGCGCGGTGACCCCCTTGGGGCTTTGCGAGGACAGCACCCGTTCGACCGCGACCCGCCGCATGTCGGCGAGCAGGGCCAGCGATTCGACCATGAACTCGCGGTCGCCGGCGTCGAGCGCCTCCGACAAGCGGTCCTCGTTCAGCGCCCCCGCCTCTTGCAGCTTGCGGGCCACGGCCTCCGGCGCGTCGTCGGCGGCCGTGTCGCCGCCGCCCGTCGCGAGCCGCGCCTCGACCGCCTCGGCCAGCGCCCGCGCCGAAGCCTCGTCCAGATCCGCGCGCTGCTGGAGCACCTCGATCAGCGATCGGGCGACGAAGCCGGCCAGCCGGGTGACCGCCGTCGCCGACAGCTTGGGCCGGCGCACCAGCGGCCCATGCCATGATTGGCGCGGCGGCGCCCGGTCGATCAGCGCGTCCAGGGTCTCCTCGCGAATCTGCGCGCTCCCATTGGCGAGCAGCGCCGCCACCGCCGATTCATTGTCGCTGGCCGCGATGGACTCGGCGACCGGCTCGGTAAGTCCGTGACGCCGCGCGATGGCCGACAGCGCGCCGGGGATCGGATCGGCGCCGATGATCTCCAGAAGGTCCGAATCCTCCAGCAGCGGCGAGAATTGCAACACCGGCCCGGCGACTTCGATCTCGGCGTCGCGGGCCAGCGCGCGGATCGCCCCGACGGGCGCGGTGGGCAGGTCCTTCACCGCGTCGGCGATCGCGCGGCGGATCTGGACGAGCTGGTCGCGGGCGAGGATCTCCAGCAGTTGGACCGCGCGCTTCTGCATTTCGTCCTGGCTGTCGGCGTCCAGGTCGGGAGCGAGGCGGGCGATCTTGCGCGCCAGATCCCGGCGCACCCCGTCGTCGCGGTCGCGGGCGAGCAACAGGTCGGCCTGGACCGGCGTCTTCGGGTTGGCGGCGATCTCCCGGCGGACCTCGGCGGCCGGGTCCTCGGCCAGATAGTAGAGCAGCTCGGGGCGCAGCGTCCGATTGGCCGCCAGCTTGCGCCGCGCGCCGACATCCTCTGTTCGGGCCAGGCGCTTGGAGTCCTCGTAGGAGACGCGGCGCTCGAGACCGACGCCGCGCAACAGACGGGCGACGACGCCGCTCATGCCCGCCGGGCCTCGGATGCCGGGGCCGCCGGGGCCGCCGGGATCGCCCGGTCGGCGAGGACGAAACCGCCGCGACCGGCGGATTTGGCCGCGTACATGGCGGCATCGGCGCGCGCCAGCAGGGCGTCCCGGGCTTCGTCGGCGGCCGGGTCGAAGATGGCGATCCCGATGGAGAAGCCGAACGGCCGGGCGGTGTCGGCCGAGCGGCCGGCCAGGCGCCGGCCGGCCTCCAGAAGCGACCGGGCCTTGGCCCGCGCGCCGTCCGCGCCGGTCTCTTCCAGCCACAGGGCGAACTCGTCGCCGCCCAGGCGCGCGGCGAGGTCGGCGGCCCGGTTGTCGGCGGCCAGAAGCCCGGCGACCTCGCGCAGGACCGCGTCCCCGGCCTCGTGCCCCTGGCGGTCGTTGACCAGCTTGAAATTGTCGAGATCGACATAGACCAGCGCCCCCGCGCGGCCGGTGCGCCTCGCATGGCCGAGGCGGGTGGCGAGCCCGTCATTGAAGGCGCGCCGGTTCTTCAGGCCGGTCAGCGGGTCGGTCAGCGACGCCCGCTCCAGCGCGATATGCTGGCGGATCTGCTCATGGACGATGCCCAGGCGGTCGGCCACCGCCGCCGCCAGCGCCGCCTCGGCCGGCGACCAGGCGCGCGCGCGGGGGCGCCATAGGCGAAGACGCCCGGTGACCGTTCCCTGATAGCGGCTGGCGGCGTGGAAGACGCTGAGGGCGCCGATCTCCGCGACTGTCGGCTCGTCGGGGCCGGGATCGGCATTCAGGGCGGGCGCGGGCGCCTCGCCGAAGCGGGCGGCAAGGGCGGCGGCGCCGTCTTCCTCGACGCGCAGGATGTCGCAGCCGGCGGCGCTCAAGGCGCGCCCGGTGGCCTCGGCGGCGAGGTCCAGCATGTCGCGCGGGTCGGGCGTGTCGCGCATGACCCGGGTGATGTGGGCGAGCAGACGTTCGCGGGTGTTGGCTCGCGCCAGCGCCGATTCCCGTTCCAGCTCGGCGGTGACGTCGCGGCAGGCGCCACGGGCGCCATGCCAGCGCCCCTCGGCGTCCAGAAGCGGGCGCGCGGCGATGCGCAGGCAGGCATCGGTGCCGTCGGCGCGGCGAAACCAGACCTCGACGCCGCCGACCTCGCGGCGGGCGCGGAAGGGAGACGCGTCAGGGGTCGGGCCGCTGTCGGCGAGGAAGGCGTCGGCCGCCCGGCCGAGCAGGTCGTCCGGCGCATGGCCCAGGGCGCCGCGCGGCGAGACGAAAACGAACCGGCCCGCCTCGTCGGTCTCCCACACGAAGTCGCTGCAGATCTCGACCAGGTCCTTGTAGCGTTGGCGCGATTCGACAAGGGCCTGGCGGAGACGGTCGTCCAAAACCGGCGCCGATGCCATGGTTCCGCTCCCGGGCCTACCGGTCGGCGCGCCGCAGGGGCCTGAGCGAGCCGATCTCGGTCCGCGCCGCCTCGAACGCCCCGATATTGGTCGAGGGGCGTCCGAACAGATAGCCCTGGCCGTACCGCAGGCCGCAGTCCCGCAGGATGTCGGCGGTCGTCTCGTCCTCGACCATCTCGCCGACCGTGGCGATGCCGAGATCGTGGCAGAGCCCGGCCATGGCCTTCAGGAAGGCGCGGCCGCGCAGGCTCTCGCGGGCATTGCGGACATAGGCGCCGTCGATCTTGACCACGTCCACCTCCAGCGCCCGCAAATAGCGAAAGGCCGCGGCGCCGGCCCCGAAATCGTCCAGGCAGACTTGGTGGCCGGCGGCGCGAAGGCTGGCGATCACCCGGTTGACCGCGTCCAGATCCTTGATCTTGGCCGATTCGGTCAGCTCGAACATGAGGTTGGGTCCGGCGGCCGAATGGGTCTTGAGCAGGGCGTGCAGTTTGGCGACGAAATCCGGCGAGGCGAGGGAATGGCCGGACAGGTTCACGGCGACCACGTGCTTGTGGCCCTGGAGGCTGGTTTCGGCCATCCAATCCAGCACCCGGGCGCACATCGCCAGGTCGAACTCGCAGATGATCCCCGTGTCCTCGGCGAAGGTGACGAACTCGTAGGCGTGGCTCACGATCTCGTCGTCGCGCATCCGGACCAGCGCCTCGAAATGGTGGGGGCGCAAGCTGCCCAGATCGACGATGGGTTGGAAGGCGACGTCGAAGGCCTTGGCCTCGATCGCCTGCTTGAGCCGCCCGATGCGGGTGACCGTGTCCTGCATCAAGTCGTCCAAGCCGGCGGACAGCTTGCCCAGGGTGAAGGCGCCGGCGCCGTCCGAATCGTCGCAGAATCGGTTGATCGCATAGACCATCGCCTTGGCGAGCTCGGTCTCGCTCATCTCGGCGAGATCGATATCGACGGACAGGGCGTTCGCGGTCACGCCGCGGCCTGCCGGGTCGGCCTCGGTGCTGTAGGTCTCGATCTGGCGCTTGAGCCCCTCGATATCGGCGCCCAGCCCGTGCAGGACGCCGTAATGCTCGTCGTCGAACCGGGCGGCGCTGTCGCCGTCCAGCGACGCGGCCCGCAGGCATGTGCCCAGGGTGGCGGCCAGCGACCGCCGGCCTTCGGCGTCCAGCCGGCCGCGCAGCCCCGCCATGTCCTCGAGGCGCAGGAGAGTCAGTCGGTAGGGATCGTCGGCGCCGCGCGCCAGACGGGCCTTCGCGAGGTCGGTGAAGGATTCCCGGTCGAACAGGCCGCTCTCGGTATCGCGTCCCCGCCGCCGGTCGCCAAATTCGGCTTTGCCCCCCATGCCCATGCGCAAGGCGAGGAAGTAATGGCCGTTCATGTCCGGCAGGTGGTAGCCGGACAACCCCACCGGCGGCGAGTCCCGGCTTCCGTCGGTCAGCCGGACGGCGAGTTCGCCGATCCGCCCGCCGCCATCCGCCCCAAGCAGGGCATCGCGCAAGGCGTCCCGCTCGTCGGAAACGACGATGTTCAGGAAGGGGCGTCCCGTGATGTCGTCGGGCGCCGCGCCGGTCAGGACCTTGGTCGCCCCGGCGGCGTAAACGACGACGAGGTTCGGGTCCAGCTCCAGCAGAATGTCGGCCGCGCAAAAGGCGAGCGCGACGAACCGATCGCGTTCGCCGCGCAGATCGCCCTGGCTGGAGGGCGCGGTCGATCCTTCGCTGGCCGCTGTGATCGGACTCGCTCCGCTTCGGAGTTTGGGCCGTTGTCGCGCCGTCCGTTGCCGGCGCGGACGGTCATGATGAGCCCAGTAAATTAAGGAAAGGTTGCGGCCCGGCCGCCGGCCGCGACGGCGGACAAGGCGGCGCTTGACAGGGGCGGCTAAATCCCATAGATCAATCCTGGTTTTTACAAAAGCTACCGCTCGGTATAAGTTGCGCCGGCGGCGGGTCGATGCGGAGAAAGCCTTCATGAAGCTCGGGATGCTCCACCTGTTCGAGAACCCGATCAACATGACCGCGCACGAGGATCTCGGCTACGACTCGGTCTGGCCGGCGGAGCATCATTTCTCGGAATATGGCGTCATGGCCCCGCCGCAAGGCCAGGACGCGGTGCGGAGCTACGAGGAATACGCCAAGTCGCGGGACCTGGCGGCCAGCGTCGAGTTCGACGATCTGGTCGATGGGCCGGTGATGGTCTGCGGCGACATGGATTATTGCACCGAGAAGCTCACCCGGCTCGCGCGCGAGTTCGGCTTCAACGAGCTCCTGTGCCGGACCCGCCTGGGCGGGCTGGAAAACAGGAAGGTTCTCGACGCCATGGAGTTGATGTCCGGCCGGATCATGCCGGCCGTGCGCAAAGCGATGCCCGAGGCTGCCTGAACGGGCTGTCCTCCACCTAGGGCGGCCTCGGGTTCTTTGGGGTTGCCGGGGAGACCCGGCAACCCCATTTTTTGCCCCATGACAAAGAGAGACGGCAAGTCCCAACGCGAGGGGGCCGACGAGGACGGCGCGGCGTTCGCCGGCATCGAGGCCTGGGTCTTCGACCTCGACAACACCCTCTATCCCGCCGCCTGCGACCTGTTCGGCCAGGTCAGCCGGCGGATGACCCGCTTCGTCGCCGACCGGCTGGACCTGGATTTGGCGGCCGCGCACGCGGTCCAGAAGGACTATTTCCGCACCTACGGCACCACCCTGCGCGGGATGATGATCCATCACGATGTCGATCCGCGCGACTATCTCGGCTTCGTCCACGATATCGACCTGACCGTGGTGCCGCCGGCGCCCGGTCTGGACGCGGCGCTCGCCCGGCTTCCCGGCCGCAAGGTGATCTTCACCAACGGCTCCGTCGCCCATGCGACCCGGGTCATGGAGCGGCTGGGCGTGGCGGGGCATTTCGACGGCATCTTCGACATCGTCGCCGGCGACTACATCCCCAAGCCGAACCCCGACACCTACCGGGCGATGGCCGGCCGGTTCGGGATCGCGCCCGGCCGCGCGGTCATGATCGACGATATCCCCGCCAACCTCGAACCGGCGGCGGCGCTGGGCATGACCACCGTCTGGGTGCGGACCGAGACCGAATATGCCGGCATCGGCGAGATCGGCGACCATGTCCATCATGTCGCCGACGATTTGACCGGCTGGCTGGCGGGCGCGGCCGACGGGATCGCCGCCCGCTAGACCGCTCCGGCCGCCGCCGCCGGGGCGACCGACCGCCTTCTTGTCGACAGCATGCTTGTTGACAGCATGCGCGGCCGCCGCGCATCTTGCGGCCCCCAACCCACCTGCCTGGAGAGAGACCCGCCGATGACCGATCCCGCCCTCGAAAGCGCCATCGAAGCCGCCTGGGACGACCGCGACGCGCTGTCCGTCGATACGCGCGGACCGGCCCGCGACGCGGTCGAGGCGGCTCTGGACGGGCTCGATTCCGGCGCCTATCGCGTCGCCGAGAAGCGGGACGGCGACTGGCATGTCAATCAATGGCTGAAGAAGGCAGTCCTTCTCTCCTTCCGCCTCAACGACATGACGCCGATCCCCGGCGGTCCCGCCGATCCGGCGCGCGGCGCCGCGCCCTGGTTCGACAAGGTGCCGTCCAAATTCGCCGGCTGGGACGCCGCGGCGTTCCGCGACGCCGGCTTCCGCGCCGTGCCCAACTGCGTCGTCCGGCGCTCGGCCTATATCGCGCCGGGGGTGGTGCTGATGCCCAGCTTCGTCAATCTGGGGGCCTATGTGGGCGCCGGCAGCATGATCGATACCTGGGCGACGGTCGGCTCCTGCGCCCAGATCGGCCGCGATTGCCATATATCGGGCGGCGCCGGCATCGGCGGCGTCCTCGAGCCCTTGCAGGCCGAGCCGGTGATCGTCGAGGACAATTGCTTCATCGGTGCCCGCAGCGAAGTCGCCGAGGGCGTGATCGTCGGCGAGGGCGCGGTGCTGTCCATGGGCGTCTATCTCGGCGCCTCGACCAAGATCGTCGACCGCGAGACCGGCGAGGTCCATTATGGCCGGGTGCCGCCCTATTCGGTGGTCGTGCCGGGCAGCCTGCCGGGCGCGCCGCTGGCCGACGGCAAGCCGGGGCCGAGCCTCTATTGCGCGGTGATCGTCAAGAAGGTCGATGCCGGGACCCGCGCCAAGACCTCGATCAACGAGCTTCTGCGCGACTGACGCCATGGCCGACCACACCGCGCCCCCACCCCCAGATCGGCCCGAGACCCTGGCGGAGCCCTTGGCTCTCGCCCAGGCGCTGATCCGCTGCCCCAGCGTGACGCCGGCCGATGCCGGGGCGCTGGATGTGCTCGAAGCGGCGCTTGCCGGGCTCGGCTTCGCCTGCCGGCGGCTGCGGTTCGAGGAGGACGGCGCCGATCCGGTGGACAATCTTTACGCGCGTTTGGGCGACGCGGCGCCCAATTTCTGCTTCGCCGGCCATACGGACGTGGTGCCGGTGGGTGCGGCCGCCGATTGGACCGGCGATCCGTTCTCCGGCGAGGTCCGCGACGGGCTGCTCCATGGCCGCGGCGCCGCCGACATGAAGGGCGCGATCGCCTGTTTCGTCGCCGCCGTCGCCCGCTTCCTGGCGGCGCGGAACGGGACCTTCCCCGGCTCGATCAGCCTCTTGATCACCGGCGACGAGGAAGGGCCGGCGGTCAACGGCACCGTCAAGATGCTCGCCGCGCTGGACGAGGCGGGCGAGCGGCTGGATGCCTGCCTGGTGGGCGAGCCGACCAACCCCGAAGCCCTGGGCGACATGGTCAAGATCGGCCGGCGGGGCAGCATCAACGGCCGTCTGGCGGCCCTTGGCCGCCAGGGCCATGCCGCCTATCCCCACCTGGCCGACAATCCGATCCCGCGCCTCGCCCGGATGATCCACGCCCTCGCCGACGAGCCTTTCGACGCCGGCAGCGAGCATTTTCCGCCGACGACCCTGGCCTTCACCACCGTCGATGTCGGCAACCCGGCCACCAACGTCGTTCCGGCGCGGGCCGAGGCGCGCTTCAACATCCGTTTCAACGACCTGCATACGGCGGACAGCCTGCGCGGCCAGATCCGCGCGCGGCTGGACGCGGTGGGCGGCGCCTACGAGCTCGCCATGGATTGCACCGCCGAGGCCTTCCTGACCCCGCCCGGCGCCTTGAGCGGGATCGTCGCCGACGCCGCCGAGCAGGTGCTGGGCCGGCGGCCCGAACTGAGCACCACCGGCGGCACCTCGGACGCCCGCTTCATCAAGGATTACTGCCCGACGGCCGAGTTCGGCCTGGTCGGCCAGACCATGCATCAGGTCGACGAATGCGTCGCCGTCGCCGACCTGGATGCGCTCGCGCGCATCTATGAAACGGTGCTCGACCGTTTCTTCCAGGGCTGAGCCGTCCGGGAGGCCGCCCGCATGGTGCGCCTGGACGAGATCGCCCGCGCCCTCTACGGCGCCTGGCGGCTGGCGCGGCTCGATCCGGGCGGGCTCGCCTGGTTCGACGACACCGTCGACGGCTTCTGGCGGTCCTTCTTCGCCGCCGTCCTGACCGCGCCGGGCTTCGCGCTTCTGGTCGGGCTGCGCCTGGCCCCGCACCAACTGGCCGCCGGGCCGGCGCGCCTGGTGCTGATCGAATCCATCGCCTATGTCATCGGCTGGGTCGCCTTCCCGCTGGCGATGTTCTACATCGCCAAGCTGATCGACCGCGAGGCGCGCTATATCCGCTTCATCGTCGCCGCCAACTGGGCGGCGGTGTTGCAGATGCTGCTGTTCGTGATCGTGACCGGCCTGGCGCACGGCTTCCTGGCCGAGGGCGGGGTGGCGATCCTGGGCGCCGTCGCCACCGGCGCGATCCTGTTCTATCAGTGGTTCATCGCCCGGACGGCGCTCGCCGTCTCGGGCCTGGTCGCGGCGGGGATCGTCCTGATGGATCTGGTGATCGGCGTGTTCGTCACCAATGTCGCGACGGTGATGCTGCTCGCCTAATAGGTCACCTCGACCAGATAGAGCCCGTGCGGCGGCGCCGTCGGGCCGGCGGCGGCGCGATCGCGGGCGGCCAGCGCGGCGGCGATGTCGTCGGCGTCCCATTTCCCGTCGCCCACCAGCTTCAAGCTGCCGGTCAGGATGCGTACCTGGTTATGCAGGAAGGACCGGGCCTTGGCGGTGACGTGGATTTCGGCGCCGGCGCGGGCGACGCGCAGCGCGTCCAGGGTCTTGACCGGCGAGTTCGCCTGGCAGCTCTGGGCGCGAAAGCTGGTGAAGTCATGCTTGCCGACCAGCCTTTGGGCGGCGGCGTGCATGGCGTCGGCGTCCAGGCGCGTCGGCACCCGCCAGACCCGGTCGCGGTCCAGCGCCGCCGGGGCGCGCCGGTCCAGGATGCGGTACAGATAAACCCGTCCTCGGGCCGAGAAGCGGGCGTGGAAGTCGGGTTCGGCGTAAGCCGCGTCCAGCACCGAGACCGGGGCGGTCCCCAAATGGAAGTTCAGGGCGTCGCGCACGGTGTCGGGCGGAAAATCCCGGTCCAGGTCGAAATGCGCGACCTGGCCCAGGGCATGGACCCCGGAATCGGTTCGCCCGGCCCCATGCAGGACCGTCGCCGCGCCGCCGAAGGCGGCGATGGCGTCCTCGATGGCCGCCTGGACTGAGGGACCGTTCTCCTGGCGCTGCCAGCCGACGAAGCCGGTGCCGTCATATTCGACCGTGATCCGGTAGCGGGGCATGGTCAGCTCTCCGGCGAGGGGAGAACCGTGCCCGGCGCGAGGGGCTTGCCCCGCAGCCAGGCGGCGGCATCCATCGCGCCCTTGCCGGCCGGCTGGACCCGCTCCAGCCGCAGGGCCCCGGCGCCGCAGGCGACCGTCGCGCCGTCCGCCAGAACCGTGCCCGGCGCCGCGCCGGCACTTTCCGCCAGGGGCCGGGCCGCCAGCAACTTCACTCGGCCGCCGTCGCGTTGGAACCAGGCGCCGGGCGCCGGGCTCAGGCCCCGGATTTGGCGGTCGAGCTCGGCCGCCGGCCGCCGCCAATCGAGGCGGGTCTCGGCCTTGTCGATCTTGGCGGCGTAGGTGGCGCCGGCCGCCGGCTGCGGGACCGGCGTCAGCGTGCCCGAGGCCAGGCCGGCCAGGGCCCGGACCATCAGCCGGGCGCCGAGATCGGCGAGCCGGTCGTGCAGCGCGCCCGCCGTGGCGTCGGGGCCGATCGGCACCCGCTCGGTCAGCAGGACCGGGCCGGTGTCGAGACCTTCCTCCATCCGCATGATGCTGACCCCGGTTTCCGGGTCGCCGGCCATGATCGCGCGCTGGATCGGCGCCGCGCCCCGCCAGCGAGGCAGCAGCGATGCATGCAGATTCAGGCAGCCGAGGCGCGGCGCGGCGAGGATCGCCGCCGGCAGGATCAAACCGTAGGCGACCACCACCGCCGCGTCGGCGCCGAGGGCGGCGAAGGCGGCCTGGGCGTCGGCGTCCTTGAGGCTGGCCGGCGCGCGCACCGGAAGACCGGCATCCTCGGCCGCCGCCTGGACCGGCGACGGGCGCGGCTTCTGACCGCGTCCGGCGGGGCGCGGCGGCTGGCAATAGACGCAAGCGATCTCGTGTCCCGCCGCGCGCAGGGCGGCCAGGGTCGGCAGGGCGAAGTCCGGCGTCCCCATGAAGACGAGGCGCGGCGGGCGCGGGGGCGGGGCCAAGGTCGCGCCCTCAGACGGTGGCCTCGGCCGCCGCCTTCTTCGCCTTGGTCAGCTTGCGCAGGATGATGTTGCGCTTCAGCGAGGACAGGTGATCGATGAACAGGATGCCGTCCAGATGGTCGATCTCGTGCTGTAGGCAGACCGCGAGGATGCCGTCCGCCTGCATCTCGCGAATCTCGTTCTCGCGGTCCAGATAGCGCAGGGTCACGCCGCCGGGGCGGACGACCTCGGCGTAATGCTCGGGCACCGACAGGCAGCCTTCCTCGTAGACGTAATCCTCGTCCGAGACCGCGACGATCTCGGGGTTGGCGAGGAACAGCGGTCCCGACTGCACCCCCTCGCGGTCGATGTCGATGACGATGACCCGCTTCGCCACCCCGATCTGGGGCGCGGCGAGGCCGATCCCGCGCGCCGCGTGCATGCTGTCCAGCATGTCCTCCATCAGAAGGCGCACCTCGTCGTCCACCCGCTCGACGGGAGCGGCCGTTTCGGTCAGGCGCGGATCGGGCGCGGTGATGATGGGACGGATCGCCATGGGGGTCTTAGGTAATTTGCCGCCGCTCTCGCGTCAAGCGACGCCCCAGTGCGCCGTCGCCCGCCGCGTGGTAGGATTCGGCCCATGGAGATGCTTCTGATTCTGGCGGTGGTGGCGGCGCTGGCCCTGGCGGCGGTCGGCGTGGCGCTGGCCCTGCGGCGGGCGCCGGCGGCCGACCTGGCGGGACGGCTGGACCAGCTTGCCGTCGATCACGCCGCCGCCCAGGCGCAGCTCTCCGAACGCCTGCTGAACCAGGAGCGCGCCCTGAACCAGGCGTTGGAGGAGCGGCTGACGCGGATCGACAAGCGGATGCATGAGGGGCTGGACAAGACCGCCAAGCGCACCCACGAATCGATGACCGATCTGCGCGAACGGCTGGCCAAGATCGACGAGGCGCAGAAGAACATCACCGAATTGTCGGCGCAGATGGTCGGACTTCAGGACATTCTCGCCAACAAGCAGGCGCGCGGCGCTTTCGGCGAGATCCAGCTCAACGATCTGGTCGGCGCCGCCCTGCCGCCCTCGGCCTACCGCTTCCAGGCGCAGCTTGCCAACAAGCGGGTCGCCGACTGCCTGCTGGATCTGCCCAATCCGCCCGGCCCGATCGTCATCGACGCCAAGTTTCCCCTGGAGAGCTACCACAAGCTGCGCGCCGCCGAGACCGACGCCGACCAGAAACAGGCGGGCCGGGAATTCGGGACCGCCATCAACACCCATGTGCGCAACATCGCCGAGCGCTACATCCTGCCCGGCGAGACCGCCGAATCGGCGCTGATGTTCCTGCCGTCCGAGGCCGTCTATGCGGAGCTTCACGCCAACTTCCCCGAGGTGGTCGAGAAAAGCTACCGGGCTCGGGTCTGGATCGTCTCGCCGACGACGCTGATGGCGACCCTGAACACGGTGCGCGCGGTCCTGAAGGACGTGCAGATGCGCGAGCAGGCGCATCTGATCCAGGACGAGGTCCGCCGCCTGCTGACCGACGTCGCGCGGCTGGAGAAGCGGGTCGGCAATTTGCGCGGTCATTTCGGCCAGGCGAGCAAGGATATCGACGAGATCGAGACCTCGGCCGGCAAGATCGCCCGCCGGGGCGACAGGATCGAACAGATCGAGCTTGGCGACGACACCGAGACGCGGGGCGTCGAGGCCGAGATCGCGCCCGCCCAGCCGCGCCTGATCGGCGACTAGCGGCGGGCGGCCGCCGGGGCGTCAGACCGGCCGCCGGGCCTTCAGGGCCGCCGACAGGGTGCCGTCGTCCAGATAGTCCAGCTCGCCGCCCACGGGCACGCCGTGGGCGAGGCGCGAGATCGCGACCCCGCAATCGGCCAGGCGGTCGCTCAGATAATGGGCGGTGGTCTGGCCCTCGACGGTGGCGTTCAGGGCGAGGATGATTTCGGTGACCTCGGGCGCCCGCGCCCGGGCGATCAGCCCGGCGACGTTCAGGTCTTCCGGCCCGACGCCGTCCAGGGCCGACAGGGTGCCGCCCAGGACGTGGTAGCGCCCGGCGAAGGTCTGGGCGCGCTCCAACGCCCACAGATCGGCGACCTCCTCGACCACGCAGATGGTGCTCGCGTCGCGCTTGGCGTCGGTGCAGATCGCGCAGGGATCGGCGCTGTCCAGATTGCCGCAGACCGAACAGGCGCGGACCCGCTCGGCGGCGTCGGCCAGGGCGCGGGCGAGGGGGTCGAGAAGGGTCTCGCGGCGCTTGACCAGATGCAGCGCCGCCCGCCGGGCCGAGCGCGGTCCCAGCCCGGGCAGCTTGGCGAGCAGTTGGATCAGCCGTTCGATCTCGGGTCCGGCCATCGCGCGGGCGCGCCCTAGAAGGGGAGCTTGAAGCCGGGCGGCAGGTTCAGCCCGCCGGTGATTTTGCCCATCTCGTCCGCCATGTGGGCCTCGACCTTGGCCTTGGCGTCGTTGAAGGCGGCGAGGATCAGGTCTTCCATCACCTCGACCTCGCCCGGATCGACCAGGCTGGGATCGACCTTCAGCGCCCGCATCTCGCCCTTGCCGTTGAGGGTCACCTTGACCAGCCCGCCGCCGGCCGCGCCCTCGATTTCGGCCTCGGCCAGGCGGTCCTGCATCTCCGCCATCTTTGCCTGCATCTGCTGGGCCTGCTTCATCATCTGGCCGAGATTCTTCATGCGTACGGGTCTCCGTCATTGGGGGATCGGTCGGGGTCGGAAGCGGGGGCCGCGCCCGTTTCCGGGTCGGCATCGTCGTCGGTCTCGGCCCCGTCTTCGGTTTGGGGGCCCAGCTCGTTGACCGCCTCGATGGTGGCGCCGGGGAAGGCATCCAAAAGAGCGCGCACCGTGGGATCGGCGGCGACCTCGGCGCGGCGGCGAAGCAGGGCGTCGGCCTGCTGCTCGCTCAGCGTCTTCGCGCCGGTTTCGTGGGACAGGCTGACGACCCAGGGCCGGCCCGTCCATTCGCGCAGCAGCGCGCTGACCCGGTTGGCCAGGTTGGCGGGCGCATAGGGACCGAGAGCGAATTCCACGCGCCCCGATTCGAAATGGACCGGATGCACGTCGTTGACCAGATGGGCGTACAGCAAGGGCTCCCGCCGATCGGCGAAGAGCTGCGCCATCTCGGCGAAATCCTTCGGCTCGGGCGGCGCCGCCGTCGGCGGCGGGGGCGCCGCCTCGGGAGCGGGTGGGATTTCCGCCAGCGCGGCGCGGGGCTCCCCGCCGCCCCGCATGACGGGGGCATCGGGCGGCGCCGGAGAGCCGGGCGGGGCCGGGATATCGGCGCGCGCCGACGGCGGAGAGGCTTCGGGCGCCCGCGCCGCCGCCGGTGCGGCCGTCGTTGCCGCCGCTCCCGCCGCCGGGCCGCCGCCGTCCGCTTGCAGGCGGGCGACGATATCGGCGGGCGCCGGCAGGTCGGCGGCATAGGCGAGACGCACCAGCAGCATCTCGGCGGCCTGCATCGGCGCCGGCGCCATGCGCAGCTCGCCCAGACCCTTCAACAGCATTTGCCAAACCCGGGTCAGGACCGCCATCGACAGGCTTGCCGCCATCTCGCCGCCGCGGACCCGTTCCGCCTCGGCGACCGGCTGCGACTGGGCGGCGTCCGGCGCCACCTTCAGGCGGGTCAGCCAATGGGTGAAGTCGAGCAGGTCGCCGACGACGACCAGCGGATCGGCGCCGGCGCGGTAGAGGTCGGCAAGGATGTCCAGCGCCGGGGCGATGTCGCCCTTCAGGGTCGCCTCGAACAGGTCGATGACCCGGCTTCGGTCCGCCAGGCCCAGCATGTCGCGGATCCGCGCTTCGTCGATATCGCCGCCGCCCTGGACGATGGCCTGGTCCAGGAGCGACAGCCCGTCGCGGACCGAGCCGTCGGCGGCGCGGGCGAGCAGGGCCTTGGCGCCGTCCTCCAGGCGCACGTCTTCCTTCCCGGCCACCTCCGCCAGATGGCCGGCCAGGATGTCGGCCTCGACCCGGCGCAGGTCGAACCGCTGGCAGCGGGACAAAACGGTGACCGGCACGCGCCGGATCTCGGTGGTCGCGAAGACGAACTTCACATGTTCGGGCGGCTCTTCCAGCGTCTTCAACAGGGCGTTGAAGGCCGCCTTCGACAGCATATGGACCTCGTCGATGATATAGACCTTGTAGCGGGCGGAGACCGGGCGGTAGCGCACCCCCTCGATCAGCTCGCGCATATCGTCGACGCCGGTGCGGCTGGCGGCGTCCATCTCGAGGACGTCCACATGACGGTCCTCGGCGATGGCGACGCAATGATCGCAGACGCCGCAGGGATCGATGGTCGGGCCGCCGGCGCCGTCGGCGCCGACGCAGTTCAGCGCCCGGGCGATCAGGCGCGCGGTCGTCGTCTTGCCGATGCCGCGTACCCCGGTCAGGACGAAGGCGTGGGCGATGCGCCCGGCCGCCATGGCGTTGGTGAGGGTGCGCACCATCGCTTCCTGGCCGATCAGCTCGGAAAAGCGGCTTGGCCGGTACTTGCGGGCCAGCACCCGGTAGGCGGTTTCCGAGCCGTCGGCGGGCGCGGCGGGCGTGGCGGGCGGGTCGGTGTCGCTCATGACGGCCGGTCGGTCCAAGGCACAGATATCTCTCCCGTTTCCGGCCTGGCGCCGGTTCGGGCGGCCGGTCTCGCGCCGGCGCGGTCGCGGTGGAAGGCCGGCAAGACACGACCCGGACCGACTCGTTACGGCTGCTTCCTTCCGGACCTGACCGGGTTGGCGAGGGGCCCGTCCGCCGCCGACCTTCCGTTTTTCAATATAGCAGTTTTACGGCGCCTCGCTAGCGGTGGCGGCGTCTCCCTCGACCGGGGCCGGCGGAAATACTACATAACAGGCGACCCCGCCCGATTTCGACGTCGGAAAAGCCGCGCCCATGTGTCGTTTGCTCGCCTATCTCGGTCCGCCGATCGCCCTCGCCGACCTGGTCTACGGGCCCGAGCATTCGCTGGAGGTCCAGGCCTACGCCCCGCGCGAGATGAGCTCTGGCATCCTCAACGCCGACGGTTTCGGCCTCGCCTGGTACGACCGGGCGCGCGGCGACGCGCCCTTCGTCTATCGCAACGTCCTGCCGATCTGGAACGACGAGAACCTGCGCAGCCTGGCGGCGTATGCGCGGGGGTCCTGCATCCTGGGCTATGTGCGCAGCGCTACCCCCGGCCAGCGTCTGGACTACGCCAATTGCCAGCCTTTCGTGCAGGACCGGATCGCCAGCGTCCATAACGGCTTCGTCGCCGATTTCCGCGCCAGCCTGCGCCAGAAGCTGCGCGGGCGGCTGACCCCGGAGGTCGAGGACGCCATCCTCGGCAGCACCGATTCCGAGCATCTGTTCGCCTGGCTGCTGCATCATCTGCCGGCGGCGGTCGATCTGGCGGCGGCCCTGCGGACCAGCATGGGGGAGTTGGCGGATCTGGCGCCCGGTATCGAGATGACCCTCAACCATGTTGTCAGCGACGGAAGCCAGTTGGTAGCCTCGCGCATGGCGCACGGGTCCGACGCGCCCAGCTTGTATTGGCTGGCGGGGCACGACCGGTTTCCGGACGCGGTGATCGTCGCGTCGGAGCCCTTGTTCGACGATCCGGCCTGGCAGCTTTGTCCGGCGGAGAGCGTCATCAGGGTGGGGGAGAAGCTTGACGTCCGTATCGAACCGGCCCGTGGCTGATCCGCGGGCCGACATCCGCCGGCGCATGGAGACCGGCCGCGCCGAGATGTTGGCCGTGATCGCCGATCTGGGCGAGGCCGAACTGCGCGCCCAGCCCGACCCCGGTTTCAGCCCGCTGGGCTGGCATGTGGGCCATATCGCCTTCACCGAATGCCGCTGGCTGCTGCGCGACTGCGTCGACGCGCCCGAGCCGGATGCCGATTCCTTCCGCCTGTGGGACGCCAACGGCCTACCGCTGGCCGAGCGGGGGCCGGCCCTGCCGGACCCGGATGCCTTGTTCGCCTATGTCGACGACATCCGGGGGCGCGCCCTCGCGCATCTGGGAGACCGGCCGCTGAACGGCGACGCCCGCCTGTGGCGCTGGATCGACCAGCATGAGGCCATGCATGTGGAGACGATGAGCTTCCTTCGCGGCCTGTTGGACGGCGGCGCGGGGCCCGCGTCGGGCGACACGCCCGCCGGCGCCGCCGAGATGGTCGAGATCCCCGCCGGCCGGTTCCGCATGGGCAGCGACCATCCGGACGCGATGGACAATGAAGGCGCGCCCCATTGGGTCGAGCTTCCCGCCTACCGCATCGACCGCTATCCCGTAACCCAGGGCCGGTTCGCCGCCTTCGTCCGGGCCGGCGGCTATGACCGGCCCGAGCTGTGGTCGCCCGAAGGCTGGGACTGGCGCCGGGGCCGGGACATTTCCGGGCCCCTGTATTGGCGCGCCGGCGGCGACGCGCACCCGGTCTGCGGGGTGAGCTGGTTCGAGGCCGACGCCTACAGTCGTTTCGCCGGCAAGCGGCTGCCGAGCGAGGCCGAATGGGACAAGGCCGTTTGCTGGGACGAGGCGGCGGGCCGCGCGCGTACCTATGCCTGGGGCGAGGCCGCGCCGACCGAGGCGCGGGCCGGCTTCGGCGGCAAGCCCCGCGGCACGAGCCCGGTCGACGGCCGTCCGGCCGGTCGAAGCGCCTATGGGCTGGTGGATTGCCTGGGGAATGTCTGGGAGTGGACGGCCAGCGATTTCGCCGCCTATCCGGGGTTCAGCGCCTATCCCTACGACGCCTATTCGCGCCCCTATTTCGACGGCGGGCACAAGGCGCTTCGGGGCGGAAGCTGGGCGACCCGGGCGCGGGTCCTGCGGGCGAGCTTCCGCAACTGGTATCCGCCCGGCACCCGCCAGATCCTGGCCGGGTTCCGCTGCGCGGCGGACGTCGCGGCGTGACCGGGCGGCGAACCTTGATCCGAGACGCGACTTGAACGGGGGACAAGATGACAGGCTTGACGGTTGACGAGGGCTTGCCCGGATTTCGCTGCGTGACCTTCCCCCGTGTCGCCGCCGAGGGCGACGATGTGGTGGCCGGTCTCAGCGCGACGCCGAAAAGCCTGCCCGCACGCTATTTCTACGACGCCAGGGGGTCGGACCTGTTCGAACGTATCTGCGCGCTTCCCGAATATTACCCGACCCGGACCGAGCGCGCCCTGTTGGCCGCGCGCGCCGAGGAAATCGCGGCGCTGACCGGCGCGACCGATCTGATCGAGCTGGGCAGCGGCAGCGCCGCCAAGGCGCGCCATCTGATCGACGCCCACGAGGACAACGGCGCCCGCCTGCATTACGCCCCGGTCGATGTCAGCGGCGCGGCCTTGCGCGACGCGGCGCGGGAATTGCTCGCCGACTATCCGGGCCTGCGCGTCACCGGCCTGATCGGCACCTACGAGCAGGCGCTGGACCGCCTGCCGCCCGCCGACGGCGCGGCGCGGCTGGTCTTCTTCCTGGGCAGCTCCCTCGGCAATTTCGACGTCGGCGAGACCGACCGGTTCATTGGCCGCCTGCGCGCGACCGTTGCCCCCGGCACCTATTTCCTGGTCGGGCTCGATCTGCGCAAGGAGGTCGAGATCGTCGAGGCCGCCTACAACGATTCCCAGGGCGTGACGGCCGCCTTCAACCTCAACATGCTGCGCCACCTCAACCGTCGTTTCGACGCCGATTTCGACCTCGACGGGTTCAGCCATCTCGCTTTCTACGATCCGGAGCGTCATAGGGTGGAGATGCATCTGCGGTCGGACCAGGACCAATCGGTGCGCCTGGAGGCGCTCGACATGGCCGTGGATTTCGCCGCCGGCGAGACCGTGCGCACCGAGATCTCGCGCAAGTTCGACCTCGACGAATTCGCCGGGGACTGCGCGGGGAAGGGCTTCGCCGAGGTCGCCCGCTGGACCGACGATCGCGTTTGGTTCGGCCTCATCCTGCTCCGCGCCGACTAGGCGGCGCGCGGGGCCAGCGGAGCGAACCGGCCGATGCATGACGATTCCTACCTGCGCGGCGTCCTCGTCTTTCTCGTCGCCGCCGTCGTCGTCGTCCCCCTGTTCCAGCGGGCGCGGACGGGGCCGGTTCTGGGATATTTGGCCGCCGGGGCCCTGATCGGCCCCCATGCCTTCGCCCTGATCCAGGACCCCGACAGCGCCGCCGCCCTGGCCGAGCTCGGGGTCGTGTTCCTGCTGTTCGCCATCGGGTTGGACCTGTCCCTCGACCGGCTGTGGTCCATGCGCCGCTATATCTTCGGTCTCGGCTCGGCGCAGGTTCTGCTGACCGGGGCGCTGATTGCCGTCATCGCCCATCTGTTCGGCTTCGAGCCGGGCACGGCGATCCTGGTCGGCGGCGCCCTGGCGCTGTCCTCGACCGCGTTCGTCCTGCGTCTTTTGCAGGACCGGGGCGAGCATCGGACCCGGTACGGCCGGATCGCGATCGCCATCCTGCTGCTCCAGGACCTGGCCGTCGTGCCGCTGCTGGCGCTGGTGCCCCTGTTGGCGAGCGCCGGCGAGAACGTGGGCGGCGCCATCGGCCTCGCGTTCGCCAAGGCGGTCGCCGCCGTGACCGCGGTCGCCCTGGTCGGGCGTTTCGTGGTCGGGCCCGTCTATCGGCTGGTCGCCGCGGGGCGCAATCCGGAATTGTTCTCGGCAATGACCCTGCTGATCGTCCTCGGCACCGCCTGGATCACGTTCCAGGCGGGGCTGTCGATGGCGCTGGGCGCCTTCCTCGCCGGTCTTCTCCTGTCCGAGACCGAGTACCGCCATCAGGTGGAGGCCGATATCCAACCGTTCCGGGGGCTGTTCCTGGGCCTGTTCTTCATGTCGGTCGGAATGACGCTGGATCTCGGCCTGCTCGCCGACAGGGTGGGGGCGTTGCTGGCGATCGCCGCGGCCCTGATGGTCGGCAAGGGGCTGGTGATCGCCGCCCTGAGCCGGCTGTTCCGGATCGAGACGGTTCTCGCGCTACGCCTCGGTCTCGTCCTCGCGCAAGGCGGCGAGTTCGCCTTCATCCTGCTGTCGCTGGCGGCGACGGCGGGCTTGCTTCCGCTTCAGTTGAGCCAGGAGCTGATCGCCGCCGTCATCCTGACCATGCTGGCGACGCCCGTGGCCGGATGGGCCGGGACCCAGCTTGCGCGCCGGTCGGCGCCGCGCAGCGCCGACGTCGCCTCGGACCTGGCCCGCGAGACCGCCGACCTTGCCGACCATGCGATCATCGCCGGCTACGGCCGGGTCGGCCAGACCGTCGCCAAGCTGTTCGACGCCCAGGAAATCCCCTATGTGGCGCTGGATATGAAGATCGGCCGGGTGCGCAATTGCCGGCGCCACGGCATGAAGAACGTCTTCTATGGCGATGCCAGCAATCGCGACGTCCTGGCCGCCGCCGGCGCCGAGCGGGCCAGGGTCATCGTCCTGACGCTGGACAAGGTGGACGCCGCCGAACATGCCACAGCCCTGTTGCATCGGGAATTTCCGGACCAGACGATCGTCGCCCGGTCCCGCGACCGCGCCCATGCCCGTGCCCTGGAGGCGGCCGGGGCCGGCGATGTGGTGCTCGAATCGGCGGAGGCCAGCCTGCAGCTGGGCGCCGTGGCCCTGCGCGGGTTCGGCGCCGGCGACGACGCGATCGCCCCGCTCCTGGACGATCTACGCGCCGATGACTATGCCCGCCTGGACGATATCGTCGGCGGCGACGGGGTTCATCCCGGCTGAGGCAGGCGCGCCGGCGCCGGGCTTGCGCTCAGGCGCCCCGCTTATACTCAGGTACTCGGCCTGCACTCAGGCAGTTTGGGCGATCCGGTGGGCGCCGCCGGCCAGGGTCGGCAACGCCGCCGCGGAGGGCAGGGTCTCCAGCTTTTCCAGCGCCTCGAACAGGGCCGCCGCCTCGGCCGCCGAATGGCCGGCGGTGGTCAGGCAGTCCTCGAACTTGGCCCAGGTCTCCGCGCGGCCCAGCGGCAGGGTGGCGTCGCCGCGCGCCTTTTCGACCTTGGCGCTCTCCAGGACGGTGCCGTCGGTCAGATGCAGCACCACCTGGTCGAAGGGGGCGAGGATCGCGCCCTCGCGCTCGACCGCGTCGGTGGTGACAACCTCGACCCGGCCCATCAGCTCCTGCACGTCGCCGCGCCCGACGAAGCCGTCGGAAAGCTGGGCCAGGCCCGCGCGTCCGGCGATCACCGACGAGGCGATGGCGAACTCGATCGAGAATTTGGCTTCCAGCCCGGTCTGCGGGCGATGGTTGCGCAGGATCTCGGAGGCGAGCTTGCCGATCCGCGCCTCGATCCGCGCGATCTGGTCGGCCTTCACCGGATGTTCGGCCAAAAGGTCGAGCGCCGCGTCCAGGGTCCGGTGGACGCAGTAGCACATCGGATATTTCTTGATATCCAGCCGGTGCTCCAGGATGCGCCAGTCCTTGCCCAGCGCCGTGGCCGGCGACTCCCGGTCGGTCCGGCCCCGAGGCGACAGGGCGGCGAGGAAGCCGCCCGGATGTTCGATCGCGTCCTCGGACCCGTCCATGCCGTTGGCGGCCAGCCTGGCCGCCTCGAGGCCCGCCTGGGCCGCGCGCCCGGCATGGAAGGACTTGGTCATGGAGCCGAAATTGGCGATCACGCCGCAGGCGCCCGACGCCGCGATGGCGATGGCGTTGGCGGCGCCGCGCGCGTCCAGGCCGCGCAGGCGCGCGCAGGCCGCGGCCGCTGCCACGACCCCGAAGATCGAGGTCGGATGCCAGCCCTTGGAATGGTGGGGGTCCTTGTCGCGGCGCACCAGCTCGGCCCAGACCTCGTAGCCGGCGACATAGGCGGCGACCATGTCGGCGCCGGAGGCTTCGGGCAGGGCGTCGGCCTCGGCTAGGATCGCCGGCACCAGCACCGTCGAGGGATGGCCGCCCAGCGGCATGGCGACGTCGTCATAATCCAGCACATGCGCCGCGGTGCCGTTGACCAGCGCCGCCAGTGGGGCCGAGACTCGCTCCTCGCCCAGAAACAGGCGCGATTCGGGCGCTTCCCGCGCGGCGCGCAGGGTGGCGAGCAGGATGCCGGGGCCGGGCTCGGCCTGGCCGACGGTCATCACGCCGACCGTGTCGATGACGCCCATGCGCACGACCTCGGCCGCTTCCGGCGGCAGGGCGTTGGCGTCGAAACCGGCGACGAAGGCGCCGAGCTCTTGAGTCAGGGATGTGGCCATCACGCGTCTCCTCGGGCTTTTGTTCCGATCGTTGGGCTTGACCCGCCGCGCGCGGACGCGCGACGCTGAACTGCGACTGAAAAGCATAACAGCGCGCCGCCGGCCTGTCATTGCGGCCCGGCGCGACAAAGGGAACGGGGGATGCGGGATGGAACTCAATCTCAAGGGACGCACCGTGCTTGTCACCGGCGCCTCGAAGGGCATCGGGCGGGCCGTGGCCGAGGGTTTCGCGGCCGAGGGGTGCGACCTGCATCTGGCGGCGCGCAGCGCCGACCTTCTGGGCGAGGCCAAGGCGGCGCTGTCGGCGGCCCATGGGGCGTCGGTGACCGTCCACGCCCTGGATCTGGCGGCGCCGGGCGCGGCGGCCGGCCTCGCCGCCGAGTGCGGCGACATCGACATTCTGGTCAACAATGCCGGGGCCATTCCCGCCGGCGACCTCGCCGATATCGACGAGGCGACCTGGCGCGCGGCATGGGACTTGAAAGTCTTCGGCTATATCAATCTCAGCCGTGCGATCTACGCGCGTTTCAAAGAGAAGGGCGGCGGCGTGATCGTCAATGTGATCGGGCTGGCCGGGGCCGTGCCCCGCGCCCGCTATATCGCCGGCAGTGCCGGCAATGCCGGCCTGGCGGGCTTTACCCGGGCATTGGGCGGCGGCGCCCCCGACGACAATATCCGGGTCGTCGGGATCCATCCCGGCGTGATCGCCACCGACCGTATGATCCGGGTGATGGTGCCCCGCGCCGAGAAAGAGCTCGGCGACGCCGAGCGCTGGCCCGAGCTTCTCGCCCATCTGCCCTTCGGGCGCGCGGGCAAGCCCGAGGAGGTCGCCGATCTGGCCGTCTTTCTCGCCTCCGACCGGGCGTCCTATATCAGCGGCGTCGTGGTTCCCATCGACGCCGGCGCCAACGCCCGCGACTTCGCCTATTGAGCGCCGCCGCGCCGTCTGTTTCCGGCTCCTAGCGCCAGGGGCTGAAGTCCGGCGCCCGCTTTTCCAGAAAGGCGTTGGCGCCTTCCTGCTGCTCGCCGGTCTCGAAATAGTTGGGCGCGACCTCGCGGATCAGCATGCTCATCTCGTGATCCATGATCGGGTCGATATGCTTGCGGAAGGAGGCCTTCAGGATCCTGAGGCAGGTGGGGCTGAGCGACAGCATCTCGTCGGCCCATTTGCGGACCTCGGCGTCCAGCTCCTCCTTGGGCACGATCGCGTTGGCCAGGCCCCAGTCCAGCGCCTGCCGGGCATCGTAGCGCCGGCACAGCATCCACAGCTCGCGCGCCCGCTTGTGGCCCAGGATGTTGGCCGAATGGGACACGATGTAGCCGCCGGCCGGCGAGCCGACCCGGGGGCCGTTCTGGCCGAAGATCGAATGATCGGCGGCGATGGTCAGATCGCAGAAATAGGCCAGGTGATGGCCGCCGCCGATGGCGTAGCCGCTGACCCGGGCGATGATCGGCTTCGGGCAATCGACGATCTGGCGGTCGAGGGGAAAGTCCAGGGCCTCGAGGCCGCCGTCCGCTTCCCATTCGACGTCGCCGCCGGCCGAGAAGGCGCGGTCGCCGACGCCGGTGAAGACGATGACGCCGACATTCTTGTCCGCCGCCGCCGCGTCCAGGGCCGCCGACATCTCGTTGATCGTGTGGCCGGTGAAGGCGTTCAGGCGCTTGGGCCGGTTGATGGCGATGGTCGCGACATAGTTGTCGACGCTGTACAGGATGTCCGTGTAGTCGGCCATTTTTCTTTCTTTCCGTTTCTTGAGGCGTTCCGGGAGCGGCGTTCCGATGCGCCGGTCACCGCTCCTGGATATCTTATCGCCAGGGGCTGAAGTCGGGCGCGCGCTTCTCCATGAAGGCGGTGGCACCCTCCTTCTGCTCGCCGGTTTCGAAATAGTTGGGCGCCACTTCCTTGATCATGTCGGACATGTCGACCCCCATGATCGGCTCCATATGCTTGCGGAAGGAGGCCTTCAGGATCCTGAGGCAGGTGGGGCTGAGCGACAGCATCTCGTCGGCCCATTTGCGGACCTCGGCGTCCAGCTCTTCCTTGGGCACGACCGCGTTGGCCAGGCCCCAGTCCAGCGCCTGCTGGGCGGTGTAGCGCCGGCAGACCATCCACAGCTCGCGCGCCCGCTTGTGGCCCAGCACGTTGGCCGCGTGGGCGACGATATAGCCGCCGGCCGGCGAGCCGACGCGGGGGCCGTTCTGGCCGAAGATCGAATGATCGGCGGCGATGGTCAG
>Ga0070729_10001822_pt1 | contig 30353 bp, 28 predicted proteins | sample tdDd472_FD_66725 | JGI IMG/M metagenome (GOLD analysis project Ga0070729, IMG submission 66725) | Marine sediment microbial communities from the Atlantic coast under amendment with organic carbon and nitrate - tdDd47.2 | ecosystem: Environmental > Aquatic > Marine > Coastal > Sediment | place...
TTGTAACAGAAAGAGCTTGCTTCCAAATACTCATATATCAAACTGAGTGATTGGTTCTTTTCGGTGCGATACAATTGCAGTCGCTGTTTTTAACACCTTAGCGATATCTGCGACATCTGAAGGGACGATCATCGTATTGTTCTTCTTAGCGAGATTACCAAACTGAGCAATATATTCCTCGGCAAGTCTCATCTGAAGCGCCTCTTGTCCACCCTCACTTGCAAGGGCTGAAGCAACACGTAAAAGAGCCTTTTCGGTTGCATTGGCAACTAGCTCAATTTCTTGAGCTTTTCCTTCAGCTTCATTTATCCGTTTTTGCATTTCACCTTCAGAACGGGCAATCAATTCCCGCTTTTCACCTTCGGCGCGGTTAATCTGTGCCTGCATCTCACCTTCAGACTGTGCGATGGTTGCTCGCTTTTCACGTTCAGCGCGCATTTGCTTTTCCATCGCATCATAGATAGTCTTCGGAGGCTTAATGTCCTTAATTTCGTAGCGAGTCACCTTGATACCCCAAGGATCGGACGCCTTATCTGCCGCCTCAACAATACTTGCGTTGATTTGGTCTCTTTCTTCAAACGTTTGATCGAGGTCAAGTTTACCAATGATACTTCTCATTGTCGTCTGAGCAATTTGCGTTGTAGCAAAAAGATAGTCATTGATTCCATAAGAGGCTTTACTTGGGTCCATTACCATCAAATATAGGATTCCATCAACTTCGACCGCGATATTGTCCCTCGTTATACAAACCTGAACAGGTGTATCAATCGCCGTTTCCTTCAACGAGTGCCTGTAAGAGACACGGTCAATAAACGGAATAATAATGTGAAAGCCAGCTTCAAGTGTCTTCTTATATTTTCCCAATCGCTCAACAATATAGACCATTCGCTGAGGCACGATATGGAATGAATGTGTAAGTGTAATGAGTAAAACAAGTGAAACAACAGTTAATAGAGAAATAAATAGTATTGTCATACAACCTCCCAGGTTCGGGGTTGCGCATAGGGTACCTTAAAAATGTGTTCTCGTCAATACAATTTACGAGGCAGGCGGGGGTGGCTGGTTCGGGTTTCTTTGAATCCGGCGCCCTTTCATTCGAATAGCCTCTTGCTTGTGTGCAAGCATTGTATACACCGACACAAGGCGGGATACAAGAAGGGCTACATAAAACTTACCTACAATCCCCTCGAGAATCGCAAGCGTCTGTGAAATGTCTGCTTTTGCTGTCATATCTCCATATCCAATAGAAAGGAGGGTAACAAAAGAGAAGTAGAGCATTTCTGAGAGGTACCGACTATGACTAAACAAGCTCGTATCGACATACAGTAAATGGAATGAGTCTGGGAAAAGCAGCTCGGTGAGATAGAACAAATAGGCAAAAGCAAACGCAATAAGAAAATATACAACGATTACACCCCGAAGTGTTTCTGGGGTAACCATCGGATTCACAACCGAGTTCTTAATAATCGAATAGAGAACAACAATGATATAAATAGCAGTGAAGGCGAGGTAAAGCATCACCATTGCTCGGATCTCATACACCGATGCAATCCAGTTAAACACAAGTGATGGGAACCCTGTAAGAGAGGCTAAGAGTTTGACCGGTCGAGTATGGTGCGCATTGAAAATCCCCATGAGGACAACAATCGCAAAAAGCATCTGCCATATCCCATCATACACGATTCCACGGTCGTAAGGACGAAATACAAAAAGCAGGATGATAAATATCAAAAGCTGCGTGAACGTAGATGTAAAAAAATCATAGAGCGAATTATAGACTTCTCTAAACATCGATCCTCCTTTCCTTCTTCCTATCCTATCCCGAAAAAAAAGTACAATAAAATGGATAAAGCTACACTGCGAAATGAATAGAAGATTACTATTCACTTTTTTTTTAAGGTTGGTTACTTTACTTCCAAAAAGGAACTTCTATGAAATTTTTTCTCCTTGCCGCTTCAAACTCCAAAACTTCAATAAACAAAAAGCTAATCGGAGCTGCTGCTGAGTTTTTACGAAATGCAAAACATGAGATTGACCTTGCTGAACTAGATGAATTTGACCTACCCCTCTATAGCGCGAATATTCAAAATGAACAGGGCATTCCTGAAAATGCAACGAAGTTCGCTGAGAGAATGCATGCCGCTGACAAAATCATCTTTAGCTCCCCGGAATATAATGGTTCTATTCCCGGTCCTTTTAAAAATCTCATCGATTGGGTTTCTCGAATTCGTCCGATGCCCTGGAATGAACAAGACATTCTTCTTCTCTCAGCGAGTCCCTCTATCTACGGTGGAATGCGCGGACTCATTGCACTCCGCCAGCCTCTAGAAATTTGTGGAGCCTATGTCTTTCCTAAAATGCATAGTCTCAGCAATGCAAGTGATGCTTTCACCGAAACTGGAACATTTGCTGATCCAAAAAGAGCGGAGTCTTTCCATGAGGTCCTCACAAATTTTGCAACAAAGTGTATAGTAACGGCATGATGGGCATTGAAATACTCTCTCGAATACAATTTGCCTTTGCTCTTACCTTCCACTATATCTACCCCCCTCTTTCGATCGGGCTTTCTCTAGCTATCATTTTCATGGAAGGGATGTATCTCAAAACAAAAAATAAGATCTGGGAAGACATGACAAAATACTGGGTCCGTGTCTTTGCCCTCACCTTTGCGCTCGGTGTTGCAACTGGGATTCCGTTGCAGTTTACCCTCGGAACAAACTGGGCACGGTATTCAAGATTTGTCGGTGATGTCTTCGGAAGCGCTCTGAGTGCTGAGGGATTTTTTGCCTTCCTCATCGAAGGAGGCTTTTTAGGAGTCCTTCTCTTCGGCTGGGACCGAGTAAAGTCTTCCGTCCATTTCCTCTCAACAATCCTCGTCTCCTTTGGGGCACATTTCAGCGCATTTTGGATCGTCGCTGCCAATTCATGGATGCAATACCCAAGTGCATATAGAGTCATAACAGAACCAGATGGAACACGAGTAGCAGAGGTTACAGACTGGTGGGAGATGCTTTTTAACCCGATGGCCATTGACCATATAGTCCATGTCCTATTGGGCGCTTGGCTCACAGGAGCGTTTTTAATCATCAGTGTTGCTGCATACTACCTCATGAAAGGGCGATACCCCGAGTTTTCACAGAAGTCGATGAAAGTTGGGGTCCTCATTGCATTTGTCACAGGGATCTTGCAACTTGTTGCTGCTGATTCCCTCGCAAAAGGGGTCGCTCACCATAATCCTGTAAAGCTGGCAGCAATGGAGGGCCATTTCAAAACGAGTGAGTATGCAACCGCATACGCATTTGGTTGGGTGGATACAAAAAATGAGAAAACGTATGGGCTGGGCGTTCCTGGCATGTTGTCTTTTTTAGTCAGTTACAACCCAAAAACAGAAGTACCTGGACTAGACACTGTTTCACAAGATGAATGGCCATGGATCCAAGCTGTCTTTCAATCGTATCATCTGATGATCCTTTCTTGGCTACTCATGATGATCGCTTCATGTATTGGGATGTATATGTGGATAAAAAAGAAGTGGGTCCTGCCAAAATTCATGATGTGGTTCCTCGTACTCTCTGTATGTCTGCCTCAGATAGGTAATATCGCTGGCTGGTATTCAGCATGTATGGGCCGTCAACCCTGGGTTGTCTATAAGCTCATGAAAACGAGTGAAGGGTTCACATCGAATATCACGGTCAGCGATGCTGTCATATCGCTTACCATGTTTGTTGTGGCATACCTGCTTTTTTTCATTTTATTTCTCCTCTTGCTCGATAAAAAAATTAAGCATGGTCAAAACTTAGAAGCAGACGAGATAATCTATAGGAACAGATTGAAGTATGAGCATTGAATTTTTAACCTTCTGGGCTATTGGAATATATTATTTATCAGTCGTTCTTTATGTCTGTCTCGATGGATTTGGAATTGGCCTAGGATGTCTCCACATTTTTGCTCGAAATGATGATGAAAAAAGGGTCTTCCTCAATGCAGTGGGTCCGGTATGGGACGGTAACGCAGTATGGATCGTGATTACAACGGGGATATTACTCGCCGCATTTACAAAAGTGTTTACCTCACTCCTTTCTGGATTTTACCTCCCAATAATGGGAATAATCTTTGGCTTTATGATCCGCTCTGCTGCTATTGAGTTCCGAAGTAAGAATGACTCCAAGGTATGGCGACATACATGGGACTTTGTTTTCTGGATTGCCTCACTGCTTTTAGCGCTTGATTTTGGAATTATTTTAGGCCACACGATACAAGGGGTTCCTATTGATGCAACAGGGGTAATAGCCCCTCATTCATTTCGGTTTTTTTCTATATATCCGTTGATTGTCGGTTTTTTTTCCCTCTTTCTGTTTTCGGTCCATGGAGGAATGTATGCGCTTAATAAAACTGAAGGGGCACTCGCGAAATATGTCAAAAGAATCGTTCTTGCCCTCTATCCCCTTCTCATCATTTCATGGATTATCCTTACCATTGCAACATTCACGCAGCATATCCATATGCTCGACATCTTTACGATGTATCCTGCAATGTTTTCTCTCATTTTCGTTGCTACAGCGACACTACTAGGACTTCCATACCTCGTACTCAAAAAGCGGTTTACAGCGGCGTTTTTTGTGTCATGTCTCCTCATTTTTTCTTTCGTGACCATTTATGCAAGTGGGATGTATCCCTATTTCGCAGTCTCTTCACTCGATAAAGCGTTTTCTCTTTCCATATTCAATTGTGCAAACTCATACCTGTCGCTGTTCGTCGTTTTTGTCGTTTCAGTGTGCGGAATACCTCTTTCTTTTTTCTATTTCTCCTATGTGTACAAGGTATTTAGGGGCGTTGTGAAAATTAACCAGACTAGTTATTGAATAAATGACTTTACTATGCTATTGAAAAAGAGACGATCCAACAAGGTGCCCTATGGGAAAAACAATTGTTCTCGCAGACGATGATACCGACATTGTCAAAGTGCTTTCCTACCAATTTGAGAAAAATGGATATACGGTAATTCCTGCCTATGACGGTGAAGAAGCCTTTGCAAAAATTCAGCAAAATAAACCCAGTCTCGCAATACTCGATTACCATATGCCTAAAATGAATGGTATTGAGGTAGCTGAAAAAATGCACGCTACCCCTGAAACATCCTCGATACCTATTTTATTTTTCACCGGAAGGCTCGATATCGATGACCAAAAGATAAAATCATGGGAAAATGCACAACTTGTTTTCAAGCCATGTGATTTTGGCGATCTACTAACCATTTGTGAAAAAATGTCATGAAAATCCTCATTACAAATACCGGTCCTTGGGGTACTGGCAGCTTTACCGTTGCTCATGCAGTACTTCAAGAACTTGTTTGTCTTGGCCATGAAGTAAAACTCTTTTTTCCAGATACTGGGATTCCATCAAAGGACCTCGATTACTACTACCAAAATAAGGATTGGTTTGAAATTTGGAAATTTCCAATTTCAGATGGCACTACGTACCTTGAGTCTTTTCCTCTGATCATTCCCGATCCCCATCCTCGTTCAGGAGAAACGAAGACCTATAAAGAGCTTACAGACAAGGAACGAATGCTCTTTTATCAAGCAGCTGAAAAAAACCTGCATCCACTCTTAGAGAGCTTTAAGCCAGACATCGTCGAATGTCAACATATCTGGTCGCTCGATGCTATTGTTCATGAGGCAGGCTACCCATATATCTGTACAGCTCACCATAGCGATCAGATGGGTTTTCTCTACGATAAATCGATGCAGAGCCGATGTTTAGATGCTGCCAAAAATGCCAAAGCCATTATCGCCGTTTCAAATTTTGTAAAAAAAGAGGTTCTTCAACTCTATGGAGTACCAGATAACAAAGTCCATGTCTTAACAAACGGATACAATAAAACCATCTTTCAACCCATGGATGTCAATAAAGAAGCGGCATTAAAAATGCTCGATGTCCCCTATAAGAAAGATGCCTATTATGTGAGCTTTGCAGGAAAGCTCTCAAAAACCAAAGGGATCGACATCCTTTTACTTGCGAATAAACTCTTACCAAAAGAAGAAAACATCCACTTTCTCGTTCTCGGTGCAGGAGATTTAAGCAAAGCGCTCGATCAGGAGAAACTAACCGAATACTGTTACGATAGGGTCCATTTCCTTGGACACCAAACCCAGCCAGCGCTCGCAGAAATACACAACCTTTCAGACCTCAGTATCCTTCCTTCTCGCTCAGAAGGATTCGGCATTGCGTGTCTCGAAGCGATGGGTTGTGGTGTACCTGTAGTTGTAACCCGGTCCGGTGGCATGACCGACTTTGCAAAAGGAAGAATCATCCCAATCGAAAATCCAAAAGCACTTGCCGATGCCGTTCTAGAAATAAAGAACTTGCATCAAGAAGAATACCGATCGCTCTGCTTTGATGCCTTGCATACCGCCCAGAGTTTTTCATGGGCAGAAATCGCAAAAAAACGGGTAGAACTCTACCAAGACTGTCTCAAAAAAACGTAACTAAAATATATAAAGCAAAGAAGCTTTAAAAAGATTCGCTTTATACTTATTCGTATCGATATAGTAACGCCACATCGCATCGAACGTTAGTCGATCTGTTTGCACCTTTTTGAGATGGAGCTCTGCAATCGATGCTTTAAAAATATTCTGCTTCAATACCTCGGATGGAGGAGCTCCTGGAACAATTGCTTCAGCGATGTTTGAGAAATCAGAAACTTTATTCCAATTAAATTCATAGACAGCTTCTGCTAAAAAGCGAGCACCCACTGTTTGCTGCAAGGTCACTCGGGAGATAATTTCTTGCCTTCTTCTATACGAATAGTAATTTTGGCTAATGTTACGAAAATTTCCATAGCGAAACCGAAACTCTCCCATTACGAGAAAGGGAAATTCTGGAAGAGCGATTCGAAGATATGGGCTGATCTCTTTTTTTCTATTTGAGCTCGTGTCGTTATAAATCGCAAGTGAACCATCGATCCCCACAGCTGAGGGGTTCCTAGCGAAGGCATACTCAAAAACCGCATCCCAATACCTTCTACGCACGAAAAAAGATGTCTGATCTGCAATAGACCTTCCGATAAAGTGATCTTTTCCGACACTTGTTCCTAAGAGATATGTCTCATCCCGATAGGTAAATGATGCAAGGGGTTCCCACACAAATGGACCTACAAAAGGAAAAACGGTCGTCCCTTTTTCTTTTCCCCAGGCCCAATTAGATTGAGCCTTCAGAATAAACCGAGGAGTTATATGGCTTTCAACACCAAGACCTGCATCATAGGCATTCACATAATAGTTATTCACACCCAGCTGCAAGTTTTTCTGCTGCGTTGGGGTATACCGAAATTGATAATACAAATCGAAAAAGTCCTGGATTGGAAAGAAAAGTTTTGTTTTCGACTCCCACGTATTCAACGTCACTGTATTAATCTTTAAAATAAGGTCTTGTTCAGTTTCAGTTGAATATAATCCACTTGTAAAAAATGAAGGGTAGACGAGGTCAACGACTCCAATCATTTTATCGAGAACTTCTTTATCTCCATTGTTATAATAGACCTTTGCATAGGAGGAGTACCCTTCTTTGTACTTTCCTTGAGCTATGTCCATATCCCCTTGCAGTACGAGCGCATCGAATTGGAATGGGTTTAACTCGATCGCCTTTTTGGTATACGCTTCCGCCTCGTTTAGATCCCCCTCAATTCGATATATACGTGCTAACGCTACGTACGCTTCAACGTATTCTGGATCAGCCTTCAACAGTTCTAATAACTGGAGTTTTGCAATGTGATAGTTCCCTTCTCGGTAGTAGGTGTAGGCATAAAAAAAGCGGATATCAAGGTCATCGGGATATCGAGCCAAATACCGCTCATAGTAAGCTCGAGCAGATACATAGTCATCCTCTTCTTGATAAAGCTTCCCTATCTCTACATAATAAGCCCTATTATTAGGATCTATAACGATAAGTTTTTGGTACGCTATGATTTCAGCTTTTCGATTGCCATTTTTCTTTGCCTCAGCAATCTGATGAAACAGCTGCCGCGGATTCTCTAAGACCATATGGGGTTCAGAAAAACTAGTACTGCAACAAAGGATCGCTGCAGATAGAGTCAATGCGATTTTGTTTACCACTCGTACGCCCCTTTAAAATACTTATAAAAACCGACAAAGCGCCACCAAATGTACATCTGTCTAAATCCAAGACTCTCTAAGAACGAATAGATCAATAACCTTCCCAGCTGTGTGAGAGACCGATACCTTCTAAACGTTGTAATTTCCATAAACACTGTGATCATACTCAGTGCAGCGGTTAGTCCCCAAGCCACGAGAACTATGAGCAGACAATCATATCCGGAATAAAAGCCAAAAGAATATCCAAGGAGCACAAGGGCAATACCAAAGCATTCGATAATAGGTTCAATAAGCTCACCAAAAAACATATACGGAAATGAAACCAAACCGGTCATCCGATAGCGAGGGTTAAGGAACATAGACCACATCTTGAAGACGGTTTGACAGAGCCCTTGGTGCCATCTCGACCGTTGCTTTAAGAGACCTCTATAGCTGCTCGGTACTTCGGTCCATGCCACAGGATCAGGTATAAAATTAATCGGAGCAATCCCTTCACGGTTGTTATCAAAATGGTTTTTTATAAGACGAATAGTGAGGTCAAAATCTTCACCAATACTTTTCGTATCGTACCCATTTGCTTCAATAACGGCTTTTGTATCGAAGAGTCCAAACGCTCCTGATACGATGACATTCCCTCCAAGATAATTCCACCCTAAACGTCCATACAGAAAAGAGCGAAGGTACTCAACAACTTGAATACCGGCAAAATAATTCCGCGGGATATCAATTAATTCGATTCGTCCCTCGACAACCGCACATCCATTTAAAATGCGGAGAGTCCCCCCTTGAGCTACCACATTTTTTTGTGTAAAAAATGGACGAACCATACGGAGGAGCGCGTCTTTTTCAAGAACAGTATCTCCATCGATAACTAAGAAATATTCAGATTGAATATTATTTATCCCAGTGTTCAGTGCATCAGAACGACCCCCATTTTCCTTGTCGATTACCAGCACTTCGGAATATTTTTTTGACCGATAGAGAGCTCGTTCTGAAGCGGTTTCTAATTTATTATCTGCTATTTTTGGTACTTGATAGAGTTCAAGCCGCTCTTTCATAAATTCGAGCGTACTGTCGGTTGAACCATCATTTATGATAACAATTTTCTTTCGGGGATAATCAACCATTAGCCCTGCATTCATTGCAGAAAATACAAGCTCCTGAAGATTGTAACAGGGAATAATAATTGCAATTTCCGGGAGTGACTCAGAATTGACCATATCGAGAATATTTTCTGTTTGTACCTCCAAAAACCTTCGATAGATTGATGGAATAGCGAATAGAATAAGGAGAAAATAGAGCGAGTTAATTGCTAAAAAGTAATAGAAGAGAAAAAAGCCAGAATAGTAGAAAAATGACTCTATCATCGTTGAAGTGCCTGAAGTAAATGAGTGGCTCTTATGCCTTATTTAATAAAAAACTTGTCTCTTTCCCCTTTCATACACTATTTATACTGGAAGAACCAAGCAAAAATAATAGATGGAACAAACGCAAGAAAATCGCTTTCACGTCGTGCGTGATATTATTCTTTTTATAGTGGCTGTATCAGTAGGACTGCTGCTTCTTTGGATCTTCATTCCTGACTCAATCACTACCGGTAGAGCAGTAATTCCTCTACACGAAACACTCCGCCACTTTATAACAACACTACTTGATATGGTAGATGGACTGCTTTGCACAATCATTTTTGCCGCATTTACCTATCGACATTTTTTACTACGAAAGGGAACCTCAATTCTTATTGGAGCATCATTTTTCTTCACTGGACTCCTCCTGACATTCAATTTTCTTCTTTTTTTTGAAAAAGTAGAAATAAGAGATCAAACGTACCTCTGGTTTCTCAACCACACCTATTTCACAAGCACACTTGCGATAGCGCTCGCCCTTTCTATTTATTCAAAAAACAACATTCGAGTGTATACGGGTACTTTTAGTCTTTCTTTTTTACTTCTTTTTTTCTTCGGATGGATTGCCGTTCTCGCAGTAAGTATTTATACAACCATCATACCTTTTCCTCTTTTCACGGATGATTTCTATCTTTATTTTAATAGTTTTGAAGTCATACCCCTCTGTATTTTTCTCGTAGTATGTGTTCCACTCGAAATCATTTATTTCATTCGGGAACGAACCTATGCGAGCTACACCCTCCTTCTCTCTGCGCTTCCCTTAGGGATTGCATACGTCCTCAATGTGCTGCTACCAAATGAAAACTACTTCCATAATACAAGCCTGTATGGAATCTTTGAATTGCTAGCCATTACGATGGTTACAATTGGAATCTCTGCCGATAACTTTACAGTGTATGGCCTTCTTAAAAAAATGAAAGAGCAGGCTGACCTACTGAGTAACTCAAAGAGTAATTTCATATCCAGCTTCTCAAGCCAACTACGTATTCCACTTGACGAAACACTCGGCCTTGCAGAAGCATTAGAGGAAGGAACTGATGGCCCTCTCAATGAAAAGCAGAAAAATACCGTCACAAATATCAAAGAGGCTGCCAATTCTCTTCTTCATCAAATCGAAGAGATCATCGATATCTCCAGAATTGAGAGTGGAAAAATCACCTATGACCTCTCACAATTCTCAATTTCTCAAATGTGTAAGAGCACAACTGAACTTCTTTTGGCTGAGGCAAAAAAGAAAAACATCGAGCTTAAATGCGAATTGCCCGAAAACGATCTCTCTATTTTGTCTGATGAGTACAGGGTAAAACAAGCTCTCCTACACCTTCTGAGAAATGCAATTACATATACTGAAAAAGGGTACGTCCTTCTAAAAGCTGAAGAAACGCATGACCAGATAATTTTAAGTGTTGTCGATACGGGAAAAGGGATTGATAAAGACAAGCTGTCTATTATTTTCGAACCCTACCTGAACATGAATGAAGAGTTTGGTGAGCATAAACTCGGAATCGGACTATCAATTGTTCGTCTTATTGCCAATGCGCTCGATGCAAAACTCGATGTTCAAAGCGAACAGGGCATTGGCACTACATTTACGCTTAAATTGTCAAAGGGTAAATAACCATGAACATCCTCGTTCTTTCTGATATCGATCCAAAGGAAATCACAAGCATACTCGAGCAACATGGATGTACAATTACAACAGCCCCTTTGCAATCACCTCCATCAGTTGATCCTGGTTCAAAAATAATTATTGTTGACTCTCATGAAAACACACCCCCTTCAAGCATTAATCCGGATGAGCAAAGCGTTTTATTTATCGATACCTCATATGTTGAACACCCCCTGAATTGCTATGCCTTTTCAATGCAATGGATCGCCGATCTGCTTCCGATAGCGCTCTTTCTTTTCGAGCAAGATGAGAAAAAGGAAGGTGACCAAGAAATTGAGAAGTTATTTCGAGACTATCGACGAACCCTTTTTACGAAACTTCAGTTCATCATCGATTATTTTAATCAGGCAGTGAACGCCCCAACAAAAGAACTACTCGAGTTGCTTAAACACCATGTTCATAAAACTGCTGGAAGCGCCGGGACATATGGGTATCCGAAAGTATCGCAAATCTGCAAGACGCTAGAAGGTGAATTAATCGCCTTTATCGAACGCTTCGATGAAAGTGATCAGAAGCCATATCCCCAAGAAAAAAAAGAAGAATACCTAAAGCAGATTTTTGCAGCATGTATCGAAACAGAAGAAAAATCGCCGCCCCCCTCCCAAGATGCACCAAACCAAACTCAATCAAACCAAACTCCGCCAAGCGCAGAACCTCCAAAAGAACAGGAAGGAATTGATTTATTTTTAGTAGATGATGACCAAGAACTCCTCGCACTTATTGGAGCTGAAGCAAAAAAACGAGGGATCACCTTCGAAGGAGAGTCAAGCTTTGCAAAAGCAAAAGAGCGTATCACTAACCCCTCTTTCACTACCAAGCTCGCACTTTTCGATATTCATTCGCCTAATGAACAAATAACCGGTTTTGAGCTTATTGACGCCTTTTTGCAATCGAGGAAGGAATCGCTTACAACAACGATAGCCATCCTCTCCGAGCGGGCAGAGCTTCCTGAAAGAGCACAAGCGAACAACCTCGGAATCGACCTGTATTTTGAAAAGCCTATTGATATTGGATTTCTCTTTGAACAGGTTCAGAATCAATTAAAAGATAGAGGAGAGAAAAAGGCTCGTATATTAATAGTCGATGACGACACAGAATACAGCTCTATGGCACTCCAATCCCTTGAAAAAAGTGGATTTACCTGTACGAGTATTCTTAGCGGAGACCAGCTCCTTCAAACAATACAGGAATTTAAACCGGAACTCCTCCTGCTCGATATCAATCTTCCCAACCAAAATGGAATTGAGTTGCTGAGAGCACTCCGAACAGACTTTCGGTATAGAAAAATTCAAGTGATTATGGTCACAGCATCAAATAACATCGAAGATGTTAAAAAATGCTACGCAGCTGGTGCCAGAGAATTCCTATCCAAGCCGATAGACTTCCTACAGCTCCCCTCACAAATTCAAAACTTTTTACGAAAAGACGAATCCCTCCAACATGCGTATGCGAGAGATCCCGACTTCGGGCTCTATACTCAGGGCGCTCTGGAAGGGTTTTTTACAAGTTTCTTATTCAGATACAACTCTTTTTGTATTCTCTTTTTTTACATTGTCAAACCCGACGGATCAAAACTGCAGTATGACCGAGATCTCTATGGAAAACTGGCTCAAAAACTGAAGCACTTTTTTAATACTGGCGATGTAATTGGTATCTATGAGGACACGTTCACATTACTTCTTCTCGATTATACACTCGATCAAGCACTTGTAATGATTGAATCACTTCACGAGTTTCTACGGAATGATGCAGAAACTATACTTGGTGAAAATGGAGTAATAACCGTAGCTGCACATACCCCCCAAGATGGAAACTCTATGGAAGAGATCTTTTCAAAAAGTAATCAACTTTATACCGAAAAAAATGAAAAGCCTGTCTGGAGTATTTATTCAACACTCGAAAATGTGCCCCTACAAAGAGACAACATAATCTTCAGTGTCGTCCTCATCTCCTCCGATTCTCAAATTCTGACCATCCTTTCAAATGCGTTCGAATTTAGGAATATCACAGTACAAAGCTACGAAACCGGAGTTGAGGGATACAACTATTTATTAAAGCATTTCTTTCATGATAGAAATAGCGCTATCATCCTCGATGGAGACTTCGAGAAAGAAAATGGATATGTCCTCTTGCAAAAAATCAAAACGGTTGTTGGTGAAAAAACTCCCCTCTATTTTTTGAGCTTCCTTTCAAAAGAAGAGGATTTGACAGAGGGGTTAAACCTCGGGGCTACTCGAATTTTTTCAAAGCCTATTCAGCTTCAAGTGCTCTTGGACACTCTTGAAAAAGATGTAAGGCGGCGTTAGTGGAAAAATTGGTCTACATAGAATACCTCTTTATCCTGGTCATCTCCTTAGGGGTTGCCATTGCAGGTGGTATCTTTGAGCTCCGAACCGCCTTTATAGACAAAAGACGCAAACGCCTTAACACTATCGTTGCAAAGCTGTTTTCTGAAAAAATCCTTGAGGTTGATCAGTTTTTCCCTAAAAAATACCGAACGCTCAGAACCCTTCTTCCCGCACTTGAAGAGATTGATAGAAAGGTAGCTGCGCCATACTGGACATTTTTCAAAGAAACCGTACTCCACCGTATTATTGAGAAAGAGATTGACCTCTATTTAACAAGTATTAACTGGGAAAAAACAGTCCTAGGCCTGAAAGCGCTCGAGCTTGCTCCCCTTCCACTCTATCAAGAAAAAGTGCTTTCACTTCTTGCAGACCCCGTTGATATCGTCCGTTTTCATGCGATTAAAGCATCGATTGCATTTACGACGTATCGATCCACTAAATCACTGATAACAACCATGGAAACTATGCCAGCCGTGCTCCAGTTTCCCTATCGCGATGCGCTCTCGAAAGCCCCATATTCGGTACATCAATTCGTTTTGCAAATCTATCGAAAAACAGAAAGCACGAGTGAAAAAATCGAATGTCTAAAAATCCTGGGAATTAAGGCAGGGCTACTTTCAGAAGCTGAAATTACAGAAGCACTTCAGTCATCAAACAGATACCTGTGCTGGTGGGGCATTCTTGCAGTAAGTAATAATCCTTACAAACCATGTATTGACCTCGTCATTGAGAACCTCTCAAGTGGTATGTGGCAGCTTAAAGCGGTCGCTGCCTATACGATTGGTGTTCTTCATTACGCTGCTGCGACTGACTACCTCATTCCTCTTATAGAAGCAGAGCAATTTTGGCTACGGTTTACAGGGGCAACAGCGCTTCGTTTTCTAGGAGAACACGGTATGTCAATATTAGAAGCTGCCAAACAAAGTAAATCTGATCTTGCAAAAAATATTGTGACTTATATGCTTACACTCCCTGAATCCGAATTTCAAAAAGGGATGAGGAGCTTTTTTCCTATGAACCTCGACACTGTGCTGCTCCATGAAGAAGTCAATCCAAACGTATCTTGAAACCCTGAGTGACTCTGAACAAAAAACTGTTCAGGATCAAATTGACCACTTTCTCATAGAAGATATCCCGCTACAAGATTATCCCTTGAGCCCACTTGAAACAATCAAACTATCTACCCAAGATGAGCACGTTATAGGAACCACAGCGATACACGATGAGCCACTCGGTATTATTCTCCTAGCAGGTGGGATGGGATCGAGACTCAATTTTTCAAAGCCAAAGGGGCTATTTCCAATCACCGTTGTTGAAAAAAAACCACTCATCCAGCTCTTCTTTGAACATATCACCGCATTAAAAAATGCGTACGAAACAGAAATTGCTGTTGGGATCCTTCTCGATCGTCAGAGCCACGCAGATATAGCTGACTTTCTAAAAGAGCACTCATTTTTCGGCTTCTGTGAGAAAAATATAACCTATCTTCTCCAAAAAGAGACCCCCTACTTGTATGAAGGAGACTGGTTTCTCGAAAGTAGATTGAGGATTGCCACTGCACCGAATGGCAATGGTGGACTTTTTGACGCAGATGGACTCGATTCGTTTTTTGAAAAGCTTTCCAAACAAAGCATGAGAAATACCATTATCATGCCGATCGACAACCCCTTTCTTTTTCAAGTGCATCCACATGTGCTCGGGAAGCACATTCTCTCTGAAGCTGATATCACATGTACAGGGATAGAAAGAGATGAGACAAATCCAATGGGACTTTTCGCTTCCGGGGAACAAGGACCTGTCATTATTGATTACCCCATTCTCAAAAAAAATCAAATTCGTGACACGTTCCACTACGGAAATGTGAATTGTTTTTGCTGCACAACCTCATTTTTAAAAAAAGGAAAAAGCCTACCTCTACCCACTCATCAAATACTGAAAAAAACGAAAAAATTTGATCCAATTTCGAACGAACACACCGTTATTGAAGCGATAAAGACAGAAAAATTCATCACAGACCTAACGCTTTTTGCACAAAAAACATCCCTTGCACTCCTCCCTAAAGAACAAGCATATGCTCCGTTAAAAACCGCCGAGGATATTGCGGAAATTCAGAAAAAATTATTGGCGTTTGATACAACGCTTCTGATACAAAATGAAGTCTCCTATACCGGAGATATTGAACTACATCCTAGATACCATTATCTCTCAGAAAAAGAAACACAAAAGGCCTTGAATACCACCTCGTGTATCACCGGCTATTTAGATTGAAAAAAAAGAAACAATCGAATGAAAATGGGCGCTATATGAACGTTATATACCGGTCTCTCTTCTTTACCTTTGTACTTTTGTTTGCAGGATGCACAAATGGCACGCCGAAAGCGTTCTTTTGCGTTTCCTCCCATCACGGCTATATATCGATAGATAAACAGCTCAAACAGTCCTATCTTCTCTCAATGGAAGGTGTAGACAGCGCTGTTGTGTATCTCAATAATAAAACAAAGACCGGAAGAAAATTTGGTCGTGTTACTATGGCACAATTTCTGAGCCTCTACGATGCAAACGACCAATTCGATGAACTTGCTTTGCCGATCACTTTTTGTTATGTCGACCAAAAAACTGGGACTGCACGACAATTCGAATCGGTAGCCTTTTCGCCTAGTTTCAATAGAGAGAATAACACACTCGTATGGAAACTAAGCGAAAGTAAAGGCCTTAATATATCCAAAGAATTTGGGCAAAATGTTATTGTACTCAACCTCAATTTAAAAGATGCTGAGTACCTTTTTCATAACGCATTCTCATACGATTGACCGCCCTATCGCTTCAGCGATTTTAGCGAGTTTCTCACGTAGCACCTTATGTTCCTCAATGGAAAGCGCCTGTCTTGCATCACACATCGACTCTTTCGGCCTTGGGTGCATTTCTGTAAGAAGTCCATCTGCACCAACAGCTACGGCAGCCTGAGCAAGAGGACCTACCAAATCCGCTCTGCCAGCAGCATGTGATGGATCAACAATAACCGGAAGGTGCGTGAGTGAACGTAAAACGGGAATACTGCTCAAATCGAGCGTACCACGCGTTTTCGTCTCAAAAGTACGAATTCCTCGTTCACAAAGGATAACCTGATCATTCCCGTATGCCATAATGTATTCAGCACTTGAAAGCCATTCGTCAATCGTTGCATTGAGACCACGCTTCAAAATAACAGGCTTCCCACATTTTCCAAGTTCCTTTAATAAATCGTAATTCTGCATATTTCGCGCGCCGACTCGAAGAATATCAACATACTGCGCCGCAATAGCAACATCTCTCGGGTCCATCACTTCCGTTTCAGTTAAAAGACCATGTTGTCTCTGCGCTTCGAAATGCATTCGTAACCCTTCTTCTCCATGGCCTTGGAAACTGTATGGTGAAGTTCTCGGTTTGTATGCCGACGCTCTCATAATTTTCACCCCTTGTTCTTTCAAGGCAAGTCCAGTTTCGACAAGTTGCTCAACGCTTTCAATTGCACATGGTCCAGATATCATCACGACACCTGTTCCTCCTATTTGAACCCCATGGATATCAATAATAGTTTTTTCCTTGAATGCTTTTGAAACGAGTTTATGTGGCCCTGGGCATTGAATAACAGCCTCAATAAGACCTTGTTCTTTCAAGCGCTCCACGAGTGCTGCATCCATATGGTCCACAACGGCCAAATGGCGGTCCTCATGTTTCTTAATAATGTGGTGGATATTGAGTTCACGAAGAACTCTTCTAAGAAGCTCTACTTCAGTTTCTTTTGCTACTTCTAATAACATGTTTCTTCTCTCGATATATTATATATAAATTATTTTTCTCGTTCTCTTAAGAGAACGTTCAATAGGTTTTAAGGGTGGTAAGGGGGTAAAAAATAAATTGGCGCTTAGCGCCAAAAATAACGAGAATAGAAGTAGAAAAATGAGTATGCAGAAACGTCACCATTTGACTGGCAAGAAGCGATATCTAAAGGCGCTCTTGGATGTGACGGTTTCACTTGTTTACTCACAACTATTGTTTAGTATTACCCTATATTATACAGTAAAATTAATTTAAAGTCAAAAAAGGTTTATTGTGACATATACCATTGGTATTGTGGGTTCTAAAGGACGCATGGGACAACTTTTTACCAATTTATTCGAAGAACACTCACTGACTGTCTATGGATACGATCTTGATTCTGGCTCCGCTCTCAAGGAATTTGTCAAAAAGCCTCAGATACTCTTTCTCTCCGTACCGATTTCTCAAGTAGGCCCAATCATAGAGAAAATACAACCCTATCTATCTGAAAATCAATTAGTTGTAGACATAACATCGATAAAACTTGCTCCCTGTAAAGCCCTAAAAAACCTTGAATGTGAAACACTTGGACTTCACCCACTTTTTGGTCCATCTATCAAAGAGACGCACAAATACCCGATTGCTGTCTGCAAAGTACATGGAGGATCGCTGACTACCCATTTTCTGAGCATATTAGAGGAGATAGGGTTTAGGCTTATCCAAACCACTCCTGAGAAGCACGATCAAATGATGGCGTATGTACAATGCCTTCCCCACTTCCTCAGTATGGGATTTACACAATTTTTGAAACAATCCCCTTTCTCGGAACGAGAATTACTTGATTTTGCTCCCCCATTTTTTAAACTATTATTTTACTCAATGATCCGAATCTTTGCACAGTCTGGTAGCCTGTACACTGATATTCAGAAAAATAACCCCTATTTTGGGGATATTCTCACAGATTTTTCTAAGTCTTTAGAAAAAACACACAAAAAATTTACACATTCAGATCAAGAATACCAAAATCTCTTTGAGGAATTGCAATTGTTTCTCGGAGAAACAGTTAGAGATGCAAAGGAATACACCGACTCATTTATCCAACAAATTAAAAATATTTAATTAATTTTATTCTTTTAAAAATTAACAGTTTTTTATTAAAAAAATAAATTAAGTCATTAACACGTATTACTGCAGATAAACCCAATGTTTATAATCTCCCTATATTTCGATTGGATAACCCAAAAAAAAGAATAAATATGGCTGCTGATACTGAGTGGGCTGCTCACAACGTTCACACTATAGACCTTCAAACGCTTATGACTGCCAAAAAAGCTCTTGAAGCTGCTCGCGCGGCTGTTGCTCAAGTGATAATGGCTATGGCTCTACGAGACGCTCCAGAAGTTGTCGATTTTATATTCCCATAAACAGCTTAACGACAACTATTTTTTCGAAAAACCGGAGGAATTTCCCTCCGGTTTTTTTGAATCGGCGAATTGAGTTTACGCTCCGAATTTGCAGAATAGAACATTTTAACTTGGCATCTTCCTCTTAAGAATACCCGAAACCAATACAATTGTTTCTCAGAGAAACAGTTAGAGTTTCAAAAAAACACCCTAATTCTTTTATCTAACAAATAAACAAACCTCAATAATTTCGCTTTTATTAATTAAATCGTCATTTTATAAATAACCAATCAATTAAATTAATTGTTATTATTGCGCCAGATAACGTCATAATTTATACTCTCCCCTATATTTGTTTGGTTAACCTAAAAAAGAGGTATAAACATGGCTGCTGAAATTAGACTGCAGGATATGACTGCTGCTCAGCTAACAGAGCGCCTACAAGGCGAAATTGAAGTTTCAACTACTTGGCTTTTCGGAACTATCGTTAAGCTAGACGGCGAAGAACTTCAAGATATCAATACAATTGCAAACCGTGCAACTGAGCTTACTGCTGGTGCATGGTCTGGAAACAGAATGGACGAAGTTGCAGATCTTAACGGACGTGTTGCTGAAATCACTACTGCTGTAACTGCAAAGCGTAACGAAATGTGGACTATTACTCGATGGGTTATGTCTGCTGTTCATTTCGTTTTCGGTGATAGCGTTCAAGGTCTTTTTGATGCAAACGCAGAAGCCGCACAATTCAACAGTTTTGTTGAAATGCTAAGCGGTGACAACCGTGGTGCTTTCCTAGGAAAGATCTACAACATCGAAAACGAAGCTGCTTCACAAGATGCTGAAGCTAACGCTGAGCGACTAGCTGCAATGGCTGCTGATCCTCACTGGGCTGCTAACAACGTTCACACTGTAGACGTTCAAACTCTTGTAGCTGCAAAAAGCGCTGTTGAAGCTGACCTAGCTGTTGAAGCTGAAGCCGCTGCCGCTGCTGATGTTGAAGCTGCTGATGCTGAAGATGGAGCCTCTGTTGCTTCTAACGCTTCTGATGAAGGAAAAGGCGCTGAAGCTGCTGATGCTGCTGCCGCAGACTCTTCTTCTGAAGAAGGTGCTGCATAAGCAGATATCCGTTCTTTTAAGAACAGATGGCAAATGTTTTTTTGCGAAATACCGGAGGGATTTACCCCCCGGTATTTTTTTGCCTAAATCATAGAAATAGCTTATACTACCATCCAAAATGAGGATAATTATGGCAGTTTTACAAAGTATCCATCCACAAGCGCTAGAAGCCCAAAGAGAAATCACTGGAAGAGTCCAGGTAGAGCAAAACTGGTATGGCAAAGAAGTCATCACCATCGGTGGCGAAACAAAAGAGATACAGACAATAGCTGAACGGGCAGATTCGCTAGCCAGAACCACCTGGGATGCAGCGAAGAGCAATGGGGGCCTTTCTGTCCGCAATAAGCATGAATGTGGTCGATATGCCGGCAGAGTGAAAGCTATAGCAGAACTCATTAAACAAAAGCGAAGCCAACTCTCAATTGTGACGTGGGTTTGTATGAAGATCCACCATTTGGTGTACGGTGATACTACCCAAAAACTTTTTGAAGCAGCCAATCGAGTTGATACGCTGTTTTACCCAGACTTTACGACTGTTTCCTCTTTAGGCTATATGCCAGATAAAGTGGTTGAGAAAGTAAAAGAAATAATCCAATCAGACGATGAAGCGAAAAAAGGAGCTTTTTTCACTGCCCTGTACCGTGTGGCACGATCAGAGGGTGGCAGAGAGCTACCTTGGAGATGGGCTGAACACAATGTGGAAAACCCTGATGAAGTCTCTCAAGACACACTGAAAAGAGCACTTCAGACTATGTATCTCTCCTCTCGCGAGTACGCAGAAGAATTACAAGTATTTGTTCCTTCATTTTAGTTTGTGAGAAGCTACTTTTTACCTGTATAAAGTCGTTCAAGGTTCATAAGCGACTGGAATTTTTTTTGTTGTCGCTTAGTGAGCTTACTTTCTGTTGAAGTGGGAGATCTACTTCCAATCTTGAGGGAAGCGTTTGGGCGATACGTTTTCACGTGCGCAACAGCCTCTTCAGCTTTCATTCCCTGAAAGACGATAAAATATGCAGCAACAGCCATAGCAGATCTGCCTCTACCAGCCTTACAGTGCACGAAAACACTCCCTTTTTTACGTTGCTCATGAATAGCTTGAGCACCCTTCATAAGCGCTTCTTCTGTGAGTGGTTGATAATCTGGAGTTGAAATATGTACGTTTTCAATTCCCAGCGTGCTGTAATCCTTCTTTGTGATTGGAGAGGCAACAATAGACTCACCAAACTCAAATGATTCGACAGCGGAAATAACGGTTTTAACCCCGATGTTTTTAAATGTTTCTGCATGCGTAGTCCCTCGAAGTGGAAGCGATCCAAGGTAGAGCGCACCTTTCTCTCCAGATTTTGTTCCTGGAATAGGGATTTCATTACACCACAACCATTTCTGTTTATTTGGTTTTTCCTCTCCTGAGTGGACGATATCCTCTATCTTCATCCGATTCCACAGAAGAGAGATGTCATGAAAGATCCGATCAGAAAACTTTGAACATATACTGCAAGGTATCCTTGCAAAAAAGATACTTGCTGTAAGTAAAGCAATGGGTAAAAGAGCAGGACCTAGGTGGGCAAAGAGGATGCATGATGCTACCACACCACTCACTGTAAGAGCTGCTGAAGCTACGGCCCAGAACGTTGGTGAGGTGAGCGCTCTTTTGAGTACCGACGTGACCTTGTTGTTGACAGTATCTAATTCAGTTATTTTGGGTTGGGGATAGCTCCGCAGTATAAGCGGGGTACTCTCTACCGGCTTTGACATTTTATCTCTCCTCTTTACGAGAAGTAGTATATCACAATTTCAAAAAAAAATCAGGTAATATGATTTTTTGAAATCGTAACTGGCTTAGAATCATCGAGTGAGGTTCGTGCAAAAACGCCCAGATACTCTTTGGAAGCTTTCGAATCAAATAATGGTTTTACTTCAAGCTGCCCTCGCGCAGTATGCTTCGCAAGAGTAAAGAAATTTTTTGAAGAATAGAGACCTACAAAACTTCCCTTCTTAATTTTCTTTCCGGGACGTAACCAGAGCTCTTCTTTGCCGTTTTCTTTTTTGACATACATCCTTGGCTCGATGTGGTGCTTGAAGAACTCTTTTTCAAATTCATTGATTTTCTTTCGAAGCGAAGGAGTAACTGCTGAAGGATTTTTAACCGGTACACCTGGAAGAAGCGAGGTCATTTTTGTAAGCTTTTTTCTCGTTTGTGTATTCATGTAGTATTCTTCACCCGTGACAATCTCCCCTTTTTTATTCAGCATGTATGTATCGCTTTCAATTTTCAAAGGTTTGATTCCCATCGGTTCCCAATAGGTGTCAGAGTAATCTACAAGAACCTGCTCTCCAGGATAAATTTTTCGACATGCTCTATATACGACTTCTGGTCTTCCACGAACAAGCTCTATGACGGCTTCTACATTTGGATTAGAAGAGTTGTTAATATATCGTGCGTAATTCCCTTTTCTCTGAGCATCAACATAGAGAAACACTTCGTCAACAGTTTCACCAATTGAAAAGCCCAAACTCTTTAGTTTCTCACGTTTTTTTCCTTTTGCCTTGATCTCGAGTACCTCAAAAGTATAGCAACCGTCAAAAGAGTCTTCATCAGTGAGTAATTTATACTCACCGCTATACACAGCTATAAATTCATTTTTCTCTATCGCTTCATCAAAAGGACAAAGGAACACTCCCTTTCCAAGAAGCGGTTCAACGTCGACATCGTGGACTTCTAAATGATCAGGAATTCCCTGTTCCTCTAAATCGCGCTCATACTCTTGCAAGATTTCTTCATCATCGAGTAAGGTGAAATCTGATATACCGTGCAGTTTTGTAAGTGCTTCAAGGTTTTCTTCGATTCGCTTTGGACCTTTTGCGTGTGGCATGGAAAATGGCATGTTCGTACCCCCTACTCACGGTTCATACAGTAAATTACTATTTTAGAAAAGGCTACAATGAAACTTCCAAACTATTCATACACTAAAGATCAAGATGGTAACGATTTGCTCCTGAAAGATGGAGCATACCAAGTCATGATGGCATGGGAAAAACCCTACATGGAAGCATGCATTGAAGCCCTACAACCGTCGGGTGATGTTCTTGAAATTGGATTTGGATTAGGGTACAGCGCAAACGCCATTCAAACCTATCCCATCCGCTCGCACACTATCATTGAATACCATCCGACTGTGATGAAGAGAGCACGAGAATGGTCTGCTCTCAAAAAGGGAGTGACGTTGATCGAGGACACGTGGCAAAAAGGGCTCTCCAAACTAGGCACATTTGATGCTATTTTCTTCGATGATTACCCCCTTGAGTCTCTTGAAGAGCACGAGCAAATACAAAAACTCGACCAAAAAAACAAAGACAATATGGAGCTTGTGGCGATTCCAAACGAAGGCGAAATTACAAGGGATGAGTTTAAAAGCTTCTTCGACCACCTGTGCAATGGAGAAATGAATGTTATAGAACCGAACTACCTCTACACATTTATTTCTGATTTGGAAAAAAGCGGCCAAATATCTTCTGAGGATGCGAATTGGGCGCTTGATGTTGCTATCTCAAAAAACTTACTTTCGAAAAAAGACTGCATATCGAAGCAAAGTTTTCTGCCACAATCGCACGACAGACTCTATCACTTTTTACAAACGTGCCTGGACAACCATATGAAAAAAGGAGCGCGGTTTTCCTGTTACTTAGAGTCAAGCCACTCCCGATTTGATGATCCATTCTTTTACAACGAAATTATTCTGAATCCTCACTTGACCTATTCTGAAAAAACAATCCAAGTCACTCCCCCAGAGCATTGTGCATACTTTACTGGAAATGATGCTCTTTTAATAACCGTACAAAAGTGGTAGCTGTCGAGAACGTTTAAAAGAAGATACAGAGAGGATTGGAACGCTTCTTTCCCTCTCCACATCTTCTCTCGATCAGCTCTATCCAGAGTATGGATAAAACATATCGCTGCCTAACTTGTTTCCCTCGAACTTTCATCCACTGTTGGAAATAAATGACTTAACCAAATCTTTATATCTTTTTGCAAGGAAAATGTGTTGTATTCAGATAAGTTTTTTCGCTACACTCACACTCTAACTATTTCGCTTTTGGCAATACCGGAGGTTACATGAAAAAAAGTGTATTAGCGTTAACCTTAGCACCACTACTTTGTTTTGCAGGACCAGACCATAGAAACTATTGGGATGGAGATGAATACAGAGAAAACTCAAGTGAACAAAGAGATTCCGCAACAGAACTACTTGAACACATCGAAATAAAACCACACCACCGAATTTTAGATATTGGTTGTGGAGATGGTTCCATTACGCACGCTTTAGCTACAAAGGTCCCTCTTGGCTCAGTGGTGGGTGTAGACATATCGCCATTCATGATTGACAGCGCTAAAAAAACGTTCTCAAAGAATAATCTCTCCTTTCTAACGTTAAATGCACTTGATGTTGATTTTGTGAACGAATTTGATACCGTTGTATCTTTTTCCACCCTGCAATGGGTTCCTGACCAGCGCACTGTTTTAAACAACGTCAAAAAAGCGCTTAAACCTGGTGGAACGCTCTACTTCCAAATGCCGTGTGAAATGCCTCCTGCAATGACATCCGCAATCGAGGCAACCATTCACACTCCACATTGGGAATCGTACTACACTGATTTCGATGCCGGTCTTTATTTCTTTTCAGAAGAACAATACGCCCGGTATGTGTACGATGAAGGGCTAGAAGACCAGATGATTTCAGCACGGATTAGAACGCATGTCTTTCCAAATAAAAGTGCATTTGTTGGATTTCTTATCCAGTGGTTTCCTTATCTAGAGCCACTCCCTCTTGGGAAAAAAATGCACTTCTTGAATGAAGTAATTCAAAAATACTTAGAAGTTGTTCCTACTGATGATAGTGGCCGTATCTATTTTCCTGTAAAACGACTAACTGTCATTGCTTCAAAAAGAGAGAGTGAGGTGTGTCATCTCACTCCAATAGATACTGAAGATCAACAATAAAATGATTCGGTGGGGTTTCTTTCAAGAGCCCCACTTTTTTTTCTATGAATGAGATCAAAATTGCTATTAAAGTTGTAGCTAATGCGAAGTGCTCTAAAGTTACACTCTCTGAACAGGATCACCTAGTCGTCTATACAACGGCTACTCCTGAAAAAGGGAAAGCTAACCATGCCGTCATTGCTCTTTTGAGTGATCTTCTCAGTATTCCGAAGCGATCAATTACTATTATTCGGGGAGCTACATCCTCTCGAAAAGTAGTACATATTTTAGGAAGGAGTGAAGAAGAAATCCGAACTATAGTGAGAAATAAAAAATAGCGTACATGATGAGCGTTGGAAAAAACGCTGCAGAAAAAAGGTTTATAGGAGAAATCCCGTATTCGAAATATCGTCTCAATAGCATCTGACCGGCAGGGTTTGGGGCGTTCGCAATCACGGTCAAACCACCACCAACAATAACGCCGCTGACAATAGCTTCTTTCATTGCAAGACTCAAATCTGGAATCAAACTAGACAAATACGTAACGGCTGCATTGTCATTAAAGGCGGTAAGAATTGCTCCGACCCCCATTGCCTGATCAGTCGACAAATTATTCATAAGAGGAATAATCCACCACCCTTGCAATCCTCCATGAATCACCAAACCTGCAAGGAAAAACCCGACCAAAATTGGCCTTTTAAGAGACAGTTCATACTGGTGATACGATGTTGCTTGATGAAAGCCAAGAAAAAGTAAAAAGCTTCCTATGAACACCGGTGTATCATGCTCAAACATGACCATCCAAACGATAAACACAATATGAACTAAGGTTATCCAAAACGGAACCGGCTTTTTATCTTGTTTCCTTCCATCTGTCCGTGGAAGAGCATGGAGCTCTTTCCTGAAAACAAAGTAGTAGAATGCATTACTCGCAAGTATACCAAGTACGGCTTTCCATCCAAACTGGGTCAACATGTAGTACGAGCTCCAGTTCCAACAATGAGAAATAATTAACACTGGGGGCGCAGCAAAGTTGGTGAGAATACCTCCAACAGAAATATTCACAAAAAGAAGTCCTAAGGTTCCGTACGCTAATTTTTTCGATGGATTTGTATCATAAAACCTATGTCCAAGCATAATGGCTGAAAGGGTCATTGCACCAGCTTCAGTAATGAAAGACCCAAGCAGTGGACCAATGGTTAAGATAGATAACCACCATGCAACCGTTGACCCACCTAGTACATTAGACACCCTCTGTAATAATCCCTCGGCCAGCTCAACGACAGGTCTCGTCGATGTTAGACACATGATCACAACAACGAAAAGAGGCTCTATAAAGACCCTTGTGTCGATGTAGTTAACTGCGGTATCCCAGTTATAGAAAAAAATCATCAAAATAAAAAGAGGGATAACCCAGATGCCAAAAACAACTTCCACCTCACCTAAAAAATGGAAGATTTCAGCCCAAAAACTTTTGGGTGATTCTTCTCGGTCATTTTCCGTTCTCGCTTCGTGAAACTCTTCAAGCTTATGTGCTATCTTTGTGAACTGATTGGCAAAAAGGGTATGAATAATTGCACATGCAAAAATGATGAGGGAAGCAAGATGGAAGGGAGTATACGAATTGAGCGTAATGTCAACAGCATTAGGAAACTCTTCCAAAAGCATGCACTGAGAAGTTTCAGCAAGTAAAAAGGGCAATGGGTATCCTCATACAGTATTTGTTTTCACGTTAAGAAAAACAAACTTTATGCACAATGGCGAAGATACTCCTCTCCGAGCGTACGTAAAACCGCTCTATATTCTCTGAGGGCATCTTTTGTAAGAAAAGCAAAGCGACTTCTTGATTCAAGGGTATTTACCCTGAACCGCGTTACAGCTAGTCGAATCTTCCCTCTTTTCGTGTTCTGAGCTAGTTGCAGCTCTCGTAAAACCGGCTCAAATTGAAGTGCGTATCGTTTACGAATACTATGTCGAAAAGGTCTATATTTAGCATTAACTTGCTCTCTAATACCAGTCAGGCGAGTCTTCGATAAATCAACATAGCGAAGCGCTTCTGTTCTTGATTGAGAGGGAGGTCCATTAATCGTGCGCTCAACACTTCGAAGCAGCATTTCATGATCTCTTCTCCCTTTCTGTAACTCCTGATCGTTTTCTTGGAGTTCTTTTATTCTTGATTCTTCACGGATTTGTTCTCTTCGGATTTCTCGAAGGGCAGCATGAACCCCCTGTCCTATATATTCCCGGTCAATTCCAGTTTTTGCAGTTTCTAGCTCTATTTTATCATGAATGGTAGCACGGTGTAATGCCTCCCACTCGGGTTTAATTCGATTACAATAGTTCCAATATGCCGCCTGATAGGTCGCTTGGTACCTTCGTAAAAACGCTCCAGTCTCCGGCGTGATTATCCTATAGCGCAAAAGCTTGTCACGAACCCCTGGTTGCAAGATTTTAGTAATCGGAACAATCAACTTTCCATTGCGGACTGTTTCAAGTCTCCACTTAATAGCAAATTCAGCTGGGTGAGGAATTTCATATTCGTAGAGATTGTCACCATATCGTTCACGTGCTGCTCGATAATTAGCATCTACTTTCTCATATAGCGCGATAACTTCTGTGATCGAAAGCAACTGCGCCTGAAAATTGAATATTTCTTTGAACGTTTCTGGCTCGGGAATTCCATAGTAAAATATAGCCTCCCAGCCGTACTTACCAGCAATCCCCTCTAGAAAATGTGCGGCATCAGAGCGAAGGTGATGCAACGTATTTTGACGGTATTGAATTCTAAAATCGTTAAATTCTTGTTCAATTTGTTTCCGAATTGAGTTTCGAACTTCAGTGTCATTAAGGTTAATGTAATTCTGGGCAACATAGAATGAAACGCCCCCGACCAGTAGGGAAACACTCATAATCGGCACCGCAAAAAAAACAGACATCCCCAAAAAAGTACTACCTGCAACCGTTGCTGAGAACAAACAGCTGATTGAGAACAAAGCATACCCTGCAACTACAACTATCTGCTGCTTTACAGGACCTAAAATTTGCATATCAAATCGTTCAACAAGCAAGTCATCTCTTTGCCGCTGATTTCGGAGAATATCTTCAGAGATAACTGAACCAGGACCAACCACACCCATTCATGACCGCCTTTCATACTGTTTCTTTTAAGAAGAAAGGATATTAAGATAACGAACGAATTTGATCAACAAGAAGAGCTCCCTTTTCTTTCATGTGAGCGATTGCCTTTTTACAATCTCCGGGCGATGATTCAACGCCCTTACACCCCTGTAGATCAACCTCCACAGTATATCCGAGTGATAAGGCATCAAGAACGGTATATTGTACACAATACTCTAAAGCGACACCCACTACCCTTAAGGTATCAATCGATAACTCCTGACAATATGCATGGAGACCGCTGTCATGTTTTTTTGCATTATCGAAAAAAGCGCTGTAGCTATCTACTTGTATGTCACACCCTTTTTGAATGATTTTTTCACACTCAGCAATGTGTAATCCATCCACGAACTCAGCTCCCACGGATCCCTGAACACAATGGTCGGGCCAGACGATCTGTTCCATACCGCCGTACTTAAATTGTGAGAATGGCTCTACACCATGCGTGCTTGCAAAACTCATATGTCCTTTTGGATGCCAATCTTGTGAAGCAATCGAATGGGGATATTTTTCAATGAGCTCATTGATGTAGGGAATCAACGAATCCCCTTCTGCCACTGGAAGTGATCCCCATGGCATAAAGTCATTTTGCATATCAACGACTAGTAATGCGCGCAATTTATCCCCCTCTCCGCATCAGTTCATTTTTTTTCTCGTAAAGGGTTTTCTCTATCCCAATCGAATAAAACTGGGGATTTAAGAAACGCAAAAAGCTCGAGCGAAATTTTTTCATATGAGCAAGTCCTGCAGCTCGAACCTCATCAAGGGACGGAGGTGTGTAGACCTGTTTTCCATCTCTGAAAATCGGCATGAGCAAATCTTTCCCTTCACCATTCACTTTGCACTGCTTCGTAGGGTCTGTAATCTCTAATGCTTCAGACACTCCATCGCTCAAGCGCTCATCGTAAATAACATCCTGACAATACCCAAACTGATCGGTGTATCGACGAACCTGCAGAATTCCTGGTATGGTTGTTTTGAGTGGCTGCTCAGAAATCTTCACTTTGTATTCCCACTCTCCGTCAGGAGGTTTGATAGCAGTCAGCTTGTATACCCCGTCGAGCGCCGGCTGCTCTTTTCCGGTAATGAGGTTGGTTCCTACACCCCAGATATTCACTTTTGCGCCCTGCTGCTTTAAATCGCGAATAATGAATTCGTCGAGTTCATTGCTTGCCATAATCTTTGCATCGGGGAAGCCGCCTTCATCTAAGATTTTTCGAACCTCGATACTGAGGTGTGCCAAATCTCCAGAGTCGATCCGAACACCTACCATCTCGCTTCCTTCTTCTCGCATTTTCTTTCCAACCTCAACGGCATTTCGAACACCATCCAACGTATTGTAGGTGTCGACAAGGAAAATACAATTGTTCGGCATACATTGTGCATACGCAGTAAAGGCTTCTTTTTCTGTACCAAACGCTTGAATCCAACTATGTGCATGTGTACCTCGCACAGGGATTCCAAATGCCTTTCCAGCGAGTGTATTAGACGTTGAGTGGCAACCCCCAACATAAGCAGCTCGAGCTCCCGACAGAGCTCCATCGATTCCTTGAGCCCGTCTCAATCCGAATTCAACGACTTCATCCCCTTCTGCAGCCCGGACAATACGTGATGCTTTCGTAGCGATTAGGGTTTGAAAGTTGATAATGTTGAGGAGTGCGCTTTCCAAAAGTTGCGCATGCAAAATTGGCCCTTTGATCCGAAGAAACGGTTCTTGTGGGAAAACTGGAGTTCCCTCAGGCATTGCATCGACATCGATATTCAATTTCAATTCAGATAAATACTGAAGGAAGCCCTCTTCAAAAAGTGGAGAGCCATCTCTTGATTTCATCGTTTTGAGGTAGGCTATATCAGACTCATCAAAGTGAAACGCATTAATGAATTCAATCGCAGTTTCAAGTCCGGCTGCAACCGCAAAGCTTCCGTGAAAAGGCTGCCTTCTAAAAAAGAGGTGAAAGCAGGCTTCGTGGTCCATCATTCCAAGTTTCCAATAGCCATATGCCATTGTGAGCTCATAAAGATCAGTGTTTAAAGACAATGATGGGCTGTCTAGATTATGTGCATGCATGAACGGAGATCATACACACCTCTTACCATTACATCAAATGAAAATCAGGAAGTTGTATAGAGCCCAAGATCCCTAATTTTTTTGTAAGGCAGGGTCATTCTTTAAGTATGAAGCTTTGCAGTTCGGATTATTTCTTCCATAATCGGGATCTGAAATTCCATGTTGACGAAGCAAACTAGCTCTTTGGGATTCAAGTTTATCGATCTCTTCCTGATATCGAGCAGCGATTTCTTTTGAGTTTTCTGCCTGCTGCCAATATTGACGAGCAGTCATGAG
>Ga0070729_10001824_pt1 | contig 30312 bp, 21 predicted proteins | sample tdDd472_FD_66725 | JGI IMG/M metagenome (GOLD analysis project Ga0070729, IMG submission 66725) | Marine sediment microbial communities from the Atlantic coast under amendment with organic carbon and nitrate - tdDd47.2 | ecosystem: Environmental > Aquatic > Marine > Coastal > Sediment | place...
GAAAACACCAGACGATGCCGCACTGCTTCAGCCTGCTGGTCAATCATGGGTGCCAGCACCGCTTTGCCGTCGGCGGTGGCAAAGCCTTTGCTAAACAGCAGATCGCCGTCCCAGCGGAAGCAGCCCGTCTCACCGATACCGGTGATGCCTGCATAGCGGGGATGGTCCGCAGCGATCATGGCCCGGATATCTTCCAGGGCGGGAACATCGGCGGCAGCGGCTTTGGCCCAGAGTTTGGCCAGCACCTCAAGACCGGTGAAACCCGCAGGGGCGTCAAAGGCGGGGCTGAAGGCCTGCACCTTGCGATCCAGACTGGTGACGCTTCCGGCGCTTTCGGCATACCCGCTGCCCGGCAGCACCACTGCGGCGGTTTTCACCGTGGCGGTCTCGAACATATCGCCTGCTGCCACAAATTCCATGTTGGCAAGAATCTCGGTGTGGCGTTTGTCGGCGGCAAAGTTTTCGCCCCAGACAAACACACCCTTGATATCTCCCTTGCCCATCATCTGCGCCAGTTCGGCGGAGGTGGCGGCACCGGGCAGACCCGTGGCGGCTTCCGGCACAGCGCAGAGATCAAAGTGTCCCTGACTGTTGCTGTGTTCCCGGGTAAGGATCAGGCCGTTGGCCTCTTTACCCACGCGACCGGTGATGGTCAGCAGGGCGGCAATGGCTTCCAGATCGCCGGGGGATTTATCCAGGGTGGCGTCGCCGTTATAGACAAAGATCACTTTGCGTTCCGTGTCCGCCAACGTAGCGGCCAGGCCGTTAATGTCATCTTTTGACACGCCGCAGGTATTTGCAACCGCTGCCAGATCCGCGGGCAGAGAGGCAACCATGGCCTCGTAGCCTGTGGTCTTGGCGGCAATGGCTTCGGCGTCCACCGCGCCATCGGCGATCATTTTGGCTACCGCGCCCCACAGCAGTTGTGCGGCGGTGCCCCGGCGGGCGTCCAGCCAGGTGGCGGCATAGCGGGTGATTTCGGTTTCAGCGCTGGAAATGCTGATAAGCTCGGTACCGGCCTGCACAGCGCGCTTGATGCCAAAACCCAGCACCGGGTTTTCTTCGGTGACATCGCTGTTGACCACCACGATGACATCCGCCTGCTCCACCTGCTCACGGGGCAGGGTTGAAGCGGTCAGGCCAAAGGTGGCGTCCAGATGTCCGCCGCCATCGCCCCGGGCCATATCGTACATGCTGGCCACGTTGTTGGTGCCAAAGACGGTGCGGGCCAGACGTTCCACCAGATAGGTTTCCTCGTTGGTGGCCTTGGGGCTTACCAGAAATGCCACGGACTCGGGACCGTGGGCGTCGGCAATGGCCTTGAGACCTGCCAGGATTTTATCCATGGCGCTGTCGAGGTTGGTTTCCTTCCGGGCGTCGCCGTCAACAAACCAGGGCTGGTCGATGCGGTCTTTGCCCAGCAGATACCGGTTACCGAAGCGGCCCCGGGCGCAGAGCAGGCCCTTGTTGTATTCGTCTTCGGGTTTGGCGGTAACGTTCCAGATGGTCTCATCCAGCTTGTTGAATTCCAGTTCGCAGCCCACGCCGCAGTAGCCGCAGACCGAAGGCTTCACCACCGGCAGTACCCAGGGACCGGGTTTGTCAGTGGACAGCCGGAAATCGATGGCTCCGGTGGGGCAGGATTCAATGCAGTTTCCACAGGAAATGCAGGTGGTTTCCTGCAAAGGTTTGTCCATGGAAGGCCGGACGATCATGTCAAAGCCGCGGTTTACAAATCCAAGGGCCGACACCGTCAGAAGCTGCTCGCAGGTGCGGGTGCAGCGACCGCAGAGAATGCATTTGTTGGGATCGAGGGTGATGTACGGATGGCGGTCATCCACCTTGTACTTTTTCACCTTGCCCGTCAGGGCGCTCTGGTCGGCGTGATATTCACCGGCGTAATCTTTCAGTTCGCAGGTAAACACCGAGGTGCAGCCGCAGGACAGACAGCGGCCGGTTTCGGCGTCCACGTCTTCTTTGGGCAGACCGTGGTCCACTTCCTCAAAGGTGTTGACCCGCAACTGGGGCTCGTCCTTGATGGTGTGGGAGCGTTCACAGCGTTCAAAGCCATCGTAGAAATCTTCGGGAATTTCGCCAACCGTGGTTTTGCGGCTGAGGAACTCGTAGGGAGCCGGAAGGGCTTCGCCGGTTTCGCAGAATGACGCAATGGTCAATGCGGATTTGCGGCCTGCGCCAATGGCGTCCACGGCGGCCTTGGGACCGGTGAATACATCACCGGCGGTGAAGATCCAGGGCACGTTGGTCTGGTAGGTGTTTTCGTCCGCCACAATGGTGTCCCAGCGGGTGGTTTCGATTTCACCAAAGCTGTTGCCCGCAATACCGCTGAGGTCGCAGCCCTGTCCAATGGCAGCGATGATGGTGTTGCACAGCACATCGTGCTCGCTGCCTTCCACCGGCACCGGACGGCGGCGACCGCTGTCGTCGGGAGCGCCCAGTTCCATCTTGATGCAGCGCAGGGCCTTGACCCGGCCCGCCTCGTCACGGATGACTTCTGTTGGGGCCACCAGATACTGAATGTCCACGCCTTCTTCCAGGGCGTCTTCGATTTCTTCGGGGTCGGCGGGCATTTCCGCCAGGGTACGGCGGTACAGCAGGCTGACCTTTGCGGCGTCACAGCGCAGGGCGGTGCGGGCGGCATCAATGGCGGTGTTACCGCCGCCGACCACAACCACGTTACCACGAAGATCCATGGCGCCTTCGCTGACAACCTTGTGCAGGTAATGAATACCGCCCATGACACCGGGGGTGTCCTCGTTTTTGACCCGCATGCCCTTGGCGGTCCAGGCACCCAAAGCCAGCAGCACGGCGTCAAAGCCCTCTGCTTTGAGGTCGTCCAGGGTTACATCCTCGCCCAGTTTGGTGTTGGCGCGAACTTCCACGCCGTGGTCGAGGATGTACTGGATTTCCTTGTCCTGGGTTTCGGGGGTCAGGCGGTAATCGGGAATACCATAGCGAAGCATACCGCCCAGCTTGGGCTGCGCTTCGATGATGGTGACACCGAAACCGCGCTTTGCCAGATAATAGGCGGCGGTGAGACCCGCAGGTCCGCCACCCACAATGGCAACCTTCATGCCGTTGGAGGGCGCTTTTTCCGGCGCGGGCAGGTTGTCGTGTTCCAGATCCGCCACATAGCGTTTGATAAAGTTGATGGCCACCGGGTTTTCGATGTTCTTGCGGCGGCAGTTGGCTTCGCAGTAGCGCACGCACACGCGACCGCAAATCAGGGGCAGGGGATTGGTTTCCCGGATGAGTTCCAGGGCTTCCAGATCCTTGCCTTCCTTTGCCAGCGCCAGGTAACCCTGCACGTCCACATCTGCGGGGCAGGCTTCGTAACAGGGACCGCGGCAGTCGGCGTTATGGTTGGAAAGAAGCATTTCCAGTGCGCTTTTGCGGGCATGGTAAATGCGTTCGTTGTAGGTGGTGACCTTCATGCCGTCCATAATTTCCGTGGTGCAGGAAAGCGCCAGGTTGGGACGTCCCTCAATCTCCACCACGCACAACAGGCAGGAGCCGTAGGGCGGCAGCCGGGGATCATAGCACAGGGTCGGAATATCGATGCCGTGGTCACGGCATACCGTCAGGATCGTCTTGCCCGCCTCGGCGGTCATCTCACGTCCGTCAATGGTCAGGGTAATCTGCTTGCCGGTCATGGTAAGCCTCGCTCAGTCTTTGTAGATTGCATCGAAATTGCACACCGTAATGCACTTGCCGCATTTGATGCACTTGTCGATATCAATAAGGTGCGCCTGCTTTTTCTCGCCGCTGATGGCACCCACCGGGCAATCCCGGGCGCACAGTCCGCAACCGGTGCAGTTGTCCGGGTTGACAATGTAGTCAACCAGCAGAGAACAGCTGTGAGCCGGGCACTTGCCGTTTTTAATGTGGGCTTCGTATTCCTCACGGAAATACTTGATGGTGGTCAGCACCGGGTTGGGGGCTGTCTGACCAAGACCGCACTGGGCGGTTGCCTTGATATGATCGCCCAGTTCCACCAGATCCTCGATATCACCTTCGCGGCCTTTGCCCTCGACGATGCGTTCAAGGGTTTCCAGCATACGCCGGGTGCCGATACGGCAGCTGGTGCATCTGCCGCAGCTTTCGTTCTGGGTGAACTCAAGGAAGAAGCGGGCCATTTCCACCATGCAGGTGGTGTCGTCCATGACGATCATACCGCCGGAACCCATGATGGCGCCGGTCTGGTTGATCTGGTCGTAGTCGATTTTAATGTCGCCCATGCTGGCGGGAATGCAGCCGCCGGAGGGGCCGCCCATCTGCACCGCCTTAAATGTGCGGTCATCCTTAATGCCGTCGCAGACATCAAAAACCACCTCGTTGATGGAAATGCCCATGGGGACTTCCACCAGACCGGAGCGCTTGATTTTACCTGCAGTGGCAAACACCTTGGTGCCCTTGCTTTTTTCCGTACCCATGGAGGCGAAGGCTTCGGGACCGTTGAGCACGATCCATGCCAGGTTGCCCAGGGTTTCAACGTTGTTGATATTGGTGGGCTTGCCCCACAGACCCTTGACCGCCGGATAGGGCGGACGAATGCGGGGAGTGCCCCGCTGGCCTTCGATGGAAGCTATAAGGGCGGTTTCCTCGCCGCAGACAAAGGCGCCGGCGCCCTCTTTAATGCGGAGGTTGAAACAGAAGTCAGTGCCCAGAATATTGTCGCCCAACAGGCCCCGTTCCGTGGCGTCGGCAATGGCTTTTTTCAGCCGGTCGATGGCCCGGGGATATTCGGCGCGGCAATAAATATAGCCGTAGTCTGCGCCAATGGCGTAACCGCAGAGCATCATGCCCTCAAGCACGGAGTGCGGATCGCCTTCCAGCACGCTGCGGTCCATAAAGGCACCGGGATCGCCTTCATCGGCGTTGCAGATGACATACTTCTTTTTGCCCGGGGAGGCCTTTGCGAATTTCCACTTCATGCCCGTGGGGAATCCGCCGCCACCGCGACCACGCAGACCGCTGTCCAGAATGGTGGCGATCAGTTCGTCGCGGCTCATTTCCTTCAGAGCTTTTTCAATGGCTTTGTAGCCATCCAGTTCCAGATATTCATCAATGCTGGTGGGGTCGATGACACCGCAGTTGCGCAGCACGATGCGTTTTTGTTTTTCCAAAAAGGATGTCTCGCTGCCGTGACCTTCGTCATCCAGGGCCAGCCATTCATCAATGGGCTTGCCGCCTTTGACATGGTCTTCCAGAATCCGGGTTACCCGGGCCGGGGTTACTTCGCCATACAGGAAAGCACCGGCGTCGTCCTTGACTTCCACCAGAACTTCCCGGTAGCACATACCCATGCAGCCGGTTTCCTCAAGAGCCACATCCTGCAAACCGCCTTCTTCAAGGCCGCTGCGCAGGGCGTCCAACACGGCATCCGCACCGGCGGAAATGCCACAGGTGCCGGTTCCAACGGTAATGGTGGTCATCAGTTGCCTCCTTCCCGCTGCGCCAGAACCGCTTTGCCCTCTTTTTTATACTTGCGCAGAATCTTGCGCAGGGACTGCGGCGTCAGGCGTCCATAGGTTTTATCGTTGATCATAATCACCGGGGCCAGGCTGCAGCAGCCAAGGCAGGCCACTTCTTCCAGGGTGAACAGGCCGTCGTCGGTGGTGTCGTCGTCTTCGAGTCCCAGTTCGTCCTCAATGATTTCCTTGAGAGTCTTTGCGTCGTTGACGTGACAGGCAGTGCCGTCGCACAAACGAATGAGAAAATGTCCCAGGGGTTTGAGGCGGAACTGCTTGTAAAAGGTCACCACGCCGTAGATTTCGCTTTCCGGGGTGCCGGTAACGCCGCTGATGTACTTGATGGCGGTTTCGGAAATATAGCCGTAGCTTTCCTGGGCCGCCTGCAGCAGGGGAATCAGCTGGCCGGGCTCGTCGGCATAACGCCACAGCTCAACATTCAGCCGTGGAACCTTTTGTTTGTTTTCTTCGGGAAGGCTCATAATCGCTCTCCTTGTATTCGTATTCGGTCAGCGTCACTACATGTCATACATGCGCATCGCCTTGAGGCTGCGCACCCGGATAATGCCGTCCAAAGGCCGGATATCCCGGGACACCACAGCGTCAATTTCGTTGAAACTGTCGCCCTGCACCTGTATCACCATATCGAATTTACCTTCGGTGGCGTCGCAGGCAATAACCGCCGGGTGGAAGTACAGCTGTGCAAAGACATCCGCCCGGGCATCCTGCATGACTTCAATCAGAAGATACTGCACCAGATGTCCGGCCTTATCAGAGGCCAGCGGGGCCATATAGGGTTGCAGGGCATCTTCAACCGGCGGGGCAACCACGGTCACCACATCGAGGTCCGCGATACTGTCCAACGGCCGGATGTTGGTTTCAATGGTCTGCTGCAGAGCTTCGGCGCTGTCGGCCTGCACCGTGAGCAGCAGGTTGTAGGAACCACGCACCGCCATGCATTCGCTGACGCCCGGAGCCTTGTTTAAGGTATCAAAGGCCAGGGTCATGTCCCCGTCCTTTGCCAGTCGCAACATGCAAAAGGCGGTGGGACGCAGCGCAGGCGTTTGGGTGACAGAAACCGGGGCAGCCGCCGTAATGGCTGCTTCCAGCGCCGCCGCATCCATGGACGCAGGGCTTTGGGGCAACACAGCCACCGGCAGGGCGGGATTGGCCCGGGCCACCGCCTGCATAAGTTTTTGGCTTCCGGCATCGGGCAGCTGCGGGGCAATGAGCACAGCAGCGATATCCGTATCCGCCGCCAGCATGCGCAGTGCCTCTATGCCTCCGGCAACCACCTGCAGGGCGTACCCCTTTGCACCGGGGTCTACTGCCGGGGCCGGGCCGTCATGAATCAGTACCACACGGGACAACTCTTCCATTGGTTCCTCCGCTTTGGTCACTTGCGGGCATCATTGGTTTTTCTAATACACCAATGCTCCCAAGAAGAGAATTAATAATGAATGACGATTCATTCTGTATTACCATGTTATAGTGACAGACGCAAATCTGTCTGCCTCAACCCCCTAAAATATCCTCAAAAAAAACACACTCGTGTCCAAGTGTCAAAATATTAATCATTTGAATGTGTGATTAGAATATAAAATATGTGACATGGTTCACATTAAAAAAAAGATTATCGGTGTAACAGGTGCCCTACATACGATGGGCTTTAAAATGGTGGACCCGGCGTTGCACAAACGCCGGGTCCGGTGCCGAAACAAAGAGGAGAGTCACAGGTGATTATTGGTATGCCATTGGGATGTATTATTGTTCACTGCTGTCGGTGTCGGCGGCACCGTGTTCGCATGTCCTGTTCCTGATGCTGCTCTCCGGGGATCCGGTCATGCCGGTGGAGAGTTTTACATTGTGGTGGATGGATGGGTGGGAAACGGCTGCGCCGCTGTGTTCCCAACCGGACATGCGATTTTCGGTATCCTGTTCCGATTGCGCATTTGCTTCTGTATCGCTTTCAAGGCAGTCGGTGATGCCATTATGATTATGATCCGTATCGTCCACGCCGCAGCCGCACACGCCTGCCTGGATTTTCCGGCCATCGGCGGGGCATTCATCGATGCAGTCCGGGATGCTGTCGCCATCGCTGTCGCCGTTGTGCATGCCGCAACCGCACAGACCGGGATAGGTTTTTTCAGGGTCAGCCGGGCATTCGTCCACACAGTCGAGGTATCCGTCGTTGTCGCTGTCCACATCCGGCACGCCGCAACCGCATTCGCCGCCGGTGAGCTTGTGGGGGTCCAGGGGGCATTCGTCAAAGCAGTCGGGGATGCTGTCGAAGTCCACGTCCTGACGGCAGTCGATGTTGCAGTTCACCAACAGATCGCTGCAGTCGGGTCCACGGCATCCGGGGCCCACGCCAAAGCCGTCGCCGTCGAAGTCGATGCAGTCGCAGGCGTTTTCATAGCCGGGGCTTGCATGGGAAAGCACGTTCCACTGTTGGCCTTCTTCGCTCATACAGCTGGCCACCACGCCGGGCATGCTGCCTTCGGGCACATCAACGCTGCTGAGGGTGACATTCCCGAACTTCAGGGAAAGCCGCCGCAAATCGTTGTCAAAGCAGACCGCCGGGTTCACCATATCGGCGCTGCCCACGTCTTCTGATGACGCCAACAGGTAGTATCCGTCGCTGCCCATGTTGCCGCGCAACACAACCACGCTGTTGCCGCGATCGTAATCCGCCACCAGCCGCACGCCATTGAGGCGCACACCGGCAAGGCCTGCCAGCTCAACAAAGCATCCCTGCTGCTGACCAAGGGACACTTCGCTGATGCGCAGGGCCAGTTCCATGATATGATTCCGGGAGGCATCGTCTTCTTTGACATCAACCTGCATGTCAACCGGCATGGTCTGTACACTCATCATCTGAACCGGCTGTGCCTGCACAAGCGAAACCCCTGCAGGTTCGGCGCTCTGTGCCGGGGACCATGCTGCAAGCATTGCTGCGGCGGTCACTACCATTGTAACGTGTGATGCTTTCATGATCGTCTCCTTTTGAATTTCGGCGTCGTTTTTGTTCGGCGCTGATCTAAAAAGCAAGGGCCGTGCCAGATTTCACCAGAGCCCTCACATGCTTCATTTGTGCTGTAATTTCAGCCTGATAGACGTAAAGCCATCATGGAGCATCAAAACAGAACCACCCCACAACGTGGGGCACACCCCGCAGGGGAATACCCCCAGGCGCTGCAAAAAACCTTTATTTGACTGGAAACATTGCCTTTATCACAACTGAGGGGTAGACTCCCATGTGTGGTGTTAACCCTTCACAGGCGCAACACCCGGTATGCTGAAAGGATAACTTCATGACTTCCGATACGACTCAGAACCCTATTGTGGTGCTGACCCTTGGCCTTGAAACCCTGCCTCCCGGGGCCTCCTGGGAGCCGCTGGACAGTCGCGCCGGGCTGGACGCCCGTCTGCTGTCTTTGAAGCACAAGGGCGTGGTCACGGTGATGACCGCCGATGTTTTGGATGACACCCCGGCCCTGCTTGCAGACCTCGGGGTTGCTCAGGGCGATCTGGTAATCTGCGCCGGGGTTGGGGAAGACTGTTTGCACCCGGCGGCGGAACACTGCACCCTGGTGCCTGCCCGCAGCCTTCCCGCTGCCCTGCCCCTGGCAGTGGACATGGCTCAAAAACTGGCCCGGGACAAAGAGGAGCTGCGGTTTCGGCAGCAGTTTTTCCGGGTGGCCCGACGGCGTGCCGACAACTTTATCGGTTCCGGCGAACACACCCGGCTGCTTTTGGATCAGGCGCTGCTGTACTCCCGGCAGCGGGACACCATTCTTATTACCGGTGAATCCGGGACGGGCAAGGATCTTTTGGCCCGCACCCTTCACCGGGCCGGACCCCGCCACGACAAGCCTTTTATTGTGGCCGACGCCACCACCCTGCCTGCGGATTTGATGGAAAGCGAACTCTTTGGTCACCGCCGGGGCGCCTTTACCGGAGCCGTGGACAAGCGGGAGGGGCTTATCAAGGCAGCGGAAGGCGGTATTCTGTTTTTGGATGAAATCGGCGAGTTGCCCCCAGGATTGCAGGCAAAGCTGCTGCGTTTTTTGGAAAACGGCAACTACCGGCCCGTGGGGGATTCTGCGGAAATCGCCGCCAACGTGCAGGTGATCGCCGCCACCAACCGGCCTTTGGAAGAAGAAGTCAGCGCCGGACGGTTTCGGGCGGACCTGTTTTACCGCCTTAACGTACTGCGGCTGCAAATTCATGCCCTGCGGGAACGCCTGGACGAAATCCCGGAACTTTGCGACCACTTCCGCCGTTTGTATAATGAGGAGCTGGGCACCCGGGTGCCGGGCTTCACCCCGGCGGGCATCGGTGTTTTGCAACAGCATCCCTGGCCGGGTAACGTCCGGGAACTGGCCAATGTCATTAAACGGGCCATGCTTATCTGCGGCTCGGAAAACCGGCTGGACGCCCCGGACATCAGCCGCTTTATTGATGGCAACGCTCCTTTGCAGGCCGGAGCAACGGCTCCGGGCACAGCGGTGGATATCAACGCCTTTGAATCCTTTAAAGAAGCCAAAAAATCCGTGGTCAGCGCCTTTGAACGCCAGTGGATTCAGGAGGTTCTCAAGGCCAGCGGCGGCAATGTCAGTCAGGCGGCCCGGCGCTCGCGCATGGACCGCAAAAGCTTTTACGAACTCATGAAACGCAACGACATACAATCGTAACAGGAGCCATACCATGCGTATTCTGGGCAATATTTTGTGGCATATTCCCTTTATGGGTTTTGTGAACGCCATCCTTGTATACCTGCTGGGGCTGCTGCTTACCATCACCATCGTTGCGGCTCCTTTGGGGCTGGGGCTGATGGAATACGGCAAGTTTTTGTTTGCACCCTTCAGCTGGTCCATGGTGGACAAAGACGATCTTGACGTGAATCAGAACGCCCTGTGGAAGGTCTACTCCACCATCATCATGATCCTCTATATTCCCTTTGGCATTCTCGGCTTTTTGTTTGCCCTGTGCCAGATCATCGCTCTGGTCTTCAGCATCTTTGGCATTCCCGTGGCCATTGTGGTGGCCAAAAGCCTGGGCACCTACTTTAACCCGGTGAACAAAGTCTGCGTGTCCCGCTTTGTGGCGGAAGACGTGCAGCGCAAAAAGGCTCTGGAACGCCGCTGAAAGCCGCAAAGGCCGGTATTTCCGGCGGTTTCTTTGAGTTTTCCCGGGGTTTGTGATATAGTTTTACAATACAGAATCCATTCCCGCGCAACGGTTTCGGGGATGTCTTTTCGGGGATAATCGGAGGTAACCTATGCGTTCACGCACAACTCTGGGTCTTCTTTTAGGGGCAATCATGCTTTTGCTGTGGGGCTGCGAAAATCAGGTGCATATCCGCATGCTGGATTCGGATGGCGACACTGTTGCGGAACAGGATGTCTCCTGCGACGGCGTCCCCTGCACTGCCACGCCCCAGTGCGGCGATATATGCGATGCTCCCTGCGGCTGCTGCACCTGCACCCCGGGCCGGGGCTACTGCGGCAACAGCAACACCGCCGCCTATGTGTGCTCCGATAACGGCGACTGCTATCAGGAAATCCTGTGCCCTCCGGGAACCGTATGCGCCGAACGCCGGGGCTCGCCCCGCTGCGAAGCCCCCGCCGATGGCGACGATGACGACGACATCGACCCGGAGGACGCGGAACCCGATGACATCGACATGGTTGATATCGACCCGGACATGATTGACGGCGACGATGAGGAGCTTCCCTGGGAGCTGGAAATCCCGGAGCAGGACGAAGAAGTCGTCAGTGAAGAAGACCTTGACGATACCGTTGACAACCTTGATGAGGAAGAACTGCCCGACGGCGACGGACCTGAGCCGGACAGCGAAGAAGGGGAATCCGAAGAAGAAATAATGTATCAGGGGCTTCTGTATGGAAGCTACCGGCTGGTGGGCATGGAAACCGTTCCCGCCGCCCGTGTCGTGCTGTACCATGAAAGCAGCTATGTTGCGGAACGCTCCCAGTTCAACACCACGGAATATCGCTTTGAAGACCTGCCCCCGGGGAACTACCGGGTGGTTATCGAGGTACCCGGCACCCTGGAAGAAGCCCTGGAGCGTAGCGATAACCTGGGGGTGAACGAACTTCAGCGTCTGCCCACGGCCCTGTTTAATCCCGTGGGAACCGTTGAAGTCACGGTGCTGCTGGAAGGACAGGATGATCATCACGGCACCGATGTTTCCATTCCCGGCACATCCTTTACCGCTGTGACCAACGCCTCCGGCGTGGCGGTGCTGCAACGGGTGCCCAGAGGCGAAGTCTCTATCCGCATGGAGCATAATGGCTACGAAACCCTGCTGCATTCCGGGGTTGAGGTACAATACAACGAAACCACTTACCTGAATTTCAGCCTTGCCTATGCCAGCGGACCGGATAACCGCATCAGGGGCAACGCCCGGTATTTCAACCGGGAGGACGCCTCCACCATTCTCATTACCCTCAGCAGTCAGGACGATTTCCTGCCGGACCAAACCACCCATCCCGATGCCAACGGCTTTTGGGCCTTTGACCGGCTGGAGGCAGGCAGCTACGACATCAGCGTCAGCGCCGACTGGCCGTATCAAACCCAAAGCATCCGGGATATTGAGGTATCTCACGCCAGTGACATCGATACCGGGGAAACCGTGCTGCGCTATGCCATTTTGCGCCACAGCGGCATTGTGGAAAACCGGCTGCGCTACAGCCCGGACCGCAATTATGTGCTGTTCAACACCAACCGGCAGGGCGATTTTGTGCGGCTGTGGTCCGTGCCGGTGGAGCCGGTCTTTGCCCCGGCGGGGATTCTGGCCCCAAGCGCCTATGCCAACAGCATCAACTTTGTCCGGGACACCACAGACCTCCTGTACCTGTATCCCTATGACGCCGCCACCAGAACCGCCACCATCAACCGGGCGGACATGGCCATGCCCGGCACAAGCGCATCCGTGCTCAGCGACGTGTACTACAGTTACACCTACGATTACTCCGCCACCCGATTGATTTACTTCCGCAATTTTGCCGCCGCCACCGCCAGCGGAGATGTATTTGTTCATTATCTGGAAAACGGCGACGATTATCTGCTGGGCGAAAACGCCAACCAGGGCATTTATCTGCTCTCGGGCATTGGCGGTGTGTTGTACACCCGGCTGACGGACCCGGTGCAGCGGGCCGCGGAGCTGCATTTTGCGCCCCTGGACGGATCGGCGGGCACCTTTATCGCCCCGGATGTGTATCAGTACACCATGAGTTTTCATACCGACGGGCATCACATGGCCTTTTATCAGGTGTCGGATATCGACAACTACGGCACCCTGCGCAGCGTTGATCTGGAGGATCTTGATGCGCCCCTGGGCACCATGTCGGACAACGCCTGGGTGCAGTACACCCGCTTTAATCCCAACGGGGACCGGGTGTTCTTCTGGCGCAGTGTTGCGGGCTCCTTTGCAGATCTTTACGCTGTGGATATCGACCCGGAAACCCTGGAACCTCTGGAAGAGCCACGGCTGGTGGTGCCGGGATTTTTCCGCTATCTGCACCGGTTCTTAAACACCGAGGACCGGGTGGTGGTCTTTGCGGATCAGCAGACCGACGGCAGCTTCAGTTGTCTTGATATCGATACCGCAAACGGCAGCCCCACGGATCTTGTCGCCGGTGTCAGCAACACGGTGCTGCGGGCCAGCGCCGACGAACGCTGGATGTTTGTTGCCGCCAACTATGACAACGGCTACGGCGATATTCTGCGCATTGACCGGCAAAGCGGCGATGTGTGGACCGTTGCCACGGATGTCTATGTGAGTCTGGTGAGCATCGACACCTACAACAACCGCATGATCTACTTCCGGGATTACGACGCCGCAGAGCAGTCCGGCACCATGTTTGTGCAGCCTCTGGAACCCGGCAGCGTGGAAATCATGGTGGAACCCATGATGTACTTCAATTACCGGGCACTGCCCGGCGGCGACAAGCTGCTGGTGCTGGGAGAATACGGCGGCGGTATTGGCACATTGCGGCTGGTGGACACCATTACCTGGGAAAGCACGATTCTGCTGGATATTCCGCTGTCCAAAGACGGTTACCGGCTGATGGGCCAGCAGATGCTCTTTGCGTCTGACAACGCCCTGTATCTGCTGCCGGACTTTGACGGCGGCGAGGCTTTGCTGGTGGCGGAAAAAACCCCTCAGGGCCTCAGCACCCTGCTGGTGGACAACGCCCGCCGCATGCTGTGGTACGAGGTCACCGATCCCCTGGCCCCCGAAGATGTCAGCCCGGGCCTGTACCAGCTTTATCTGCCCTGAGGATGGAGTACTGCCGGGGGTAGGTCGGTTTCAGTGAAACCGACAGCATCACCCCAAACCTGTGGGTGAAAACAAGGGCAGCCGGGCTTATGCAATTTTGAAAATATGCGCAATACAACCCACCTTGGGATTTTCCATTTCACTTGATAGACAACGCGTGATACGTTACATTTGATTTAGTAATTACAATTGCAATTGGAGTTTTATTTCCAGTTGCTTTGACCAGATACAGGTTACCATGCCTCGAACCAGTACATCCTATTCAAACACTTCAACCTCTTTGCCGCTCACAGAGAGCGAAGTATATCATCTGAGAATGCTGGGCCGTCTCCCCCTGCCAAAACACCCAAGAATCATCGATCTATTCTCTGGGGCAGGCGGACTGACCCTTGGTTTTACAAAAGCCTTTGGGCACGGATTCAAACCTGTTTGGGCAAATGATTTTAATAAGTTCGCAGTTAACAGCTACAATGAAAACTTTGGCAACCACTGTATGTTCGGGGACATTGTCGAGTTGCTCGACAATCCTGAAATCAAGATTCCCCGGGCTGACATCGTCATCGGAGGCCCTCCCTGTCAAGGGTTCAGCCTGCTAAATAAAAACAGGGACGGTGATCCAAGGAAACACCTCTGGCAGCATTACCTTGAAGTTGTTCGCCAATCAGGGGCCGAAATCTTTGTTATGGAAAATGTTCCGCAATTGCTGAATACGCCGGAACACAGGGAAATAGTAACGCGAGCAGAGCAAATGGGATTTAAAGTGGCCTGGACCAAATTGGTTGCAGCCGATTATGGAGTCCCTCAGACAAGACAACGTGCGTTTATCCTGGGCTGCAAGTTTGAAGACCCATGGAAACACTTACCACCGCTCAAAACCCATTTCGGCAAAGGCAACGGCTCGCCACCTGATCTTGGGGAAGGGTATATCCAAAACCCTGAGCCATGGAAAACAGTACAGGACGCCATTGCCGATTTACCGAAACCAAAGGGTGTTGAAATCCGAAATGAACAATGCCCACTTGATCTCCATTTTGGACGAAACCCAACGGAATTAAGTAAAAAACGATATCGGGCAATCCCCAAAGAGGGTATGAATCGATTTGACCTGCAGAGAAATGCACCTGAACTGACTCCCCAATGCTGGATACGAAAAAAATCGGGAGGGACAGACCTCTTTGGACGACTTTGGTGGAACCGCCCGGCCTTTACGATAAGAACGGAATTTTTTAAGCCCGAAAAAGGCAGATATCTGCATCCGGTCCAGCACCGGCCTATTACACATCGTGAAGCGGCACGTTTTCAATCATTCCCGGATGATTTCAGGTTTCGAGGTTCCAAAGTTGAAATTGCCAAACAAATCGGCAACGCCGTTCCTCCAATGCTGGCGGCCCGTATTGCCGATGTAGTGTACACCCTGCAAAGCAGAAAAATGCAGGGATAAAGAATTTTAATTAAAGAAAAGCTTTATCAAGTTCCGTATGAATCTTGAGGGGAATAATGCCTAGAAGACCAAAAAGAGAAACTCCTGAAAATCTGCTGAGCGATATTCAGAATCTGCTACAGAACTTCAAAAAAGAATTGAGTTCAGATCATTTGCGCGAAAAAGTAATCGCCCTGGTTCCGGTCTTTTACAAACTCCGCGATCTCGGAAGTTCACTCGCTCCGGAGAAATACGCCGCTTCTGCAAGAGAACGGATTTTATGTTACTTCAGAAAGTATCCTTACATAATTATCAAAGGCGACGAGCTAATGGTTATTTCGGGGATTCAGGAATATGCCCGCAGAGTTAGAGAATTGCGTGTGCAATTTGGTTGGGCAATTGTCAGTGGCGTGACAGCAAAGGAAGCGGTGGCCGAAAACGAATGGCCCCTGGATGGCGTTGATGTTTCCCAGATGAGCACAGATGATTATATCCTCATTAACACCGATGAAGACCGGGATGCAGCGTATCGATGGAATATGGCAAACGAAATACGTCGAAAAGACCTGGGCGTAAAAAATAAACTCCTGGAGTTTTTCCGTAGAAATGTCGGCCAAGCCGTAACTAATGAGGAACTAAGGTATGTGGCGGGAAACCGGACCGAATGGGCGCGAAGAGTCCGTGAATTGCGCACTGAAGAAGGCTGGCCCATCGTTACGCGAAATACGGGTCGCCCTGATTTGTCCGTTGGAACATATTTGCTTGAACTGGACAGGCAGGGACCACAGCATGACCGAGGCATCCCCGATCCTGTTCGCGGACGTGTCCTAATGCGGGATGAACACAAATGTAGAAATTGCGGCTGGAATCATGCTTTGTGGAACGCATCGGACCCGCGTTTTCTGGAACTGCATCACATAAAGCATCATAAAGCAGGAGGGGATAATTCGGAAGACAACCTGATTACCCTGTGCAACATTTGCCATGACGAAGTCCACCGGAAAAAATAGCCCCCGTCCCGACAAACCCCGCCCTGGGCCCGCCCATCCCCTGCCCGGGGCCGCCGTCAGGGGCATGAGGCCCGTGTAACCCGGTATGCAATCCAGACATACCCCTGGCCGCTACCCCGCAGGAGCCGAAGGCGTCTCGAAGGGTAACGGGGATAAACACCCCACGGGGCGTCCTTCGAGACAGCCGCAAGCGGCTTCCTTCCCGAAACGCCCGTGGGGTGCACATTGATGGTTTCAACCCCTAAAAACAAAAAAATCGCCCCTGTTTATGGGGCAAAAAATACACAGTTCTTCCGCCTCGGGGCCATATTCCGTAATCACGGGTAAATCACTGGGGTTTTCCGCCTGCAAAAATGGCTCAAAACCGGCATTTTGGGGTATCTGCGGCCCGAGGGCCGTCACAAAACCTGTACACAGAAATATTTAAATCCGCTTACATAAAACCCCAACATGTGTTAGCGGTCAAGCTGTGGCCACAGGGTCGCACAAAACGCTCTTTGACAACTGAATATGCATCACAACAAACAGGGGAGATTTTTACACAACATCATGAATATATCGTACGAGGCAGGCTCACTCTTTTTCCGGCGCTGACAGCCCAAACCGCTGGCGCATAGGGGAAGACTGGAAGGTCAAAGCTCCAAGGGCGGTAAACAGCGCCACGACTCCCAAAATCGCCGCCATGCGCATCCACGGCTCACCGGCGGCCCGGCGCAGCTCCATCAAATGCCCAAGGGTTACGAGCCACTCAACCGCTCCCGCCAGCAATGCCGCCTGCATAAGCCGGGCAACCCAGCGACGGCGCAGCAGCATCAGCAGGGGCACAAGCAGGCAAAGAGCCATGACCACCATACTGGATTCCCGCAAGAAGTGGGCAGCCAGCAGCACAAAGGCCAGCACCACATGGGTGATATAGAGATATTTCATTCCCCGGCTCCCAGGTGTCCCGTGGCCATGTGGCTTTCCTGGGCCTTGGCCTGCTTTTTAAGCTCTGCCGCCAGGTCGGAAATATCCGCCACGCCGCCGGGCAGCGGGGGATGCACCATAACGATACCGGCGCTGAGCCCCACAAACCCGAAAAACCGCTCCTTGCCAAAACGGTCTTTGGCGCTGATGCCGCCTGCCTGCCGGTCTTCGGGGCTGTAATACAGCTCGGTGCGGCGCACAAAGGCATCAATGGCGTTGCGGGCAAAGGCCCCCGCCTCATCCTGGGGCAACAGCACCATAAAGTCGTCGCCGCCAATGTGGCACACAAAGACCGGGGCCGTGGTTTCACCGGCGAGTTCGCCCAACAGCCCCGCCAGATTGCGAATCATGCCGTCGGCCCGGGCATAGCCGTAGACATCGTTATAAGCCTTGAAATTGTCCATATCAAAATAGATGACCCCGTAGGCCTCGCCGGTATCCCGTCGGCGCTGCACCTGCCGGGCAAAGCTGGTGGCCCCGGGCAGGCCGGTCAGGGGATTGGCCCCCAGACGCTCCTGCACCCGGTCCGCAAGCTGCTGTCCCTGCAAGAGTAATTCCGCCGGAAAATAGGGAGGCGACGCCAGAAGGTCCGCGCCGGATTGCAAAGCCGCAAGCCGCTGCTTTGCCGCCGCCCGTCCCGCCATGGCCATTATAGGAATATCCCGCAGACGCCATCGGTCGCGGATGTTGCCAGTCAGTTCCGCGCTCTGCTCTGCGGCGCTTTCCAGATCCGTCACCACCAGCAAAGGCCGCCGGTCGTACAGCAGGGCAAGGGCGTCTTCGGCAGTGGCGCACAGTTGTACCTCCTGCTTGCCCCGTTTAAACATGGCCGCAATACGCTCGGCGCTTTTATCCTGCCCCAAAAGCAGTATATAGGGTTGTTGATTGGTGAGCGCCGACTCCCGCCGCCGCCGGGCGGCATCCCGGGCCATATCCGCCACAGCATCCAGATCCGCCGGTTTGTCGAAAAACGCCGTGGCCCCGGCCTGCAAAGCCCGTTCGTTTTTACCGGAGCCGCTGACCACCAGCAGGGGAATGCTTCCCAGATCCGGGTCGTTGGCAATGACGCTCACCAGTTCGATGCCGTCAAACACCGGCATTTCCACATCCAGCAGCACCACATCCGGGGGCTGCCGCCGCAGATGATCCACCACCTGAGCGCCGTCGGGCAGCGATTGCACCGAAAAGCCACACTGTTGCAGGGCTTCGGTGAGCATGGAAACCATCACCGGATCGTCGTCAACCACCAACGCCCGCAAAGTTGTCATGTCCGTTGTCATGGGCAGCACTCCCTTCGTTGCAGGAGCATCAGTATAGCAGCAGCAGTGAGCGGACGCAAAAAAAGCGCCCACGGATATCCGCAGGCGCTTTAATATCGCAAATGGTGCCGAAGGCGGGACTCGAACCCGCATGGCCGGTTAGCCACCACCCCCTCAAGATGGCGTGTCTACCAATTCCACCACTTCGGCACATTCTCAAAGAACACCGGGCATTTATACACCAATGGTTTGGATTTTCAAGTTTTTTTTTCGTTTTTTCGCGCTTCGGTGATTTTCCCGGCGCTCAACACATGCTGACTTTGACTTCAGACTGCGGTTTATGTTATGGTTTTTGCCAATGGATTCGCGCAGCAGCGAATGCAAAAGCGGCGTTTAGACACCAAAGAGGCAATAGCATGGTTCAGCATTGTCTGGGCAGCATGAAAAAAGTTCCCGGTCTTGTCCGGGGGTCATTACGGCAGTACCGCAGTTATGTGCGCGCGCCTTTGCGCTTTCCCATGGAAGCACGGCGGGAGTCGGTGCTGCTGGTGCCTGGCATGTTCTGCCCGCCCAGCATCATGAATACCCTGGGCAGGCACCTTGACCGCCTCGGGTTTAACGTTCATGTCCCCGGGAGCAATCCTTCTTACCTCGGGCCGGTGGCCAACACCGAACGGCTGGAAACCCAGGCGCGGCGCTTTTTGAAGCAACTGGCGGAATTACGGCGCAACAGCCGGGTGGAACAGCTTTGGGCCGTGGGACATTCCACCGGCGGTCTGGTGGTGCTTTTGGCCATGGACATCGCCCGGCAGGAAGGCATGCCGGACCTGGCGGAGATGCTCCGGGGCGTTATTACCCTGGGCACGCCCTTTCGGGGTTCCGACAAGGCAAAACTCATCGCCTCCATGCTGCCGGTGGCAAAGGATTTACAGCCCCACGCCATTGTGCTGCAACGCATCCGCCGCAAATATCCAAGGGTTATTCTTGCCATGCAGGCGGGTAACGATCTGTTAACCCCGCCGGAAGGCCAGCAGGTGCCGGGGATTCCCGCCGTGGTCATGGACGGTTTTGCCCACATGGATTTCCTGCTTGGCGACCCATTGCAAACCGAAGCCGTGGCCCGGCTTATTCATCGCCATATCAGCCGTCACAGCGGCTAAGCCTCTCATCAAAGGCATCCCGGGGCAAAAGTGCTTGACATTAGCAGGAAAAGCCCCAACAATATCCGCATATACGGACCCCGTATCCCCCCAAAGGAGGACGCCATGCGACGAAATATCATGTTGGTAGTTGCAGTGCTTATGTCGGTTAGCCTTTTGTGGATCTCCACAGCCGCCGCAGAGCAGCCCGCAGATGCCCCGCAGGACCCGGACAAACAGGTGTGCATGGACGAAAACGATCCTGCCTACAATGCCACCATGGCCTCCCACAAGCTGATGAAAAACGGGCAGCAGGCCCTGCTTATCGGTAAATATGACATTGCCATTCGGGAGTTTCGGGCGGCTTTGAAAAGACTGCCGGAAAACGACGACGCCCGGATGCAGCTTGCCTGGACACTGACCCAGGCGGGAAAACCCCGGGAAGCGGTCAAGGAGCTTGAAGTGCTCAAGGCAAAACGTCCCAACTGGACTGCCTTGCATCTGGCCTACGGCACCGCCTATGCCGCCGCCGGAGACGAAGCCCCTGCCCGGGATCATTTTGAGGTGGTCTTTGCCTCAGAGCCCGACGAAATGCGTCACTGGCTGTTTTATGCCGAGGCCATGGAACGCTTTGGGCCAGCCAAAGCCGCCGCAGTGCTGGAAGACGCCATGGGCAAAAAGAAGGACTGGCATCCCGTTGGAGCCGAAGCCGGTCGCCTGTATTATCGCAGCGGCGATTACGCCAAAGCCCTGGCATTGCTTATGCCCGCCTGCGAGAACCTGACTGAACATGAAGGCCTGCTTATGCCTTTGATCGTATCCATACACGCCACAGCGGATCACGCCGCCATGCTGGCACAGCTCAAAACCAAAGCCGATGGCGCGGGCACGGCCTGGTGCAAAGCGGCATACGGTGGCGTGCTGTATATGGACGGCAAAGCCGCCGAAGCAAAACCCTATATTCTGGATGCGGTAAAAACCGGTAAAAACAATGCCGCCGCGCTGTATTTTAAGGGACGCCTGCTTTTGGACGATGGTAAAATCATTGAGGGCGCTGAAACCCTTTCCGGCGTTACCAGCGGCGATCCCTCCAAAAATCTGGATATTCTGTACATGACGGGCAAGGCCCTTGAGGCAGTGCCTAATCAGGATCTCAGCATTGGGGCCTACAAAGCCTTTATCAACCTTGCGGCCCGCCGCTCGGTGATGGCGGACAAACGCAAGGCAGCCGAAATCCGCATCAAGGAACTTGAGGCGGCTACATCCATTTAACCGGTGCCCAGACATAACAGATTGAAATCATGAGCGATTCCAACATCAAGGTACTGTATATCGATGATGATCTTGCCCGGGTAGCGGGTACGGCCCAGCAGCTTCAGGAAGCGGACCGGGGCATTACCATTCGCCACGCCGCCATAGTGGAGGACGCCGCAGCCCTGCTGCGCAATGGAGACATTGACGTGGTGCTCTTTGGCTTGCAAAACGATGGCACCGGATGCGATGACCTGCAAGGACTGCATGAAGACTGGCCGGACACCCCGATTGTGGCCACCGGTGCGATAAATGACATGGCGCTGGTCAAACGTTCCGTTGCCTGCGGAGCGCGACTTTTTATCCCCGCAAGTCTTAAGGCTGCAAAGGTATGCGCCATCATGCGCCAGCAGGCCCAAAAGCAGGCATAAAATTGCCGTTTTTTTTACTTGACCCCTACAGGTCGAAGGAATAATACAACAGAATAGAATGTTCATTGATCGTTGGTCCCCCACCGGCGAATGGTGCCGTGGGCATACCTGATGTTTCGCTGAAGCCCCGTTCTTAAAGGAGAATTACTATGGCGTTCAATATCCCCGAAGATTTGTTGTATACGCGGGACCACGAGTGGGCCCGGGTCGAGGACAATGTTGCGGCCATCGGCATCACCGATTTCGCGCAGGCACAGTTGGGGGACATCGTCTATCTTGAGTTGCCCGAAGAAGGCGACGAGATTAAAGCCGGCGATCCCATCGGCGTTGTGGAATCCACCAAAGCCGTCAGTGAAGTCTTTGCTCCGCTTTCCGGCACCATTGCCGAAGCCAATGCTCCGCTGGTGGACACCCCGGAAGTCATCAACGAAGACTCCTTTGATGAAGGCTGGCTGGTCAAAATCGAGCTGTCCGACACCGATGAGCTCAAGGAAATGATGAGCCCGGCGGAATACAAGGAATTCTGCGAATCCGAAGCTGAGTAATTTCCAGCGCCTGCCTGGCGCGACCCTTATGGGATACTATTTTACCGTCGGGCCGTGGCATCTGCTGCGGCCCGACTTTGATTATCAAGGAATGACATTATGCGGTATATTCCCCACAGCGACGATGAAATACGAAGCATGCTGGAGGTGATTGGCCGGGAATCCGTTGAGGATCTGTTTGCCTCGATTCCCGATTCCGCCCGTTTCAAGGGTGACCTGCCCATGGACGATTCCAAAAGCGAACTGGAAGTCATCCGCGCCATGGAAACCCTGGCAGGTGAAAACGCCCCGGCGAACACCCTGCGGTTTTTGGGCGCCGGTGCAAACCCCCATTTCCAGCCCTCCTTTGTAGATCAAATGCTGTTGCGCAGTGAGTTCTACACGGCCTATACCCCCTATCAGCCGGAAATCAGCCAGGGCACCCTACAGGCGATTTTCGAATACCAGTCCATGGTAGCGGCGCTGTTTGGCGTGGATGTGGCCAACGCATCCATGTACGATGGCGCAACCGCCATGGCGGAAGCTGCCCTGATGGCTATCCGTGTTGGTCGGGGCAAACGCAACAAGGTTCTGATGGCCGCCAATATCCATCCCGAATGGCGGCAGGTGACCCGCACCTATATGGTGGAACACCTGGAAAATCTGGTGGAGATTCCTTTTGACACCACCACCGGCCTGATTGATCAGGCTGCGTTGGCCGCTGAGCTGGACAACAACACCGCCTGCGTCATTGCGGGTTACCCCAGCTTCTTTGGCACCGTGGAAGACCTTGGCCCCATCGCGGAGATGGCTCATAACGCCAAAGCCCTGATGGTTGCCGCTGTTGCAGAGCCTGCGGCTTTGGGATTTTTGAAAACCCCCGGCAGCCTGGGCGCGGACATCGTTGTGGGCGAAGGCCTGGGTTTTGTGGGCGGCAGCAACTACGGCGGGCCCGGCGTGGGACTCTTTGCCTGCAATAAAAAGTTCATGCGGCAAATGCCCGGTCGTCTCTGTGGCGCAACCACCGACGCCGAAGGCAAACGCGGTTTTGTGCTGACCCTCTCCACCCGCGAGCAGCACATCCGTCGTGACAAAGCCACCAGCAACATCTGCACCAACCAGGGACTGATGGCTCTGGCCTTTGGCATGACCACCGCCTGGTATGGCAGCAAGGGTTTTTGGGAACTGGCCCGGAAAAACCACGCCAGACTGACCCAGCTTAAAACCATGTTGACCCAAGCGGGCATGAGCGTCATCTTTACGGCTCCTGCGTTCAATGAATGCGCCGTGCGTATCAAAGGCAACGCCGCAGACGCGGTGAAGGCCCTGGCGGACACCGGCATTGTGCCGGGTCTGGCACTGGGACGTTTCTATCCCGAACTGGGAGAAGACGCCCTGTTGATCGCGGTCAATGAAATGCACACCAGCGACGACCTGGACCGCCTTGTGGCGGCTCTGGCCAAACTGCAGTAAGGGGAAAGGTGAGTATCATGAGCATGAACAAAACCCCCGGCACCACCGGCCTCGTTATGGAAGAACCCCTGCTGGTTGAACGCAGCCACAGCGGTCGTAAAAGCTGTTGCCTTCCCAAACTCGATATCGAAGCTCCGGACCTGTCGGAATTCGGCGATCTGGTACGGGACGAAACCGAAGGCCTCCCGGAACTCTCCGAAGTAGACCTTGTACGGCATTACTTCCGTCTTTCCCAGTGGAATTACAATGTGGAAAGCGGCGTGTATCCTTTGGGCAGCTGCACCATGAAGCACAATCCCAAGGTTAACGAGAAGGTCTGCCGCTTTGCGGGCTTTACCGCCACCCATCCCTACGATCCCGAAGCCCTGGTACAGGGCAACCTGGAGCTTCTGTACCGGCTGGAAGAAGCCCTCAAGGCTGTCAGCGGATTTGAAGCCATTACCTTGCAGCCCGCCGCCGGAGCCCATGGTGAGCTGACCGCCGCCATGATGATCCGGGCCTATCATGTGGCCCAGGGAAAACCCCGTCATAAAGTTCTGATTCCCGACAGCGCCCACGGCACCAACCCCGCCACCAGCGCCCTTGCGGGATTCTCTGTGGTGGAAATCAAAACCGGCCCCGAAGGGTTCCTGACCGCCGAAGCCGTTGCAGATGTTATGGACGAAGATACCGCAGCCGTTATGCTGACCAATCCCAACACCCTGGGTATTTATGAGCAGCACATTGCGGAAATCGCCAAAATCGTCCACGACAAAGGCGGCTTGCTGTATATGGACGGCGCAAACTTCAACGCCCAGATGGGCTACATGCGCCCCGGCGACATCGATGTTGACGCCATGCACTTCAACCTGCACAAAACCTTTTCCACGCCCCATGGCGGCGGTGGCCCCGGCAGCGGCCCTGTGGGTGTCGGCAAACGTCTGGTAGCCCATCTGCCCACTCCCCGGGTGGTGAAGGAAGGCGAAACCTATCGTCTGAACTACGACATTCCCGAAAGCATTGGCCCCATGCGGTCCTTCTACGGCAACTTTGGCGTCAATGTCCGGGCCCTGGCCTACATGCTGGAGCTTGGTCACGACGGCCTGAAGGCGGCCACGGAAATGGCGGTGCTCAATGCCAACTATATCCGCGCCCGGTTGCAGGATCATTACAAGCTGCCCTATGCCACCGATACCCTGCACGAATGCGTGTTCTCCGATGCACTGCAAAAAGAACACGGCATATCCAACGTGGATATTTCCAAGCGTCTGATCGACTTCGGATTCCATCCCCCCACCATGAGCTTTCCGCTGATCGTTCACGGTGCGCTGATGATCGAACCCACGGAAACCGAAAGCAAGGAAGAACTGGACGCCTTCTGCGACGCCTTTGTGACCATGGCAAAGGAAGCAAAGGAAAACCCGGAGATTATGCACAGTGCGCCCCATAATTCCTTCCGGCGTCGGCTGGACGAAACCACTGCAGCCCGCAAACCGGTGTTGACCTGGAAGATGCTGCAGGAAGACAAGTAAGACAGAAGTTTTATACCCACACGCACAAACGCCGGAGCAACATGCTCCGGCGTTTTGTTTTACAGAACTCAGAAAGGTCGGGATTACTTCTCTATGGGTACATTGTTTTTTACAAAATCAATGAAATGGGCCAGGGGCTCGGGAAGCTGTGGGGTTTTGCGGTGTACCCGGTAGGTCGTACGGCTGATGTCCATGCCCTTGACCTGCATAACTTTAAGGTGCCCGGCGGCAATATCGTCTTCCACCACCAGTCGCGGCAGGAATGCGACGCCCAGCCCCACCCGGATAAAGTTTTTCAAAATGGGCAGATTGCCGATTTCCATAAAAATGTCCAGGCTCTTGGGGGGTACGCCAAGCTCGTTAAGTCCCTTGACCACCACCTGCTCCAGCCCCAGATCGTTTTTATGCACCAGCACATGCATGTCCGGCAGTTCCGAGGGTTCGATACGGTCCGGGAAATCGGCAGAGGCCGACGCCACCACCACGATTTCATCGGTAAAGCATTCGGTGCTTTCCAGTTTTTTGTTGCGCACCTGTTGCCCTAAAAAGGCGATATCAAGCTCGCCGCTCAGCAGCTTTTCAATGGCGGTTTCCGGGGAAAAATCGTTGTACTCAAAGACCACTTCCGGTTTGATTTTTTTATAGGCCGCCAGGGTCCAGGGCATGCGGAACGCGCAGGTCAGGGCCTCGCCGGAAAGCCGGATACGCTGCCCCAGTTTGCCGGAAAACTCATCAAGCTCGTTACGGATTTTACGGGCTTCAACGTTCATAACGCTGCCGCGTTCAAACAGAAACCGCCCTTCATCCGTAAGATTGATGGAACGCCCGTGGCGGGTAAACAGGCGTACTCCCAGCTCTTTTTCAAGGGTGTCCACATGAAAGCTCACCGATGATGTGGATAGTGACAAACGTACTGCAGCGCGACTGAAACTACCCAGTTCGGCGACTGCTAAAAAGACCTGAATTTTTTGATCAAGCATAGGCATGATGTATACCTCCAAACTGCAAAAAGTAGAACATACGGGGAGAATAAATGCAACACCTGTTAACCGTATGAGCAGGTTGCGTCCAGAGGGTGTATCAGGTACAGTAATACCGTTTTACGGCACCATACCCACAACCAGGAGAGAAACCATGCGCCGCATAATTGCCATTCTGAGTCTTGCAATCCTTGTTGTATCCTGCAGCAGCGGAAACGATCCTGTGATGGAACCCGATGGGGATGTCGTCGAAACCGACGGAGACCTGAGCATTGATACGGAACCGGATACCGATGATGCTGTTACAGAGCAGGACACAGACCCGGCAGAAGATGGCGACATTGATATCATCGATGATGTTGAAGACATCGACGATGTCGACGACGTGGACGATGCCGATGTGCAAGCGGAAACCGAACCGGATGTGGTTACCGAAGAAGACAGCGCAGATCAGGTTGAAACGCCTGATGGCGATGTAACCGAAGCTGACCCGGAACCGGAGCTTGAACCAGACCCGGAGCCGGAACCCGACGTGGTGGACGATGTGGATGATGTGGATGATGTCGAGCTTGTCGACACCGTGGATGACGTTGACGATGTTGATTCCGATCCCGACCTTGTGGATACTGATCCCGACCCCGTGGACACTGATCCCGATCCTGTGGACACTGACCCGGATGTGGTTGACGACGCCGACCCGGAGCCGGAGCTTGCAGACCCTGATCCTGAGCCGGAACTTGAGCCGGAACTGGACCCGGAGCCGGAAATCGACACTGATGAAGATGTCATCTCCAACACCGACGAGTATCTGGTGCGGGCCATGATGGCAGGCGAGCGCACGCCGGAAAACGTTTTCGCCACCATTAGCTGGTCCGGCGGCTGGCCCGTGGAAACCTCCATGGACAGCTTTATTTTCTGCCACTGGTGGAATGACGGCGTATGGGCGCTGGCGGGCGATGTCAACGACTGGAGCCCGGCATCCATGACCCGCTACGGCGACGTATCATGTATAGAACTGGCGATTGCTTCGCCGGAAGGTTCCCGCTACAAGTTTGTGGAAAGCGTTGGCAACACCTGGATGGCGGACCCCTGGGCCCGCAGCTATGAATACGATGACAACGGCGAGTTCAGCTATGTGCGTCCTCCCACGGACACCCATCGCATCGACCGCTGGTCGCACCTTGACCCCTACGATGACCTTGAGCCCCGCACCCTGCGGGTGTATGTCCCCGCCGGAGCTGGTCCCTGGCCGGTGTTGTATATGCACGACGGGCAGAATCTGTTTAACCCCAACGGTATCTGGGGCGGCTGGCACATGCAGGACGCCGTGTCCACCGCAGGCGTACCGACGCTTATCGTTGGCATCGACAACACTTCGGAGCGTTTGCAGGAATACACTCATGTGGATGACCAGCGGGAAGACATCGGCCTGATCGTCAGCAAGGGCATCCGCTACGCACAACTGGTGCAGGAGGTTATCCGTCCCCACATCGAAGCGGTCTACGGCAGCACCGGGCATGACGGCGTTATGGGTTCTTCCATGGGCGGCCTTGCCAGCCTGCACATCGCCAACCTCTACCCTGCGGACTTTGATTTTGCAGGCTCTCTTTCCGGTTCGCTGTACTGGGGACGACTGGAGCTGGCCAATCCTTTGATGGTTGAGCTGTACACCTCAGTCGGTGTGCTTCCCTTAGTGGTGTATGCCGACAGCGGCGGCAGCGATGGCGGTGACGGATGCAGCGACGGCAACAGCGACGGATTCCCGGTGGATGATCCCAACGATTCCGACAGCTACTGCGCCACCCGGCACTTTGTGGATTCCCTGGCCACCATGGGCTATGTGTGGGACACCAATCTGTTCCACTGGCACGAGTATCAGGCGGAACACAACGAAGCGGCCTGGGCTGCCCGGGTCTACCGGCCGTTGTCGATTTTCCTGTGGTCCGGCGGTTACCTTGATGCCCCTCTGCCCTGACCTTCATAAACGGAGACATACATGACTGCACCCTTGCGTATCGGTATTTTAGGCTGCGCCAACATTGCCGACAGCATGATACAAGCCGCCGCCGGAACCGACACTGCTGTGGTGCAGGCGGTTGCCAGTCGTGACGCACAAAAAGCCGCAGAATGGGCCACAAGCCGGGGCGTCCCCCAAAGTTTCGGCAGCTACGATGATCTGCTTACCAGCGGCAGTATTGATGCGGTGTATATTCCTCTGCCCAACAGCCTGCATGCACAGTGGAGCATCGCCGCCCTGAAAGCCGGGTTGCCGGTGTTGTGTGAGAAACCCCTCTGCACAACCGCTGAAGACGCCCTGCAGGTTGTTCTGGCGGCACGGGAGGCGGATCTTCCCCTGCTTGAAGGCTACATGTACCGCTATCATCCGCAGTACGCTGTGGTGCAGGAGCTTATCCGGCAGGGAGCCATTGGCGAGCTGAGTTCCATGGAAAGCTGTTTCTCGTGGATGTGTGATGACCGCAGCGAGATTCCCGCAAGCAATGAGCTTGGCGGCGGCGCATTACGGGACGTGGGCGGATACTGCCTCCATGTTTCACGGATGATTGCCGCCTGCGAGCCCGCCCGGGTATCTGCCTTTGAGCGCCGCAGCACGGTTGACGACACCATGCTGGGCCTGCTGGAATTTCCCACGGGCGTGCTTGCACGTTTTGAAACCAGCATCGCCAATTACGAGCGCCATCGGGTGGAAATCACCGGCACCGCCGGATCTATTGTCCTGGAACATCCCTGGGTGCCCGGCTCAAAACCGGCCAGCATAATCCTGCATCGGGAAGAGCAGCCGCCGCAAACCATAGAGGTTCCCCCGGCCAATGCCTATACCCTGCAACTGGAACATTTTGTGCATCTGGTCCGCAGCGGCGGCGTTGATGAAGCAGCCCTGCAAGATGCTCTGGCCATGGCAGAGGTAATGGATGCGCTCTATGCCTCGGCGGCAGACGGCAGGGCACAGACCGTAAAAACGTTATAACAGTCCCTCTGCATTGTATCGGGAGATTCAGCCAAAAAGACGCTGGACCGTTAAAAATACGCCGTGGGCCAGCATGGTGGCGATAAGCCCTAAATACAAAAAGGGACCAAAGGGAATGGTTTTCTGCACCTCGATAAAGCCATGATAGGTCTCGTGGCGATACTCACGAAGAATCAGGGCAATCTGTTCATCGCTAAGGCCATCAATGCCCGCCCCGGCCAGATCCTCGGGGCTAAACAATTCCTTTGCCACCAGATCGGATTTGGTGTTTTCGCTCAGCACATGCCGGGGCTCCAGTTCATCGATTTCGATCCACTGGCTTTCGATGCCTTTTTGCCACTGGCTGTATAACTCGCGGAACAGAATCAGGCTGATGGAAACGTAGCCGATGTTGAGAAGCTCGGAGGCTTTTTGCGGGTCATCCTGCTGCACCAGCACCGATACCACCCAGGTCACCAGGGCAAAGAGCACCGGTATAAATACCCACTTGATGCGCATCAGCCGGTACAGGGGGTTAAAGAGCAAAAAGATGATAAGAAATATGGTGGCGGGTTTCAGGTGCAGATACGGCCCCAAAAAGGCCTGCCCCTTGACCATGACAATTCGCAGCAGCACCATGACAAAGGCGACACCCACTGCCATGACAAAAAATTTGGGAAGATACTCCCATATCGCAACGCCCACCCGGTACACACGGTCCTGGCGTCCCACGGCGTCGTACTGTTTAAGCTCTTTAAAAAATTCCCATATGCGCCGCAGGGACCGCAGCAGAAACTCGCCGAAGATAAACAAAAAGGCGCAGATATACGCATTGACCAGCAGCACAATGCCCGGCACAAAATCCACCGCCACTTTTTGATAAGAGGTCAGGGGTATGACAAACACCAGGGCCACATACCACTTGGCGTCCGCCGGGCTCCACAGATTTGCGTAGTACATGCCAAAGGCGATGGCCAGCGCAAGCAGGGTGTTGGTGGCAATGGCCGCCGGGTCTGCCTGCAACCCAAGCATGTTGCCAAATATGGCGATAAAAGCGTACCAGACGATGCCCACCCCAAAGGTGATAAGTATGTGCTTGTTTTTTATCCGCTCGAACTTGAGGTCGTAATAGGAGATAATACCGCCGTGAATGATGAGAAACATCCATAGCGGCAGGGTTGCCCAGTAGGTGGTCGGCATATGGGGAAACCAATCCATGAGGCTACTATAATCTCCCGGGCTGATATTGCCAACAAATCACCGCGTTTTATCTGTTTTCGCCAGCGCCTCAGGGCAACATGAAATTAGCTCGCAAGGCCGCATGGTCAGAGCTGCCCAGATGAAAGGCACCGTCATAATCAACCACAACTTCGGCGGTGCCGCTGATATAACTGCCTGCTGCCCCGGTGGCGAAAAACAGGTGATCAATGGCCTGTGCCTGACCATGATACCAGTAGGTGCCGTCTTCGTTGCCCGGCAGTTCCGATGCAACCCGCAGCAGGTCTCCGTTTTGCTCCAGAGTATTTATGGGGGCGGAGCCCGGCACGTCGTTCATGTCGCCGCCCATGACAATCAGGGCATCGGGA
>Ga0070729_10001826_pt1 | contig 30286 bp, 25 predicted proteins | sample tdDd472_FD_66725 | JGI IMG/M metagenome (GOLD analysis project Ga0070729, IMG submission 66725) | Marine sediment microbial communities from the Atlantic coast under amendment with organic carbon and nitrate - tdDd47.2 | ecosystem: Environmental > Aquatic > Marine > Coastal > Sediment | place...
GTGTTCGATAGTATTGTTGTTAAAATATCCCTGGTCGGTTTGGTTGAAATATACATTGGCATACTCACCGGCATAGTTGGCGCCACCATAACGGAAAATACAATGCTGGATATGGCCAATGCCATCGTTGGAGCTATTGCCACTCAGTGTTACTGTGTACCAATTTCCGGGTGCCGGACTGGAAGTGATGCCATCCTTATTAAGGTCTCCACCATAGCTATCGTCCTGGAATGAAGTAAAAACAATAGGATCTTCCGGGGTACCATCACAATAGAGTGATCCGTTAACCTTTATATTTCCCAGGGTTAATTTAATGATCTCTCCTGCCGGAATTGTAAGTATAAAACCATCATTAACTGTTATTAATCCGTTGACCACAAAAGGAAAACCGCTTATTGCAGATGAAAGTGTTAAATCCTGGTTTACCGTTCCTTTAACAGCGAATGCATCATAACCGTTTCCGCTTCCTGAGTTTCCGGGATAATCAAGGATGGTTGCATTATCGAGATAAACAGCCCAGTTTGTATTGTTACTGATCTCGCAATTGCTGAAGTTTATGTTGGAACTGGAGTTCAGAATTCCATGTCCGTTGTTATTAGAAATCTCATTAAGGTCCACATCTAATCCTGAACTGGAATAAAACCTCAAACCATTCTGAATGCTATGCTCAATGATGCTGTTGCTAATGTATCCCTCATCGCATTGGTTAAAATACACCATCGATGCTTCACCGCTATAATTAGCGCCACCATATCTAAAAATCGTATAGTCGATAAACGCTTTGCCATCGTTTGATGAATTCCCCTGGGCGGTTACAGTGTACCAATCGCCGGGGGCAGGAGTACTTAGAATGCCATCGTTATTTAAGTCGCCGCCATAACTGTCGTCTTTAAATGAGGTAAAAACAACAGGCTCAGAATCTGTACCCTGGCTGTAAAGCCAACCGAGCACTTTAATATTTCCTAAGCTGAGTTTGATAATTTCACCTGCTGGAAGGGTAAGGCTTTTACCATCATTTACAGTTAACAAACCATTAATTACAAACGGAAAACCGCTAACTGCTGAAGAAAGTTCCACATCTTCGGTCACTGTCCCCTTCAATGCAATTGCATCGTATCCGTTACCACTACCTGAGTTTCCGGGATAATCAAGCACACTGACGTTGTCAAGGTATATAGCCCAACTTGCGTTATTGCTAATTTCGCAATTGCTGATATTTATACTGGCAGAGCTGTTCAGGACTCCGTGTCCGTTGTTGTTTGAAATAGTATTGTTATCAATATCAAGGCCGGAACTGGAATAAAACCTCAGGCCATTTTGAGAGCTATGTTCAATCGTACTATTTACAACACCTCCCTCGTCACATTGATTAAAATATACCATCGATGCCTCACCACTATAATTGGCACCACCGTATCTGAAAACTGAATGATCGATAAATACTTTTCCATCGTTAGCACCATTTCCCTGGGCTGTTACTGTGTACCAGTCGCCGGCAGCGGGTGTTGTAAGAATGCCATCGTTGTTTAAATCACCACCATAACTGTCATCTTTAAATGATGTAAAAACAATGGGATCTTCCTGTGTACCCTGGCTGTACAACCAACCAAGAACCTTAAGTTGTCCTGCACTAAGTTTGATAATTTCGCCTGCAGGGAAGGTTAAGCTTTTGCCATCATTTACTGTTAACAATCCATTGATTACGAAAGGGAATCCTGAAACAGCGGAAGAGAGGGTCAAGTCCTCAGTAACTGTACCTTTAACTGCAATGGCATCATATCCATTACCACTTCCGGAGTGACCAGGATAATCCCATATAGTAACGTTGTCAAGGTAAATAGCCCAACTCGCATTATTATTTAATACACAGTTGCTAAAATTTACATTTGAAGAACTGTTCAATATACCATGTCCATTACTATTGCTTATGGTGTTGTTATCAATATCGAGTCCTGAACTGGAATAAAACCTCAGTCCATTTTGTGCGCTATGTTCGATGGTGCTGTTTTTAAACTCACCCTGATCACACAAATAATGATAAACCGTGGCTGCTTCACCGCTGTAGTTAGCACCACCATATCTGAAGATCGCATGATCAACATATGAATAACCCTGGTTTGTTGAATTTCCTTGTAAATATAATGTGTGCCAATCACCAGGGGCTGGCTGAGTAATGATATTACCATCATTGTTCAGGTCTCCACCGTATGAATCATCCTTAAAGGATGTAAAGACAATTGGATCGCCAACTGTACCTTCACACATCAGAATACCTTTTACATTTATTTGTCCGGCAGTAAGTTTTATAATTTCTCCTGGCAGGAAAGTGAGTGTAAAATTTTTGCTTACCGTAACAAGCCCATTAAACACAAAAGGGAGGCCGTTGATTGATTCTGCAAGTATAAGATCCTGGTTGACTGTACCAGTTAATGCAAATGCATCAAAACCGTTTCCGCTCCCGGAATTCCCTGTGTATTCCTGGATATCCACATTTTCGAGGTAGGCGGCCCAATTGGCATTATTACTCATGTCGCAATTTGTAATATTAATACTGCCGGCATTAAGTAATATTCCATGTGTTCCATTGTCCATCACCTGATTGGCATCTACCAATACATTACTACAATGGTATAATCTCATACCGGACAGGGCGCTGTGTTTAACACTACTATTGGTGATAAAACCGTCCGTACACAAATAAAAATAAATGCCTGCTGCTTCGCCTAAACTATTGCTTCCGGCATATTTTACATCACAATAATCCATATTGGCTGTCCCCTGATTGGTGCTGTTGCCCTGAAAATACAATGAACTCCAATTACCAGGATTGGGAGTACCATCTGATTCGGTGATTACTTCTCCAACACTATCATCATCACGAGAGGTGAAAATGATATGGTCGGATGAGGTACCAATAGCAATCAATGTTCCTTTAACATTCAATTGGGTTGCAGGAGCAAATTTAACCACCACACCATCCTCAATGGTAAGTGTGTTATTTTTAGCAACCGAGATTGTAGCTGAAACATAATAAGTGCTGCCACTTGTCCAGGTTTGCCCTGAAACATCACCGCTTACAGTGGTGTAAGCATAGCTTGCAGATGGAAAAATAATCATGATTAAACATGACAATAAAAGCTTTTGAAATGTGTAAGTTTTTTTCATTTTGACTAGGATTTAATTTAGATTTTGCCATAAAACTATTGAGAATGCTCCCGGTAAAAAAAACATTAACAAAAAATTGGCAATTTTTTAATTTTATTAACGGACTGAGCAATAGATCTCAATGGTTTTGGGTGAAACCCGGGGGAAATACTACTCTTTAATCAGTCCTTTTCAATAAAAACAAGATTTCAGAAAAATGGTTCACTTAACTCAAATGCGAGAGCACAAAAAAAAGCTGCACGATTAATCGTACAGCTTTAATTTGGATTTTTGATAGCTATTCTTAGAGACTTTTCTCGAGATCAGTAATCAGCTTTTTGGTTACTTTTCGTGGGCTCTTATCCTTTATAGCTTTTAACTCTTTTAATGCGATTGTTCCATATTCAACCAATCCCGAAGGATTCTTGTCGTGGTCATAACTTCCAATACAATATTCAAGTTTTGATTGCAGGTCAGCATATTCTTTCATGTTCAATTTTGCGAAAGTCCGGGTTGCTGTTTCGCTTGCATTCCTTAATTTTTCTGCGTTTGCCATGTTTTCTAATTTTAAGTGGTTAAAAATTAAGCGCGCAAAAGTAATAAAGTTTTAATATGTCAAAACTTCCATGTGTTAAATTAAAGTTATTTTTCAACCTTTTGGAATTAAATACGGTGATGGTTCTGGTTATCAATTAAACCTTAAAACTCACACTTTACTTACCCCCAGCGACATAGAATATGTTAAACATATAGCTTTGTAACGGTTTAAATACAACAAGCTATGCGATCGTTAAAGGAGCACAAACTCCGGATATAAAACGGTGCTAATCCTTTATTTCACCAATTCAACCCAATCACCCGAATCAAACCACCTGATTTCAAGGAGGTCAAGCGCCCCGATCAGGGCCAGTCCATTCAGGTAATTTTGAATCATGTTATGGAAATGTGCATCATCGGGAGGCAATGCCATTCCAATACGCTCAATGGTCAAAGGTTCATCAATGGTCATCAGGTTCTTTTCAGGATGAACAAGAACTGTATAGGCACAAATGGGATAATCGGCAACCATAATCGAGGCTTTATCTTCTTCAAGCAGTTTTATGGCATCTTCGTAAGTATCGGCCAAAAGCAATTCTGCTTCAGGCATGTCGGCTTTCACATAGGCCTCGCCGGTAGAACCTTTTAAAGTTACCAGCGTAATAGTTTCGTTGTTCAGGTCGCTGGATTTACTGGTACCGGAATACGAGGGAGTTTTGGTAAGGATTGATTTTCCGGATAAAATATATGGCCCTGCAAAAGCAACCTTCATGTTGCGTTCCATGGTCATTGTCATCCCCGACATCACCACATCCACTTTTCCTGTTTCAAGGGCTTCAATCAACTCATGAAACGGAAGCTCAACAATGGTGAGTTTCACATCGATCGATGCTGCCAGCAAATTGGCCAGGTCGGCTTCATAGCCAATAATACTGCCATCTTTGGCCTTCATGGTAAAAGGTGGTTGGGTGGTTGTCATCCCTACACGAAGTTCACCACGTTTTGCAATTTTATCAAGTGTTTTTTGTGCAAAGCCATTAAGCGTAACAGCAATAAGTAATGCTGCAATTAAGAATACTTGTGTGATTTTTTTAATCATAGTTTTTAAAATTTATTGTGAATAGATAATTTACTTTAATACCAGGAATTTTTAATCAAGTAGCAAAAGTAGAATATTTTATCTCTCCGCCGCGATCTGCCTTGTTGTTAGCAATTCGCCTGTATTACTCTTCATCATTAAAATTACGCATTAATCTATTTTCATTAAGAGATTTTCGATAAGTCTTCTTTTTGGCTATTGCTATGATCACCCTGTATCTAAAATGGAAAAATTACCTCCTCTCTAAGGATTTGTGGCTTTTCGACAACAAGCGGTGGAATAAGCGGGTTGTAACCTATATCGAAGATGTAGAACATTGAGGATTGATCATTAAAGGTACGCGGAATAAATCCTATGGAAAGATTGATGGACTTAAACGCAAAGCTTTCATTTGCCAGACGTACTCCGAGACCGATGGCTGAGTATAAACTACTGTTACTAAAAATATTTGATGAGCTTGAGATCAGGCCCATATCGGCAAAAACATAGGGTGCAAAACGAAATCCGTAAAAGTACCATGGAGGAAATAAAACAAATTCATAATTCATGCTGATCAGGGAGTTACCTGTTAAATTTTGCTGGTCCAATTCCCTGATTTGGTCTCCAAAATTAATGTCAGTATCTAAATCATTCGTTAGTGCCTGGCGATACCTGAAGGTAAAGAAACTACGCGAGCCATGCATATTGATTCTCAGCAGTGGTGTATAATAAAATAAGTTGGCTTCAAACAATGCTTGTGATGGATCTCCTCCATCTAAGAAAGTTCCTAAAATTAAACTCCCGGAAAAGTATCCGTAACCCTGGAAATATTTTCCGCTGGCAACACGCCCACCTAAATAGGTGCGCCCGAAAAACTCTGTCTCCATATAACCAAAGGTCAGGCCAGCCTCAAATCCATACGGGATATCTTCGGTAATCCCGTACGATCTGATTAAACTTGAGTTGTAGTAACTCTTGTTTGAATAAGCTATCTTCCCAAGATAAAGTTTTTCATCATGAAAAATTGCATTGCTGTCGCGATCAGCATATGGACGATTTACAAATTCCTCGTTCCTGAACCTGAAGGAGAATATCAGGTTTTTACGGCTTTGTTCCCCACCAAGCTGAAACGACCTTCCTGCCCATATATCCTGAAAATGTGCCTGATATTCAAATTCGTAGATTGTATCTTCAACACCAACACCATGAACATCATCCTGCCACCCAAATTCAAGTTCGCCACCCCACTTCGTCTGTGGCGTTAAAAATTCCTTACTGAACTTCAATCGCAGCCTTTGGGTTTCATATGCATCAATCCAGTTGACTTCAACGTCAATAAACGATCCCTTAATGTTACGGTATTTGGCTCCCAATTCATATCCAAGTACAGGTGCCTCACCTGAATCAAAATATATCTGCCCCCCCAATTCAAAATTCAATCCAAAGGTATTGTTGTTCCAAAAGCCGAGTTGAAAATCGGTAAAACTTGATGCCTGAGCTGTAATGGAAACCGGAAAAATATCCTGAGTAATAATGATCAGGTTTACCAGGTCTTTATTATCAGGATCGGGAACAAGAACGAATCTCGCATCTTCAATACCCGGTAATTCACGCATTATGCGCTCATTATCCGACAAAATACCCGGGTTTACTTCGTCACCATGCTTTACAAGAGTATAATTTTCCAGTATCCATGGCCTTGTATTCACATGGGTTTTATTGATGAATTTGCCAATGTTTGTAACCGACAACCTCAGGGTATCGTCAACTGATCCTTCAAGCACATCAACCTGTTTGTACTTAATTGAACCGATGGTTTTTCCCAGGTAGGCTTCGAATGGTTTGGTGGCCGCAGTATGCTGTGCATCTACCATTTCCTGATCCTGTGGCTTGTGGGACAATAGCATATGATAAACTTCGCGGCCCATAAAAACGTCATCAGACTTATGGTAAAGTGAGTCGTAAAAGGTCTGGCTTTTTGGATAGGGATTTTTTCTTATCCAGTACTTTGTTTTGTGTTTAATGAGGATGATGGTATCGGTTTGAGGTATCAGGACGGAATCTTTAAAAATAATCACATTTTCGGGGGTAATGCGAACGGTATCATATATTGGAACAGCAGTCTTTTTTTGGGCGTTAACATCTGTTGCACAGATGAGTAAAACCGTAAAAAAGAAAAAGTAGATAAGCGGTTTGTAAAAATGGCCATTCATTTGTCAGCCAAAAGTATGAAATTGGTTTTTGTCAACCAAAAACCTTTTCATAATTAATAGACAACCCGCTATCGAAATTTATAATATTAACTTTTAAAGTGTCTGTCTGTAAAGCCAACTTTTTCTATTTTGAGGCCAAATGTTATCCCGCAGATCGTGCAGTCATTCGCAAGTTCAAATCTGCACTAATCAGCTACATGTGGGAAACTTGACTAAAAAGACAAACACTATTTAGATTTACTTTTTTCAGGTGGATATTTGGCCAATATTTGCTGAACTATGTAATTGATGTTTGATACTTTCTTTTCTGTACTGGCCGATTCGTCGATTATTTTGTTCACAAGGGAAGCCTGTAAGCAATGTTAATGCGAATGTTACCTCTTTTGAAAATATAATTGGTGTTTTGTACAGGCGTCTGGGTACTGGCATTTGTATTTACATAACCCAAACCAAAGTACATTCGTTTATTATTATAGCCCACCCCGGCTCTGAAAGTATATGTCAGGGCCAAAGCGAAATTCTTCAATCCTTCAATATCGTCTTCTTCGGTATATATTTTTGCCCATCCCATACCAGGACCTGCAATTAGTGAAGCCATCATAAAAAAATTTCTAAAAAAAACAAGATTATAGGCGTAGCCTGCAGAAACACAAACATTGGCGTATCTGCTTCTTTTAAGTTGAACATTTTCAAAAAAATCGGGTGGTTTAATATTATAAGGAATAATTGATGAGTCTCCCTGAAAATATGTGGTAAATATAGCAGGGCCTGCCAGGAAGCTTCCTGCACTCTTTTTTTGCCGTTCATCCTGGTTAAATGCAGCCCGGTAGCTAAATTTTCTGTGATTGAAAATGTAATAAACGGTTGCCCCAAGATCTGATGTTAGCATATCACGTCGTTGTGGATAATTATCAGAATCTTCAGGATCAATTAATATTTCATCAGGGTTTGAAATATAATACCCCTTATATGTAGAATAATAAAATTCAATCGTTATTTTCCGGAAGAGTAAATGGGATTGTAGATCCAGATAGTCTGTTTTACCATATTTTTCATCGTCGTGATTTACAAAAGGGAAATTAATTCCAATGTTCAGAGTAAATGCATTATACGTTGCACCAAAGCCCAGAATAATTCGATCGTTTGGGTTATAATTCAGGGTAGCGTCTTTTTCTATATTTCGTATTTTTAAACCAGTATATTTCCTTGAAGAATAAAGTCTTGTAGTTAATTGATGCTTGTAAGATTCGATGTAATTGGTGTCGTGGTCATCTGCAAATAAATCAGCTATATTCTGCCCAAATGATGAAGTTAATAGGCAAAGAAACACAATAGTTAATACTGATGCAATAGAATTATTCATTTACAAATACTTATGATAAGAGCCTGTCAAAAAGCCTTCTGATATCAGATTACCCACAAAGGTAATTAAATCAATTTACAACCAAAAACAGGAGATTTTCTAAGTTCACACATCAGGATTATTTTTTCTTACTCCTAAACCTGTATCCGATAAAGATACTTGTCTTACCATGGCCAATTCCCGCAATCATCTTTTTTTCCAGCTTTGTATAATAGGTATCAGAAATAAATTGCAAACCCGTAAACCATCTCCTACCATTGTAGCCAATGGAACCCAATAAGTTTAGCTTAAAATGGGCATTCAGATGTATTGATTTCCTTGTGTTAACAAAATAATCACCTGCATTAACGTTAATTCCGGGGATTAAACCAAGTGTGAGAAAAAAGTGCTCCCTGACAACAAAAGTGTACATATAACCTACGTTTAAAGCTCCACTGATTACATTTAAACCTTGAAGATGAAGGGTGGAGTCAAAGGAGTGCACAGCTTCCGGGGGAACAATTGAAGAATCAGCCCCCATATTAAATATGCTGAAACTTACACCTAAAATCGGACTACCGGCACTTTTGCGCTGAATTTCGTTAAATACAAAGGGTGCCTTCAACGAAAACTTTGTATAGTTGAAAACGTACATATACTGCAGCCCAAAATTGATAGTGCGTATATCTTCCCTTCTCTCCGATTCCGGATTAACCGGTACATGTCCTGAGATGTTCGCCACCTTATAGGCCCAGTAATATTGCAGGGTAGCCGAAATGTAATTCTTACTACTAAATATGGTACCCTGGAAATCAAAAGTCTTGGTATTTTCAAATTCAGATTTATTATGCAGGCCCAGGGCAAGAGTGATGTCGAGAGCAAACCATTTGTATGAGACACCTGCTCCTAAGCTTAAATCCCTAACGGGCCGGTATCTTAACCTGCTATCATTGATCCTGTCGGTTACATTGAAATAATTATACTTGTTCACCGCAACAAGTTTCACTGCAACCTCATTTCCAAAGTTGCTGATATAGGTAGTGTCGTGGTTACGGTATAACAAAAATTCGGAGATGCTCTCAACCTTTTGTTGTATCAAACTATCAGCCTTTTGGGCAATAGAATCTTTAGCCAACATACCAAAGGATACGATACCAAAAATGATAAGAGTAAGTCTGAAATTCGATTTCACGGGATAAAGATAGTTTATCACATTTTATAGACGGTTAATTCGGAAAAAAACGTTCAAAAAAATCAGAATAAAACATGATTCCGAAAAGTCTATTTGTAGACAATTTGTAAACATTTACCACTTTGAACATTTGAAATTATATTGCTGTTTATTACAATTTAAAATTGAAAATTAATTTATTATCCTTGTTTTACAGATGATTTTCTATTTTTAACGATTATTTCGCAACAGCTTTATCCGTTTTATTACGACATTACATGCCACATTTATCAGCAATACTAAAAACAAAATTATTTCTACCACAGCCTACATCTGATTTTGTTGCACGAAAATCCCTTGAATCAAAGTTTGAAAACTTGCATTCAATACCGCTTATGTTGGTATCCGCTTCTACAGGTTTTGGTAAAAGCACTTTGATTGCCAACTTTCTTTCGAATTTGAATGAAGACTATGCCTGGCTTTCGTTGAGCGAAAAGGAAAATGAGATTCAGCAATTTATCAAGTATTTTATAACTGCTGTGCAGGGCAGGGTAGAACATTTTGGAAAGGAAGTACTGGAACTGGCATTTGCCCTGGAACCTCCACCTATTGATGTACTGGCAGAACTTTTGGTAAATGATATGGCCGAACTTAACAGGCATCTTTACCTGGCTATTGACGATTACCACCTGATAAGAAATATAGCTGTTCATCAATTTATAGCCAAACTATTCGAGTACCCGCAACCTTTTTTCAGACTGATTATCATCACACGTCGCGACCCTGAATTACCACTCCCTGAATGGATAAGCAAGAACAAATTAGTCGAAATAAGATCCTCCGATCTGAAGTTTAACCGGAAGGAGATTGCTGAGTTTTATGAGAAAGCAATTGCTTATCTTCCCAATGAAGACATACTCTTGAAACTTGAAGAGGCTACGGACGGCTGGGTTTCAGGATTGAGAATGCTGACACTCTCAACAAACAATAACGAGAAATTTCAGGAGTATTTTTTGAACTTCAGGTATAAAAATTCTCGTGTTATCAATAAATTGATAGACGGCATTCTGAAAAATCAGCCCGAACAAATAAGGGACATATTACTCAGGCTATCGTTGTTGAAAGAATTTAATGTTGATTTATTTGCCGAGCTATGCCTGAGCGAAAATGAGAAAGAGAATAAAGAGCTAAGATTTGATGATTTTACTTCTGCAATTATAAAGTCTAATATGTTTATCATCGCACTTGACGACAAGCATAAATGGTTCCGCTTTCATCATATGTTTACCGATCAATTATTCGAAGTCTTCAAAGAAGAATACGATGAAAAAACCATTCAAAAGCTGGTAGGGAAGGCTGCCGATTGGTTTCGCAAAAGTGAACAGCCGGATGATGCCATAGAGTATTATTTAAAAGCCAAACATGTAAGGCAGGCGCTGGATGTTTTTATTGAATACAGGCTCAAACTTATTTCTGAAACCCGGTTTCAGCGATTAGAAACTATTTTTAACCTGTTTCCAAAGGATATTGCTGATAAGAATGGAATATTGCTTGTCACAAAAGGATGGCTGCTACTTCAGAAAGATAATATTCCTACTATGGCTAGGCATATCGAGCCTTTAGAATCATTGTTATTGCATGAAGCTCACCCTAAGGAATTACTCAATCTATTAGTAGGTGAATTACATACCATGAAAGCATACAATCGCTATTTAGCTGATGTAGATATGCCTGCATGTTACGATCATTCTAAACAGGCCATTGAATTATTGAAGGACAATAACCCATATGCTACAGGAATTGCCTGGATTTTTTACGGTGCATCTTTGCAGATACTTGGAGAAGCTACTAAAGCCAGAAATGATATTTATAGAGAGTTTCAGAAAAGCACAAATCCGATTATCAGAGGACAACTACTCTTCTCCATTGCTTTCCTTGAATGGTTTGAGTGTGATTTAGCAGCTATGTTAAAGGCAGGAGATCACCTACTTGACATAGGCTTAGAAACGGGGGTTAAATTTTTGATTTCGAATGGAAGTGTTTTCGTTGGAATGGCACATTTTTGCCAAAACAATAATGAAAAAGCATTAAGCCACTTAATTAAAGCACATGAATTAAGTCGTTATACTTATATGCGCATGAGTGTTGTGAGTGGAATGGCGCTTGTAGATGTTTATACGCAAATGGATAAAAAAGAAGAAGTAGAAAACACCTATAATTCATACGAGAAGTTAGCCCTGAAACAAGGAGGGAAATTATTTACTAGAATTACAAAGTCAGCGTCAGCAGATTTAGCATGGAGGTATCAAAAAAATAAATCAGGCTTAAAATGGGCCAAGGAAAACGATTATAAGGATTTCCTTCCGCTGGCCAATTTGTATTCACCTGAGCTTGTTCAGGCTCGTATTTTAATTCTTGATGAGGAGCCAGAATCCCATCGTTTAGCACAAGATATCATAAACAATACAATCCCCTATTTTGAGGATCGTAAAGATTTAAATGTGCTACTGAAAGCTTTTGTAATACAAGCCCTGATTCATTATAAAGCCAGTGAAAAAGATAAGGCATTTGAAACACTCAAAAAAGCAATTAATTTGTCGAGTATTGGTAGTTATTTCAGACCATATTTAGACCTGGGTGAATCTATGAGACAATTGTTGCTAGAATATAAAAAGTCTGTCGGAAAAAGCACCCACATTGATGATATTCTTCGCCACTATAATTCTGAAACTATAGAAAAGCCTCTATTGAGTATAAGGGAAAAAGAAATCCTGGCTGTATCCGAAAACCTTACAAATATTGAAGTAGGTGAGAAGCTCTTTATCGCCGAAAAAACCGTTAAGGTTCATCTGAATAATATCAACAGAAAACTTAAGGCTAACAGTAAGATAAATGCCATTAACAAGGCAAAAGAGTTGGGGTTGATTTAACCCATGACCTGATTTTCTCAAGGATGAATGTTACTATGTTTACATCAAAGCGGTATTTTAATATTACTGTCCCCCTTGAGGGGATTAGAGGGTGGAATCCATTATAAAATACAGAATAGATAACTATTTCTCCCCTGAAGTCCTCCAGGGGACACATTCTAAGTAGATGTCTAGATTCTAATGGGGGCTCCCTCTTTCTACATTTTACATTTGTCATTTTATATTGGACATTTTGGGATTACAACTTAAACGTCCAATTAGTTTACCTACTCCCAGTATTTTTCGTTGAACCCTTATGAAATGTTCAAATTTTCGAATCTTTTGAAACATTAATTATGAATTTAGACAGTCTCTAAGAGGCTGTCTAAATTTTACTGGGTTTCAATCCTTCTACATTAATCATTTTGCCCCGCAAAGGCGGGATTTCGCTTTGCTTAACATTGGACATTTTTAAGGATATTAATTTCCTTCAAAACCGCCTTAATTTTCCACATGGTGGTGCAATGCACAAATTCGCTAATTAACAAATTTCCAAATTTGCGTTGATTTTACCACCCTTTTACTACTTTTTTAAGCCCTCTAGGTCTTGACTTCCACTATGCTGATTCCATATTTTTGTCACGTTAACCCTAAAGTAAAAAACATATGGAACCTATAGAACTCATCAGGCAATATAAAGGCCCTGCCACTTACCAGATCACAGTGAGGGGAAAGATTGATCCACTGTTTATGGGCAAGCTCAATAAACTATCTGTAGCCCATACAGAAACGAAGGATGAAACATTATCAACCTTAACCGGGCAAATCGCAGATGAAGGAGCCCTAAATGGCCTTTTAAACATCCTGTACGATCATCAATACCCAGTAATCTCATTGATGAAAATCAGCGGGTAATTCGTAAGCACTGCTGAAAATAAATTATAACACACGATTAACTTTAAGTAGTATGACGATGACTGGAAAATCACAATCAAATAAATAGTATTGCCTTGAAAACTTCAACCAAATATTTAATTCTAATACTGGTTTTTTCCTGTTCAATAGCCGCTCAGGTTTTAGGTCAGGATGCAAATCAAAAAACCGTTACGGAATCAGTTTCAAATGACTCGATTCTGGTACTGGAAGAAATTGATAAATCAGTAACAATTAAATCTTTGAAGAAAGGCCGTATTACCGTTGGGATTGCCGGCCAGTTAAAGACTGATGAGGATAAAAACTATGACGACATTTCACAATACATCATCGATTGGAACGACCGTAACCTTTTCCTTAAATTAACCAGCAGCTACTTTATAAAAGACCGTAAATCTCTTGGCATTTTCATCAGGCATGGCCGTCAGAATTTAGATTACACATATGTAACTGTGATAGGTGATACCATATCTAACGAAACAAAGGAAAGATCATGGCGAGGCGGTTTTTATTATAAACTACATTCGCCTGTATTTGGATCGAAAAGAGTTTACTGGATTTCAATAGCAGAATTGGGAATTGGCCATACCACAAGAAATGACAAAACCATACTTCCCTACCAGGAAAACATTTCTGAAACAGATAACCTCAATATGGGTATAGTTGCAAGGTTTGGATTTTTAGTTTTCCCGTTTAAGGGATTCTCAATTGAAGGATCTATTGCTGCTCTTGGTTTTGGTTATGATATGCAAAATTTTTATTATAACGAAGATCCCAATGGTTCGTCAAACGATTTCGTAGTATTATTTACACCTGATATTCTGTCAATACAATTCAGGATTACAACATATTTCTAAATTCAAAAAAAGGTCAATATAGCCAACAAGAATAGTAGGCTAAAACATTAACATTAACAAATACCATAGAATTAAAATCTAATCAAAAATTAATAAAACCTTACAAAAATGAAGAACCTACTACACAGTTTAATTTTTTTAACAACGCTTATTCCGGCCTTGGTAATGGCTCAAGGTACCGATCCGATCAACAGCAATTACCTGATAGAACATGGAGTTTCACCCAGGATTTTGGATGCTGCCGCCAGCCAACTGCTTCAGGACGGAAGTTACGTGCAGGATATCATCATAGAATCTGATAAAGAAGGAGAAAACAGCACCTATAAATTGCAGGTAATTTACGATCCTTCCTATGAAGATGGAATGGATGTGAGAATGGTATATGAAGGTGACAAACTTGATAAAAAGGAAAAAAAGTGGCTTCACGGCCTGGTGGAAAAAAGTCACCATTTCAGTCGGATGTCGAGAAAATACCTGTATGATGAATCAACCCTAAAGCTGGTTAAGAATGAAGGTGGCGAAGTTGTATTTGAATATTACTATCAAAAACAGGACATCGAACCCTATCTAAAACATATTAAAAGATTAAAAGGAAATATCTTTTTTGTGGATGGAAAACTTGATCGTGTGGAACTTACCAACACAAAAAAATTAAAAGGCAATGTTATAAAAATGCACAGCATTGTTCGCTATGAAAAAACAACTGAAGATGGCGGTTATATTGTAACTTCAATTGTTGAGGATTGGGAACAGAAGAAGGGTAAAGAAATACATAAATATTCCATATCTGCTGAAACCTCTGATTATACCAATGCCAATGGTGAATTTCTAACATGGCTAGGCAAGGAGAGTATTTCTCCTATGTTCATTAACGTTCCTACCGACACAGTTTCTGTGAAGTTAGGTTGGGCATTGCCTTTATTGGGAAAACCGGCAACTAAACTTGGCTATAGTTTGCCCAGAGCAATAGGTTTGAATGTATTTACGCACTTCCAGGACCAGACCATGCAATTTACCGGCATCTCCATTGGCAAGAGCGAAGACGATCTTGTTTCATTAAATGAGGCGTTTAACCTTGATGAATCAACAATTCGTGCTTCAGGTTATGTTGCCATGGTAAAAGCTGATGTTTGGGTTTTTCCATTTTTGAATGTAATGGGAATTGCTGGAAAGGGTTCAAATACCATAGAAGGAAATTGGCCCCTGGATGACGATTTAAAAAAAGCCATTGAAGAAATTGGTTGGATAATAGGTATAGACCCTGAAGACATTCCTGATGGTATAGAATTGAATGGAAATCTGGATGCAAACATGGCTGGTCTGGGTGTCACCCTCGCTGGCGGTGTTGGAGACTGGAATGTGAGCCTTGTCTATCAGTTTATGGCTACTATGACTCCGGAAGCTAATACCACAACGTTGGCTCATGTTGTTATGCCAATGGTTGGCTATATGCTACCATTTGGCATGAATGTAATGGCCGGTGCACAAGGACAGTTTTATGACACCAAGGTTACAGGAAATATAGAATTGGACTCAGAAAATACACTTTATTACAATGTTGATTTTCAACCCGTTCATTGGAATGCCATGTTGGGAATTTACAAGGGTTTTGCCAAGCATTGGGAAATCGCATTACAGGCGGGTTTTGGTAATAGAAAATCAGTAACAGCTGTATTTGGTTACCGTTTTTAATATTTTCAGATATTTGTAAAATATATCAGAAATCATGAATACCTTTTTAAAGGTAGTAATTAATGTAATTATTATTTATGTGGTAATATCACCGCTAACTACTACTGCTAATGGCTTAGTATTTAGCGGTGATTCAATTAAAAGCAAAAAAGAACAAAGATTAGATAAGCGCAAGTTGTTTAGAAATTCGAATGAACGTCGGTTTTTTATAACAGCTAAAGCAATGTACGCCGACCTTAACTCCAGTGTAAGGTTTGAAACGCCAAGTGGATTATTTTCTACACAAATAGGATTAGAACGTCACCTTGGCCTAAATGACAAAATGCCACTTCTCTCAGGATCTTTTATCTGGCGTATAACACCACGCAGCGGATTATTTTCGAATTATTATGGGCTTAAACGTAAGAATACCATAACCCTGGAGCAGGACATCATATTCCTGGATGACACACTCTATCAAGGAAGCTCACTTCAAGGATACTTTAACACACGGGTTTTTGGCTTTGGATATCTTTTAACGGTATTAAGCGAAGAAAAATCTTTTCTTGGTGTTTATTTTAATGCTTATTGGATCGCATTAAAAACGGGCATTAATTCAGAGGCATTTAATGTTGATGATCATATCGGGTTCCAGGCTCCTCTGCCAAATTTTGGTATTGTGGCCATATTTGAATTAACTGACTGGATGAGCATTGCCGGCTCATTTGGTACCTTTTTTCTTAACGTTGACGGCATTAGTGGTTCCTTTCAGGACTTCCATGTTAATCTTTCCTTCAAGCCTCTAAAATGTTTGGGTGTCGATGTGGGATACCAGGTTTTTGATGTATCTGCCAGTTTCCCTCAGGAATCTTCATTCAGAACTATTATGAATTATAATTACAAAGGACCAATGGTTGGTTTTACATTTAGATTTTAAATAGAATTGGTTTAATTGTGACATACCCATATTAAAATTGGGATCCTCTCACCGACAGTAATTAACCTACAATCATCTGACATATATAGTGTCCTGGCCCGGCACCCAGCCACCACCCAGAGCCTTATAAAGGTCGACAGTGGAAGTAAGTTGCAATTGCAGAGCTTGTGAAGCTTTCAACTGGGAGGAGAATTCGGATCGTTGGAGATCGAGTATTTCCAGGTAATTTGTTATTCCACTCTCGTATCTTACCCATGATAATTCTACAGCATTTTGAGCCGACTCAACCTGGTGTGCCCGTATTTCATATTCCCTCTGGTATTTTTCAACAGCAACAATGGCATCCTCAACTTCTTTTAAAGCAACAATAAATGTCTGCTCATAATTATTCAGCAATTGCTCAGTCCTGGCTATTTCAACTTCAACACGCCGTTTGTTGGCTTTTGAATTAAACAATGGGCCCAGCAATTGTGCACCCAGGGATGCAAAGCCAGCAGTAGGATTGGCAATTTGTGCGCCCAGGTTAGCAGACAAAATCAGTTGAGGATATTTCAATGCCTCTGCAGCGCCAATCCGCTCTGATTGAGCATGCAATTCGTTCTCTGCTTTCATGATATCAGGACGCTGACTCAAAATATCAGAGGGCAATCCAACAGGTAATTCAGGTGCAAAAATCTGTTCACTTAATTCAAGTCCACGTGGAATATCCTGAGGTGGTAATCCAAGAAGTATGCTAATTCCATTCTCGGTTTGAGATCTCAAACGTTCATTGGCTTCGATACTGGCGAGGGCTTCGTCCAACTGAATCTCAGCCTGGTTAACATCCACTTCTGAAACGATACCGGCATTGTGCCTTGCCTGCACTATCTCAAGGTTCGATTGCCATATGTCGGCAGTATTCTCAGCAATTAATAACCTGTTGTCGATATCACGCAGCAACAAATATCCATTGGCAACTGATGCTACCAGTCCAATTGTTATGCTTCGGTAAGCTTCTTCGGTGGCAAGATATTGTTGCAATGCTGACTCGTTCATGCGCCTAATCCTTCCCCAAAGATCAACCTCGTACGAAATATTCACTGCAGGAGTAAGGCTTGCATATGATTCCCCTTCCTGGGTTAATCCAACGGCAACTCCATCTACACCATAATCGATGCGTGGGTATAAATCAGCCTTTACAATTCCCACGGCTGCTTCAGCCTCTTGTATCCTGGCTATAGATGCCTGTAAGTTATTGTTGTTTTCCAGGGCTGTTTGTATTAGTCTCTGTAAAACAGTATCACCAAAAAGCTCCCACCAGGCAACATTTGCAATGCTGGTTCCGGAAGGTAAATCACTCCTGTACGAATCAGGCGAATAGAGCGAGGGAGCAGCATAATCAGGCCCCACTTTACAACTTTGAGTCATAAATAGCGATAGGATCGATAATATCCCGGCCTGTATAAAATATCGGCTAATTGTTTTCATAAGCATCAGGTCTTATCATTGTGAGTCAACTAATATTTTCAAATCTGGATTCTTTTATTGTTTTGATTGCTGCCTTGCTGGAAAGAGCTTTTCAATTAGTCCAAATGCTAAAACCAGGTAAATAACTACAATTGCTATTTGAACAACACGTAAAAACATTTTTCCACCGGCATCTACTTGATTACTTCCAAAAGCACTACCTAAAATTATAACTATGGTGGAAAAACCAGCTTTTATTTGGTTTGCATATTTTCCTCCGCCAAGAATTTCATTCCCAATCAACAGGGCTACACCAAAGAATAATAGAAGCAGGAAAGTGAACATTGGAACTAATACCATGATTTCATAAATAAAAAAAGAAATTATACCTCCGGTAATGCAGCCAACAAGTAGTGTTTTACCTACCGACAAATCTTTTGCAAAACCCGGAAAGCTTGAATAGATTCCAATATAGATCAATATTAAAACATCGCTCTGGAAACCAAACAGAAAGAATAGAACTACCACAGGGTAAACCACCAATGTACGTTTTAGCGCAGCAATAAATCTTTCGTAGTCAGAAAGGCCAATAAGCGCAGGTGTGTGGGCTTTTTTATCTGCCTGAGGATTCTCCTTATCTGGAAAAAAAGCAAAAGCAGTCCAAACAACCAGCAATGCCACAACAGTACTTATAATTATTGACCAACCCACTATTTCCCCAATCATAATTGATTTAAGTGACATCAGGGGAATAATAAAACTCGTGAGCAGTAACCACATCTTTAATATGGGAGAAATTAATGTGTCTTTTGCATAGAAAAGGTAAAACAGAATTAAGCCATTAAGAACAACATATATATTACGGTACTGTAGCAAATAATTACTCAGAAACAAAGCCACTACCACTGCAATTATAACTTTAACAGTAAAATCCAATCCAAATTTAAACGTGGGCTTATGACCGAGAAGAAAAGAATTTGCCAGAACAACTGCAAGAAAAGAGGCAGGCCAGTTTACTCCAAACGCAATTGCGATTGCAATAACTATCCCCACCGCGTACCGTATGATCTTCCTTCTCAGGACAGCGGGTGGTAAATTCGTATCAATTACACTAGCGGACATAAGACAATTTACCGTTTATCCATAACCTGAAACGGGCTATCCTGTTCAACCACTCGTGTTTGTCCGAGTAGACAACAACATCAGCCTGGCCTCCAATTTTAAAATATTCCATAACAGATTCTTCATTGAAAGAAATGATGACCGGGAATCGTTGCGTTTCGCGCAACCAACCACTTCGGCCTTTAACACTTGGCAATCCGCCACGGTTCACATCCTGCCCGGAACTTACTGCATAGCCAATACTTCTGACAGTTCCTTTAAATTTTCTTCCCGGAGCAATGTCGAGTATAAATTCAACATCTTCACCTACGATGATATTTTCCAGGCTATTTTCTCTGAAGTCGGCCTGTATCCATACATCTTTGAGCGAAATAAAAGTAGCCAGGGGTGAACCTGCACTACAATAGTGACCTACATCGAGGTTGAAACTTTCGACGATACCATCGCTAGGTGCATAAACAGAGGTATATGAAAGATTCAAATGTGCTTTTTCAAGTTGTGAAATCGCTTCCCTAAGGTCAGCATTCTCAGGGCCGTAATTACCCAGGTTTTGCTTGGCTTTTTCAAGATCTGCCTCAGCCGACGAAACCTGTTCGGTGGCTGATGCAAGTGCAGTTTCGGCAGCATCCCGGTCGGCTAATGACAAAGCCCCCGGGTTTTCATCAAATACCTGCATTACCCTGTTATAATTTCGCTGAGCCCTGTCGAGTTGAGCATTGGCCATCCCTAGTCTGCCGGCTGCAGATTTTACAGCGGCTCCCTGGAATCCCATTTTCTGTGTAGCCTTATCTACATTTGCTTCAGCATATTGAACCGCCAGTTTGTAAAGTTTTTTGTCAATTACAAACATGGTGTCATGATATTTTACAAGGCTGTGAAGTCTCACATTCGCCTCTTTCAAATAGCCTGAAACCTTAGGAACTATTGGAACAACCAAGGCGTTAAGCCTTGCTTGTGAAGTGTAAGGCGTATGCCTGTCTGCGGCCAGTAGCCATAGAAAAAAGATCACACAACAGGTTAGAACTATGATTGTAATTAATCTGACCGGACTCTTTTTTACTTGCTCAGATTTTTCCTCTTCCGGATGATTTTCCTGGCTTTCTACCTCCCTGGGTTCCTCTTTATTTTCTTTGTTCTTAGTCATAACACTAGGTTTAAAATCTATGGTGCTAAGATAACCAATAATTAAATTAACCAGAATTATTACGAACATTTTAAGTCTAATTTAAGCCCCTCTAAGCCTTGACTTGAGCATAGCAGATGCTTTACTTTTGTCACATCATGTTTAGATTTGATATGTTTCATCAAATAAGTAAGTTATGTATGCAGAATTAGCACTATTAGTAGTTTTTGTTTTTTTGTACAGCTCAATAGCTGGTGGGTTGGAAAAAACCATGATAAGCGGACCAATGGTTTTCACAGTTGTTGGACTCATTATTGGACCTCTCGGTCTTGGATGGCTACAACTGGATTTAGACAATGATGGTTTGCGCGTGTTGGCCGATATTACACTCGCCCTGGTTCTTTTCATTGATGCAGCAAACGCCAATCTCAAAGTTGTTAAGCGAAGTCTTCAGATACCGGGGCGGATGCTGGCTTTTGGAATGCCTATGACAATTGCTCTGGGTTTTGGTGCGGGCTTGCTGATATTCGATAAACTTCCTGTATTTGAACTGGCAATTCTTGCAACCATGCTTGCTGCAACTGACGCTGCACTTGGTAAAGCAGTCATTACCAACAAGCTTGTTCCGGCACGTATAAGAGAAGGCCTGAATGTTGAGAGTGGCCTGAATGACGGTATCGCTGTTCCTATACTATTTCTGTTTATCGCCCTTGCTTTAAACTTTGATACCGGAGGAAGTAGTTTCACTTTCGCCTTAAAACTGGTTGCACAAGAGGTTGGTATTGGCCTCGTTGTAGGTCTTGGATTAGCGGCACTGGGTGCAAGCTTGCTTAAAATTTGCTGGAAACGGGGATGGATTACCGAGATATGGATTCAGCTTCCCGTAATAGCTTTGGCACTGGCATGTTTCTCAGTCGCACAGACTTTACACGGTAGTGGCTATGTGGCTGCTTTTGTTGGTGGACTATTATTTGGCTCTTTTAAGACAAAAGAAAAACACGGGCTGATGCTGGCAGCAGAAGGCACCAGTGAAACCCTGGCTCTCGTAACCTGGGTAATGTTTGGTTCGGCAGTGCTGGGCCAGTCACTTGGGTATTTTAGCTGGGAAGTCGTATTGTATTCCGTACTGAGTCTGACAATCATACGTATGTTGCCTATGTTTCTCTCACTAACAGGTTCCGGAGAATCATCCACAAGCAAATTGTTTCTGGGTTGGTTCGGACCACGGGGGCTTGCAAGTATTGTGTTTGCTATTATTGTATTGAATAACGGAGTTGAAGGCGGTGGCCTGCTTGCTATGATTGTGGTATGTACCGTCACGTTCAGCATCTTTGGCCATGGACTAACAGCCAATTGGCTTGCTCGCAAACTAGGCCCGCGAATGGAAAATAATGAAGATAAAAGTGGTTGATGCGAATTTTACCATTACAGTTGAGGACAGGAATTAAACAAGACAATTATTTTAAAGTCAAAATAGTTTTAGACAAACAATTGAAATTAGATTATGGAACCATTTAAATTATATTGGGATAGAGTTAATTTTTGGACAGGGCTTAAATTTTTAATTGTAATGGCGGCACTAAATGTGCTTTCATTTTGGATTGAATTTCCGTGGTATCTGGTTGGAACCAGCGTTGTGTTAACATGGATGGTGGTTTTACTTGGTAATCCCAAAAACAAGATATTAATGGTACTTCTCTATCTGGTGTCAGGTACAGTCGTTACATTAATTAACAATTATTTTTTTGACACTTATTGGCCCTGGTTAATATCCGTTTTTGTTGTCACTTTTTTGGGCACATATTTGTTGAAATATGGAGCGGATTGGTATATGTTGGGCTGGTGTACAATATTATGGTTTTACATCTTGCCTGTAATGGCCCAGATGGGAAATCCGCAAGAATTGGTTGTTAGTCATTTGCTTGGGAGTGGTGCCGTGTTAGTCCTGGTAGTCATGACTGTCCTTTGGAAGCGTTCCAGGAAAAAATTGCCAGAGGAAATTGTTGAAGAAGAACCTGCAGAAACTGCCCCTATGCCAAATTGGTGGATAATGTCATATTCAATAATAGTAGCGGTAGTTATGGTATTTGGTTTAATGGTGGGTCATAAATATCTTACCGATCCTACTATGATATCTAATGCTGCATTCATGATTATAGTACAAACAGGGAGTGTTGTGATATGGAAAGCAGGGATTGAGAGGATGATCGGGGCTATATTAGCAATTGTATTAGGGTTCTATTTGGGTGTGCTCGTGAATAGTCCTACTCTTGGCAATGTTATTATGGTTATCTTTTATTTTTTACTCATGGTATTTCTTTTGGTAAACAACGGCCTGGTTGTCTTTTTCTTCCTTCTAACCATTAGCTATGGTTGGGGCCTGATGGATTACGAAACAGGGAATGCACTCGCCAATGAACGAATTTTAGCTGAATTTGCAGGAGTCATTCTTGCAGGGATAGCCATTTTTTTACTGAATTTGACAGGCAAGTTCTTCAAAGCTGCAAAAGAGTAGTTTTTTTCTTACTGAAACCTTCATAAACTCCAACTAAAAAAATAATATTATATATGTAGAACTAGCATTATTAGTGGTTTTTGTTTTTTTGTACAGTACTGTTGCTGGCGGTTTAGAACGCACCATGATAAGTGGTCCGATGGTTTTCACAGTGGTGGGCCTGATTATCGGGCCCCTTGGTCTCGGATGGCTAAAACTAGATCTGGACAATGATGGTATGCGCGTTTTAGCTGATATTACTCTTACTTTAGTGCTTTTTATTGATGCTGCGAATGCAGATCTCAAAATTGTTAAACGAAACCTTCGGATTCCTGGAAGAATGTTGGCTATAGGTTTGCCTCTTACCATCGCATTAGGTTTTGGTATAGGTCTGTTTATCTTCGATCAGCTTTCAGTGTTTGCAATTGCCATTCTCGCAACCATGCTTGCTGCTACAGACGCAGCATTGGGTAAAGCTGTCATCACCAATAAGATGGTGCCAGCACGTATCAGGGAAGGACTCAATGTTGAAAGTGGTCTGAATGACGGTATCAGTGTTCCTATTCTTTGTAGACACGTCAGACCCTCTTGGACAGATTTAGTATTTTTACTATTTGTAACCAAGACTACGAAAAATGAATATTGAGCAAACTGTTGAAAGACGAGCTAATGAAATAGTTAAGTTTACAAGACAACTATTCCTCATTCAATTTATTGATAAAAGCAAGAAATCAATTAAGCAGGAGTGTGAAGAATTTGGAATACCAAGGTCTACTTTTTATGTATGGAAAAAGAAATATGATTTAGAAGGAGAAGAAGGACTAAAAAGAAAGAAACCTATAGCAAAAAATCATCCTAATAAAATACCTCAACGAGTAGTTGATAAAGTAATTGAATTAAGGAATGATTACCAGTTAGGTTCCATTAGAATCACTTGGTACTTGGAACGCTATCATGATATAAAAATATCAGAATCAAGCGTTACTAGGATACTAAAGAAAAATGGGATAAATCGATTATCTAAAACTGCATCTCGAAGAGCTGTTCATACAAAACGTTACGCCAAGAAAGTTCCTGGACATCAGGTCCAGGTTGATGTTAAATTTGCTACTTTTCATTATTCAGATGGTAGAATTGTACGTCGCTTCCAATATACAGCAATAGATGATGCAACGAGAATAAGAGCATTAAAAATGTACAAAAGGCATACTCAAGTGAATGCAATTGATTTTATTAATTACGTAATTGAAAAATTTCCTTTTAGGATACATACTGTTCGTACAGATCGAGGTCACGAGTTCCAGGCAAAGTTTCATTGGCATGTTGAAGATAAAGGCATGAGACATTCATATATCAAGCCTAGATCTCCTCAATTGAACGGTAAAGTAGAACGCTCACATCGGACTGATCAGGAAGAATTTTATCAGCTCTTAACATATACAGGTGATGTAGACCTAAATAAAAAACTAAAGGCTTGGGAAAATTTTTATAACTTTAACCGCCCTCATGGGGCATTTGATGGAAAGACACCCTACGAGGCATTGAAATGCACTTTAGAATAAGTCACATTTTGTCTAGGAGGGTATGACTTATCACAATTCCATTTATCTAAAGGCGCTAGTGCTTTGGGATAGACTTGTTTGCCATCGTGGATTTCCAACCAATCAGGATACCATCCTGTTTCCACTTTAACAAATCTGGTCTTCGACTGAAAATCTATGGTATCCGTTTTAAGCGGCAAACAATACTGGGCATACAAATCAGGCATAAGAACCTGGAAAAGGAGTACAATTGAAAGACAAGAAATAAAATTTTTCATATTCAGTATTATTGAGTTTTTTTAAAAAGCATCTTACAATTCTAAAGTTTTGGGAATCAAAATAATCTCAATCAACATCCCATTCCCAACCAAAGCCTATCGTTGACACATAATCAAGTTCACCAGCTCCTTCAACCGGTTTGTTGTCATAATTGGTAATAAATTCAAGTTTTATATAGAAGTCTAATGGTAAATCATATTTCACATTTAAAGTTGCATCAACCCGCCACCTGCCAGCCTCAGTTATACTTGGATAAGTAACTGCTTTTAAAAACAAATCCAGATCACCTATGTCAAACAAATTCAATACTGTACCAAAGTATCCTTCCCAGCTATACCTGTCCGGAATCTCATAAAAATAATCCTCAATATTCCTGTTAAAACCGGCTACTACTCCCCAATATGCATGGTTTGAGCGAAGGATGTAATTCCCGACTCCCAATTGTATATTCCATCTTGAATTTAGCTGCTGCTCAGTACTTGCCAGAAAATTCGCCATAGGGATAAAATACCAATCATTATAAATGATGTATTGAAAAATAAATTCTGCATCAGCTCTCTTAATTGGATCTGTGTAATTTTGAATACTGCTGAGAATATTACCGGAAAATGAAGTTCGCCAGTTTTCAGATTTGTATCCGATTTTGCAGCCTGCTGTTAACTGACGGAGGTCATTCGATTTAGCCAACATAAAACCAACATCAATTTCGGCATTGAACCTGTACTTAAAACTTTTCTTAATGGATAAGATATGTACAATTTTATCCATATCCGTTTCGATGATTATGCTATCACGGGTGATAATATTGACCAGCGAATCAGATGTGCTTATCCAACCAAAATAGTGTTTGCTGTTTGCCAGTGTATAGTACAAATAGGTATTGGTGTATATTTCGCTTACTTCTTCCCATTCAATTTCAAAATCATTCTCGCTGTATTTTGTTTCAATGGTCAACACTCCCCTCTCCATCGATTTAATTTCCCCAACCATTATGTCACCGTTAAAAAACACCAAAGAATCTTGCTGTGCATTAATATAATTAGCAGAAGCCATAAAAATAAATACTGTTATCAGGATTTTGGGATGAGTTTTCATTATGATTTAGGATCACTTACTTTTTGATTAACAAGTGGTCATAAGCACCATTCTTTTTTTCCATTCCTCTTTGATATAAGATTCCTATGATCGCTAGATTACCCATATGGGGGCCATCATCAGTTATTGTTCAATGTTTAACATCAACTGAAACTAGAAACATTAGAGTGTAAAGTTAAGGAATTCTTTTTATCTTCAAGATGCTGCCTTCCTATAAATTATAAAAATGTAGTATATGTGAAGGCCATAATTAAATATGATAAATTAATCTTGCCGGGGATATTTTGGCCTTCAATTCCAATGTGAGCTGTATTGGGATAGTTAGGATAAGGTTAGGAAACAAAATCAAGTATCAGCCTGCTCAAACAGAAAAATCCCAATACATGATCAACCGTTTGTAAAAAAAAAGCAATAGTTAAGCATTTGATGGAAGGTTTGAAAAAAGCCGGGATGAATGTTTAATCATACCAGCCAAGGGAAAAGCTTTGCAGATGATGCCCACTAAAACTGAATCCCAATCCTGAAAAAGAAGCCCAATATACGGCCGGTGTAGATAGCATCATCAACTGGCCTTTCGATGTAATAGTATCGGTAGCCAAGTGTTAAAAGTAGATTTTTGATAATAATAAAATTCGCTGCCGTCATAATCTGGTAAGTTAAATAAGCAGTGCCGAGCATTGGTCCGATATCACCATATCCAACCAACTCTAGCCTTGGATGGGGCTGGTACATAATATTGGTGCCCAGGACAGGATCAGCCCAAAAATGATCTCTTTCACCTGATATATCAATTGAGCCGGCCAGGGTGGTTGACAGGGTGATTTTCATGTATAAAAACTTCAAACCAAGCAAGGCATCCCATTCAATCTTTTCATTTTTAATGATCCTGTACCCTATGCCCAAATCACCTCCATAATAATTAAGCTTGATAACATTGTCCACTAGTAGCAATTCAATTGGTGTAATGGCTTCACTTTCCAGGATCAGGGACGAAAAATTAAATTGCGTAACCAGGTGTTTGTTCCTGTATTGCCCGGATAGCATTAGCGCAAACTTTATGCTGTTGTGTATATCTTTAAATCCTACATCAATCTCAAATTTGGGTGGTGGTGGATTGGGAAGGTTTGAAGGAGCCGGCGGTTTGATAATTTCACCTTTAAAACCAACAAACCAGGCATAGGGTCCAAAACGAAAGTTCCAATCATTCCAGGTTAAATCGGCCTTATGTTTTTTTTGTGCAAAAGAGTTTGCCGGTAATATAAGGACCGAACAAATAAAAAGCAGGCATATGAATCCTACATGTGGCTTCATTGTCATTTCATTTCTTGGCACAGAAATTATGTTCGAAGATAATAAATTTAATGAAATGTGCGGTATCCCGGCAATTCGACAGCAGGGCAAACAAATCTTAATTTAGTTTTTTATGGAACACTGATTTGCAAACAACGCTTATTTTTCTGTGACGATTTGCGATACCGATTGCTATCGGTATCGTGGGAAACCTGAATAAAAGGAGAGACATTAACTAGTGTTTAATAACTTAGTAATAAAAAAAAATAAATGGTTTATAGAAAAGACAAATTGAAGTTTATCCCTTCATTGATACTGGTGATTGTGAATTTATTATTATTTTCACGTCCATCATCAATACACACTACTTTTGAAACTCTCAATAATTCAAAGGGTTAAGATTATTTCAGCTGTGCAGATAACAATTGTCGGTGTTGTTTTGGGAATAGCTTTTATTTTTTTCTCTTATGGATCAGACGCTTTTTATCCTTATGTAAGTGGAGCAGTTTCCGGACTAATAGCAGGGTTTTCAATCTCAATTCTCGAATTATACATTTTTACAAGAGGGGCAAAAAAAATAACATTTATTTGGTTATTAACCTTAAAATCTGCTATATACCTTATTTTGTTTTCAACCATCATTTTTAATGTAGTGGTTTTTTCGCGTATTTCAAGACTAAACATGTCATACTTAGAGGTCCTGAATGACACAACATTTCAGTATTATCTTACACATGGACTTTTTAAGATTGAGGTAATCTACACGCTTATTTTTGCATATGTCATAAATTTCACAAGAATGATGAGCAGAAAAATGGGGCAAGGAATGTTAGCAAACTATATAACAGGCACCTATTACAAACCAGTGCATGAGGCACGAATTGTAATGTTTATCAGGATTGTTGGCTCGAGAAAATTATTAGATAAACAAGGGCCGCTGAGCTTTCATAGATTTTTGAACAACTTTTACTTCGATGTAAGTAACCCGGCAATTTCTCGTGGTGGAGTTATTCATGAGTACGTAGAAGATTTAATGGTAATTACCTGGCCAATAAATAAAGGACTTGTAAATGTAAATTGTATCCAAACCTATTTTGATATTCAAAAGTTAATTAAGTTAAAAACAGAAAAATACAATCGATTATTTGGTTTTGAACCTCGCATTCAAGCCGGAATACACACTGGTGCTGTGGTTATCTCTGAAATAGGCGAGGTTAAAACACAAATAGTTATTAGTGGTGATACTATGAATACTACTTCTCGAATTTTGGATCAATGTGGTGTGCAGAAAGTTGACTTTCTGGCTTCCGACCAAATATTGAGAATGCTGGGTTTGCCTAAAAATATTCACACAATTCCTGTTGGAGAGATAAAATTAAAAGGAAAGCTAGAGTCTATGGCACTTTATGGGATTAAAGATTTTAATTAGCATGCGAAACCTATTTCGTTATACAAAAAAAACAAAAGACGCATTTATAATAATGGGTGTTGGCCTTGTTCTTGGACTTCTTTACCCTACCCTAAATAAAGGAGACAACTTAGGTTCGGTAATTAATGGTTTTATAATTGGTGTAGTTGGTAGTGGATTTATTGTTTTTAACGAGATTGTACTTAATGTCAAATTCCTACGTCAACTAAAATTTAAAGCATTGGTCTTATTTAAAACAGTGTTGTACTCAGTATTTTTCATATCAATAATTCCAATCGTAGTTTCATTAACAAGGTCAAGAGAGCAAAATACAAGTTTTATTGAATATGTTAACGGTGGAGGTTTACATCAATTTCTTTTTCACGAAGATTTTCATATTATCATTGCTTATTCATTGGTATCTACGGCCGTATTTATCTTCACATACCAAATGTCAAAAAAAATGGGGCAAGGTGTTATGTGGAATTTTATAATTGGAAAATACCATCAGACTAGAGAAGAAAAGCGTATTTTTTTATTTATAGATTTGAACAATTCAACAACCATCGCGCAAAACCTCGGGGACATTGAATACAATAAATTTTTAAAACAATTCTATTTTGATATCACAGATAGTATAATTTCTAATTACGGTAAAATTTATCGTTATGTAGGTGACGAGGTAGTGATTTCATGGAGAATGAAAAAAGGTCTTGAAAACACCAATTGTATAAATACTTATTTTCAAGCGAAGAGTGCTCTGGAGAAAAAAAGAGAATATTACATGAATCATTTTGGATTTGCTCCTTCTTTTTCAGCAGGGTATAATTATGGAAAAGTAATTGTTGGAGAAATTGGTGATATTAAAAGCCAAATAAGTTTTATTGGCAAGGTAATGTACAACACCGCGGCAATTGAAAAATACTGTAAAAAGTATGATACAAACATTTTAATTGCAGATAAACTTCTAAAGCATCTTAAACTTTCCTCAAATTATAACATCATAAAAAAAGGAGAAGTAGAAATTACGAATTCTACGCCTATACCGGTAAGTTCCATAAATTTAAAATAATTGACGCGAATTATCAACAAAAGTCAGAAGCCTAATAAATTTTTGTAAGCCCGATTTAAAATGGTTCGAACTCGGTTCCTTTCGGTTCACCAAAACAGTGTAACAAGCAGTAATTAAGACTTTCTAAAATGGGGGAATAATCTAAGCTCAAGTTATACCATCTATTTGCACGATAAAGCCTTAGTTTTTAATAATCTTCCCTTTGTACAAAGGCTTGAGGTTTTTATCAAATCCAATAACAAAGTAAATTCCCGGATTCAGGGTTGACATATCAACTTTATTGTTCGTTAGGTGAATAATTAATTTGCCCATCAAATCATAAATTTCGAAAGAGGTAATTTCTTCTGAAGAAAAAGTTGCAATGTCCTTTACGGGATTGGGATAAATGCTTATCTCAGGCTGTTTTTTGAGTAAGGGTATAGATACATGCATTCCACATTCTACTTTCAAACTATCAAACCATTCAAGTGCATATGTGGTGTTTGGAATATGACACGTTTCATGTATTCCGTTTGAATCTGAATCTATTGCTTGTACATCAGGTGCTCCAAGCGCAATCATCGTGTCCAGTGCCATGATTGAATTTCCGGGGAATGCCATTGAATCCATACCACAATATAACAT
>Ga0070729_10001830_pt1 | contig 30254 bp, 30 predicted proteins | sample tdDd472_FD_66725 | JGI IMG/M metagenome (GOLD analysis project Ga0070729, IMG submission 66725) | Marine sediment microbial communities from the Atlantic coast under amendment with organic carbon and nitrate - tdDd47.2 | ecosystem: Environmental > Aquatic > Marine > Coastal > Sediment | place...
CTTCCTGCCCTTTTTCGGGCCCGCCGTGATCGCCTCCATCGCCTATATGGACCCCGGCAATTACGCGACCAACATCCAGGCCGGCGCGAAATATGGCTACATGCTGTTGTGGGTCGTGCTGGCCGCCAATCTGATCGCCATGCTGTTCCAGGCCCTGTCGGCCAAGCTCGGCATCGTCACCGGGCGCAATCTCGCCGAGATGTGCCGCGAGCGCTATCCGCGTCCCGTCGTCTGGGTGATGTGGTTCGTCAGCGAACTGGCCGCCATGGCGACGGACCTCGCCGAGTTCCTGGGCGGCGCGATCGGCCTGTCGCTGCTCGCCGGCATTCCGCTGATCTGGGGCATGGCGATCACCGCCGTCGTCACCTACGGCATATTGCTGTTCGAGGGCCGCGGCTTCCGCTTCATGGAACTGGTCATCGGGGCGATGGTCGCGGTGATAGGGCTTTGCTATCTCGTCGAACTGTTTCTTGCTCCCGTCGACTGGGGCATGGCGGCGCTCGGTATCGTCACGCCGCAAATGCCCGACCGGGGCGCGTTGCTGATCTCGGTCGGCATCGTCGGCGCGACCGTGATGCCGCATGCGGTGTTCCTGCATTCCGGCCTGACCCAGTACCGCGCGGTCGCCCGCGACGACCGCGAGCGCAAAATGCTGGTGCGCTTCTCCAACCGGGAGGTCGTGCTGGCGCTGGCCGTCGCCGGCATGGTCAACATGGCGATGGTGATCATGGCCGCCGCCGCCTTCCATCTCGGCCATTCCGAAGTCGCCGAGATCGAGACCGCCTATCACACGCTGACGCCGCTGCTCGGCGCGGCCTCTGCCGGCGTCTTCCTCGTCTCGCTGATCGCCTCCGGCATCTCGTCCTCGGTGGTCGGCACCATGGCGGGGCAGATGATCATGCAGGGCTTCGTCAATTTCCGCATCCCCATCTGGCTGCGCCGCGCCGTCACAATGGTCCCTGCCTTCATCGTCGTCGCGCTCAACGCCAACCCGACCGAGACGCTGGTCATGAGCCAGGTCGTTCTGTCCATCGCGCTTCCCGTGCCGATGATCGCGCTGCTGCATTTCACCTCAAGCCGCGCCGTGATGGGCGACTTCGCCAACCGTCGCCGCGTCGTGGTCGTGGCGTCGGCGGCCACGATGATCGTGCTGAGCCTGAACTTCGTGCTGCTGGCGGGTGTGTTCGGCGTGCCGATACCGGGGTTGTGATCTGTAGAAACAAAAAGGCCGGGCTTTCACCCGGCCGAAATTGTGTGGCGGGAACCGCCTTACTTCACGGCTTCCTTGGCGTCGCCATAGGCCTTCTGGACCTTGCCTTTGGCCTTGTCGAGCTTGCCTTCGGCCTGCAGCTTCTTGTTGTCGGTCGCCTTGCCGACGCCGTCCTTGACGGCGCCTTTCGCCTGCTTGGCCGCGCCCTTAACCTGATCCGAATTCGCCATCGTTCTTCTCCATGATGACCGCGCACTTGCTGTGCGCACTGGTCAACACGAAAGGCGGATTTTGGTTCCGGCGGCGCGATTGGCGCCGCTATCACGAATTGTATCGCACAAACCGCGACGGACGGGGCAATCGATCCTCGCGTCATTCTCGAGCTCGCGCAGCGAGAACCGGGAATCCGGCAGCGATCAGGTCCCTGATCGCGGGAAGACTCTTCAAGACCCGGCCATGGTCGGAACCCTCTCGGCTCTGGATGTCGGGTTGCGCCTGCGGCGCCCCCGGCATGACGGGCGGGAGAGGAGGGGCGCAACGAAAAAGGCCGGGCTTGCGCCCGGCCCGCAGGTCACAGGCCGGACAGGCGCATCGCGATCCGGCGCACGGGCCCCGCGATCAGCATGGCCAGGGCGAAAGCGAGCGGCCAGCCGATCGCGAAGCTGCCGAGCCATGCCTTCGGCCAGTCCTCGGATAGTCCCATTTGCAGCGCGGTGAAGAAGCCGGACAGCAGCAGCGACATCGACAGTGACATCAACAGGCCCGTGACGATCTGCATTTTCAGGTGAGGGTTCATTTCTCTTTCTCCGTGTTGTCCGCAGGCGGCGAACGGAGAAGCGGGAAAGGACCATCCATATCCGAGCGTCCCCGTCCGCGATTGCGGATGGTTGACGCCGTGGGTTCGCCAGGGGCGATACGGATACGCGGATAAGCGGGGCCGGCATACCGTTCCGGCCAAGTCCTTCTCGGCAGTAATTTCTTGTTCGAGAACACGGCCGCCGTCAAGCGCAAACAAAAAGGCCGGGCTTGCGCCCGGCCTTTCGCAAAGAATGGCGTGTAAGCGCGTGGCTTACATCATGCCGCCCATTCCACCCATGCCGCCCATGTCGGGCATGCCGCCGGATTCCTTCTTCGGAATTTCGGCGATCATGGCTTCGGTGGTGATCAGCAGGCCGGCGATCGACGCGGCGTCCTGGAGAGCGGTGCGCACGACCTTGACCGGGTCGACGATGCCCATCTTGATGAGGTCGCCATATTCGCCGGTCTGGGCGTTGTAGCCGAAGGTCAGCGAGTCCTGCTCGAGGATCTTGCCGACGACGATGGAGGCTTCGGCGCCGGCGTTGGTCGCGATCTGGCGGGCCGGAGACTGCAGGGCGCGGCGAACGATGTTGATGCCGGCTTCCTGGTCTTCGTTGACGCCCTTGCTCTTCAGGTCCTTGGAGGAGAGGAGCAGGGCGGTGCCGCCGCCCGGAACGATGCCTTCCTCGACGGCTGCGCGGGTCGCGTTCAGCGCGTCGTCGACACGGTCCTTCTTCTCCTTCACTTCGACTTCCGTCGCACCGCCGACGCGGATCACGGCAACGCCGCCAGCGAGCTTGGCAAGGCGTTCCTGCAGCTTCTCGCGGTCGTAATCGGAGGAGGTTTCCTCGATCTGGGCCTTGATCTGGTTGACGCGGCCGTCGATGTCGGACTTGTCGCCAGCGCCATCAACGATGGTGGTCTCTTCCTTGGTGATGGAGACCTTCTTGGCGGTGCCGAGCATGTCGAGCGTGACGTTTTCGAGCTTGATGCCGAGGTCTTCGGAGATGACCTGACCACCGGTCAGGATCGCGATGTCCTCAAGCATGGCCTTGCGGCGGTCGCCGAAGCCCGGAGCCTTGACGGCAGCGATCTTGAGGCCGCCGCGCAGCTTGTTGACGACGAGCGTGGCCAGAGCCTCGCCTTCGACGTCTTCAGCAATGATCAGCAGCGGACGCGAGGACTGCACGACCGATTCGAGGATCGGCAGCATGGCCTGCAGGTTGGAGAGCTTCTTCTCGTGCAGCAGGATGTACGGATCGTCCAGATCGGCGACCATCTTTTCCGGATTGGTCACGAAATAGGGCGACAGGTAGCCGCGGTCGAACTGCATGCCTTCGACGACTTCGAGCTCGGTCTCGGCGGTCTTGGCTTCCTCGACGGTGATGACACCCTCGTTGCCGACCTTCTGCATCGCTTCCGCGATCATGGAGCCGATTTCGGTCTCGCCGTTCGCGGAGATCGTGCCGACCTGAGCGACTTCTTCCGAAGTGTTGATCTTGGTGGCCTTCTTCTGAAGGTCGGCGACGACTTCGGCGACGGCCAGATCGATGCCGCGCTTCAGGTCCATCGGGTTCATGCCGGCGGCAACGGCCTTGTGGCCTTCCTGGACGATCGACTGGGCCAGAACCGTGGCGGTGGTGGTGCCGTCACCGGCGATGTCGTTGGTCTTGGAAGCGACCTCGCGCAGCATCTGCGCGCCCATGTTCTCGAACTTGTCTTCCAGTTCGATTTCCTTCGCGACGGACACGCCGTCCTTGGTGATGCGCGGAGCGCCGAAGGACTTGTCGATGACGACGTTGCGGCCTTTCGGGCCGAGGGTCACCTTGACCGCATCGGCCAGGATGTTGACGCCGTCGAGCATGCGTTCGCGTGCCGAGCGGCCGAATTTGACTTCTTTGGCTGCCATTATTCAAACTCCCGGGCTTTCGCCCAATTGCTGTAATTTTGAAAGGGGTGACTGGGGCCGGCTTAGCCGACGATGCCCATGATGTCGGATTCCTTCATGATCAGGAGATCCTGGCCGTTCAGCTTGACTTCGGTGCCCGACCATTTGCCGAACAACACGCGGTCGCCGGCCTTGACGTCGAGCGGCTGAACCTTGCCGTTTTCGTCACGGGCGCCCGGACCGACCGAAACGACTTCGCCTTCGGACGGCTTTTCCTTGGCGGTGTCCGGGATGATGATGCCGCCTGCGGTCTTCTCTTCGGATTCGACACGACGCACGACGACACGGTCGTGCAGCGGACGGAAATTCGCATCTGCCATTGACTTGAACCTTTGCAACGTTGGCTTTGAGTGGATTAGCACTCACCACCGTAGAGTGCTAGCGAGCCGGATGTAGTGATGCGATTTGCGTGAGTCAAGGATTTGGCGGTCGCGAAAGGCGGATTGGTTACCGCTAGGCTGCCGGATCGTTGCGCACGGTCACCGTGACCGGGCGGTAGAACACTCTCGGCAGGACGATGCCGCCGAATGTCAGCTGCGTCGTCGTCGTCACCTCGGCGGACCATGCGCCGTCCGGCAGTTTCCGGAATGTCGGCGGGGACGACGCCTGGCCCTTCGGCAGGTGAAGACCGGCCGCATAAAGCGCAAGGGCACGGTCCGCGTCAAGGTCGCCGTCCGGGGAAAGGGCGGTGTGGACCGCGGTGACGAGGGAGAAGGAGGCGCTGCGCGCGGCGCGGTCTATGCGGGAGAAATCGATGGCAAGCGCGAGACCCATGATGACGGGAACCGCCACGAGGCTCGCCGCAAGGGCGAAATTGCCTCTTTCGTGGCGCACGAATCGCGCGACCGGGAAAATACGCATCGCCTTCATGGCGCCCCTTTCATTACATTCCAGCATTTGGCTGGCGGGCGGACGCTAGCGCGCGAATCTTGAGGTCGGCGAAAGAGGCTCGGTCAAATTTTAACCAAGCGAAATTTTGCGATTCCGCAGCGTAACTACTTGACGATACGTAACTTTGACAGTTCCGCGCCGATCGTGCCGAAGGCGTTTTCGAGCTCGGTTTTGCTGGGCGCGTGGTAGTATTTGCCGGGATCCGACGCGCAATCCTGGAACGTCTGGCGGGTCGACGAACTCGGGCTCGAACCGAAGGTCACCGTATAGACGATGATGTTCTTGTCCTTTGCCTGGGTGCATAGCGAAATCAGGCGGTCGTCGACGATCCCGTTGGCGAGGCCGCTATTGCTTGTGTTGAAGATCGCATTCGCCTGGGCTTCGCCGAGACGCCCATAGGCCGTGTAGTCGGACTTGCCGGAATGCGCCTTGTTAGGGCCGGCATCGCCCGGCAGGTCGTAGAACACGTTGTCGCCGTCGGTCATCATCACGATCGCCTTGCGCCATCGCGGGCTGTCCCAGAGCGTCGCTCCGGTCTTCGGATCGACCTCGGTGCTCTGGTCGAAGGGCAGGCCGGGCGACAGCGTGCGGATGCCCCAGGCCATGCCGATATCCCCGAGCGTGCCGCCGCGGTTCCACGCGGTCAGCGCGTCGACGGCGGCGTCGACATCGGAATAGGATTTCGTCAGCGGCAGGATCGGCGTCGGGCAGCCGATATTCGGGCCGGTGATCCCGTTGGAATTGTAGTAGCCGCCGGGATGGATCGTGTCCGGATCGTCGAGGTCGTAGTCATTGTCGACCGACGGCTCCCAGAAGAAGGGCACCCATTTGGCGACGTCCGGTCCGGTGTCGGCGATGGAATCCGCGCCGGCGCGTTCCATCACGCAGCCCTTCCAGCCGTCGATATCGTCGGTGCGCAGGCCGTAGGAGTGCGTATCGACGATCGAATCGGCAATCGAGCCGGGATTGACCGTCGCCGCATAGGGCACGATCGCGACGCGCAAATCGTCGGGCTCGGTCTCGCCGTCGAAAATGGCGTCGACGAGAAGATCGGACGCGCTGCGCAGGGAACTGATCTTCGACGGGCTGCCGCTCCACATCGAGCCGGTGTTGTCGAGCACAAGGCTGACCAGCAATCCGCCGCCGGCCCGCTTCACCTTGGTGGTGACGGAGACCTGGACTTCGCTCACCTGCAGGATCGACATGAACAGCGTTTTCATCGTGGCGGAGCCGTCGACAGTGATGACGTCGCCGGCAACCGAAGTCGACACCTGGTCGAGCGTCGTTTCCGAGAGCGAGAAATTCTTCGTCACATATTGGGTGGCGATCGCGTCGAGCGTCGACTGGCCCTGATAGATGGTCGCGACCGCCAGCGCCGCGCGGTCGACCGCGGACTGGAGGTGATAGCGCGTCAGGAGGAAACGCGAGCCGTCGATCGACAGGCCGACGGATGCGAGAAGCGGGATCAGGAGCAGGGCGAAATTGACCGCCATCGCGCCGCGGCGCTCGTCGCGCAGCGCCTTCAGGCGGCCCAACAGGCCGGTCTTTCCGGGTAAGGGATCGCTTTTCGTTTTTTTCTTCTCGATCGCCATGGCGTTGTTTCCGGTTTGCCCCGTCACTCGGACGGGATGTTGTCCCATGTCTGGTCGTATTCGGAGACGGCTCCGTCCATCGCGATGGCGCGCGTTTCGCGCGGGCGGAACCATGCAACGGAATCGAGTTTGCGGCTCGTCGACGTCCACACATAGTTGAACGGGCTCGAATAGCTCATCCTGGCTTCGAAGCGGATCACCGTGTCGGCGGGCAGGCCGAGACTTGAGGCGACCGACGCGTCCGGGGTCAGCGACGTTCCGCCGGCCGAGCGCGTCCACAGCAGCACCGGCGTGCCGTCATGTTTGAAGCCGATGCTGGAAACATTGATTTCCAGCGTCTTGTTCGCATCAAAGCCGACGATCATCTGGTCGGCGGCGTTGAGCACGGTGGTGATCGACGACGTCGTCAGCGTCGGCTCGCGCGCCAGGAGATCGCCTGCCTGCTGCACATACCGGACGAACTGATCCTCGGTGGCGTGTTCGACATAGACTTCGGCAAGCCCGAAGGCGAGCACCATCATGATCGGCGAAAACAGGATGAATTCGGTCGCGGCGACGCCGCGCCGGTCCTGCCGGAACCTGCGGAGGAGGGACCCAAGTCGTCTCGTGAGCGCGATCATGGCCATCTCAGAACGGCTCGTTCTTGAAGATGGTGAACCCGACCAGGATCACCGGGTCGCCATCGGGCTGCAGGATGTCCTTCAGGAACGGCGTGATGAAACTGTGGATCGCCGAGGCGCGCATGGCGGTGATCTTCGCCGATCCGCCGGGCTGGAAGACGAAATTGGTCGGCTTTCCCGCGCTGTTGAAATTGGCCGCCGGGAAGCTGACGTCCGCGACCGTGCCGAAATTGCGGACGTCCAGATAGACCTCCGTGCAATCGAAGAAGATCTTCGCATTGTCGCAGACCTCGGCGTCGAAATCGGCTTTCGGCGTGGCGCTTTTCTGGATCTCGCCGGTCTGGATATGCCGGCCTGACTGCGACAGGATGAATTTCAGGTGGCTCTGCTTGTAATAATAGACCGAGGTCTCGATGACCGCGAAGACAAGCAGCAGGAAGACCGGCATGATCAGGCCGAATTCCAGCGCGGTTGCTCCGGACACGCTCCGCCCATACCTGCCGGTTGCCCGGCGGGTGGCTTTCAAAAAGCCGACACGGCGTATCAGGCGCATTCCATCCATTGTTCACGGCGTCCATCGATGCCGGATTCTTTACCAGCGGTTAATTTGCGTTGTGTTCACGCCTCCACCGGCATTTTCACTGCGCCCTTTACGGGCCGTTAGCCATGAGGGGCCGGCGGTGCCGGAAAAGAGCAGTTCCGCATGGCTTTTCTTTACCGCTGAAAGGCTCTAATCCGGCCCTTGCGGCGCGGCGACGCAATCGGGAACTGTTCATTGGCCATTCGAAAACTAGACAAGCTGGCGGATATCACTGACGCCTATGACGCGGTGTTTTGCGACGTGTGGGGCGTGCTCCACAACGGGGTGCGGTCCTGGCCGGCGGCCTGGAAGGCGCTCGTCGCCGAACGCGAAGCGGGCAGGGCGGTTGTCCTGATCACCAATGCTCCGCGTCCGAAGGGCCCGGTCACCGAACAGCTCGCCAGCCTCGGCGTTCCCGACGAAGCCTATGACGACGTGGTCACCTCCGGCGACGTGACGCGCGCGCTGATCGCGCAGAATGCGCGGATGATCTTCCATGTCGGGCCCGACCGCGACATGTCGCTCTATGACGGTCTCGATGTCGAACTTGTCGAGGAGCGCGAGGCGTCGGCCGTGGTCTGTACGGGTCTGTTCGACGACGACACGGAGACGCCCGACGACTATCGCGAGATGCTGCAGCGCCTGCGTGCCCGCAACCTTCCTTTCATTTGCGCCAATCCGGACATAGTCGTCGAGCGCGGCGACCGGCTCGTCTATTGTGCCGGCGCGCTCGCCAAGGAATTCGGTTTCCTGGGTGGCCGCACGCTGATCGCCGGAAAGCCGCATGCGCCGATCTATGACGAGGCGATGCTGCGGGCTTCCGCGTTGCTCGGCCGCGATACCGTCCGCGACAGGGTGCTCGCGATCGGCGACGGCATGACCACCGACGTCAAGGGTGCGATGGATTACGAGATCGACCTGCTCTTCATCTCCGACGGCATCCATGCGCGCGAATATGGCGTACCGGGCAATCCCGACCCGCAGAGGCTGGCCGACCATCTCGACGGCTTCGGCGCCCATCCCGTCGCCACCATGACGAAGCTCGGCTGATCGCGATGAAACGGTTCCGTTTCCAGTCGCTGGAAGACTTGCCGGAGACGCTGCGGGGCTCCGTCGTCGCCATCGGCAATTTCGACGGCGTGCATCGCGGTCACCAGTCGGTGCTGAACACGGCGCTGGGATTTGCCCGCGACCATGATTGCCCGGCGCTGGTGCTGACCTTCGAGCCGCATCCCCGCCAGCTTTTCCAGCCTGACCTGCCGCTGTTCCGGATCACGCCGGCGCCAATGAAGGCCGATATCCTGCGTGCACTGGGTTTCGACGGCGTCATTGAACTGCCTTTCACGCGCGACTTCGCCAATCATACGGCGGATGAATTCGTCGATCGCGTGCTCGTCGGCGGGCTCGGCGCGCGCCAGGTCGTCGCCGGTTTCGATTTCCATTTCGGCAAGAACCGCCAGGGCGGGCCGGCCTTCCTGATGCAGGCGGGCGAGACCCGCGGATTTCACGTCACGCTGGTCGACGCCTTCCGGGATGGCGCGGCCGACGTCATCTCCTCGAGCCGCATCCGCGACCGGCTGCATGCCGGCGATCTCGCCGCGGCCAATGAATTGCTGGGCTACCGCTACCGTGTCGAGGCGACGGTGACGCGCGGCAAGCAGCTCGGCCGCACGCTGGGTTTCCCCACCGCCAACATGAAGCTCGACGACAATGCCGCACTGGCGCATGGCATCTACGCGGTGCGCTTCATCCGCGCCGACGGCACGATCCATGACGGCGTCGCCAGTTTCGGCCGCCGCCCGACCGTCGACCAAGATGGCGTGGCGCTGCTCGAAACCTATGTCTTCGATTTCGCGGGCGACCTCTACGGCGAAACCTGCACGGTCGCGGTCTGCGCGTTTCTGCGCGGCGAGGAGAAATTCGACACCCTCGATGCGCTGACGGCGCAGATGCGAAAGGACGAGACCGAGGCGCGCGCAGTGCTGGCCGACCTCGCGCCGCTCGGCGATCTCGATGCGGTTCTCACCTTCGGGGCGGAGACCCGCTAGGCGTGGCCCGACGCAGGATTCTCGTCACCGGCGCGACGGACGGCATAGGGCTGGCGCTTGTCCGCCGGCTTGCCTCCCGTCACGACGTGGCGGCAACGGGTCGCCGCGACATCGGGGCGGCGCAGCGGATCCTGCCGGAGGGCGTCAGATATATTAGGGCCGATCAGTCGAACCCGGTCGAGGCGGCGAAGGCGGTGGGCCGGGGTCTCCTCGAAATCGGCTGGAGGGAGCTCGATTTCGCGGTGCTCAATGCCGGCATCGGTTGGGCGGGATCGCCGCAGGAGGAGACGGCGAAATCGATCCGCGAGACGGTCGATGTCAATCTCGCCGGCACCGTGACGCTTGCGCACATGATGTTTCCTTTCCTTCGGCCCGCATCCGGCCAGCTGACGCTGATCGGCTCCATCGCGCGCAACGGCTCGCCGCAATTCGCGACCTATGCGGCCAGCAAGGCGGGGCTTTACGGCCTGTCGCGCGCGCTGTGCGAGGAGTGGCGCGGCAAGGTGCGGGTACAGTTGCTCGATCTCGGGCCGACCATGACCGACATGCATGAAAAGGCCGGCCTGAAGACTGGCTGGACGCGGCAATGGTTCATCCGCCCGGACGACATGGCGGCGATGATCGAGGCGGCGATCCGCGCCGGCACGACGCCGAAGACGCTTTCCTTCCTGCAATATGTCTCGGGCGCGTCGATCCTGGGGAGGACGATCCGATGACTGCGCAGAAGAGGGCGCTCGTGACCGGCGGCCATGCCGGGCTGGGTCTCGCCTTTTGCCGTGCGCTCACCGAGGCCGGTTATGCGGTGACCGCGCTTGACCGGACGCCGCCGAAAAACGCGGTGGCCTGGACGCACCGGGTCTGCGACCTGCGCGAACGCACGCATGTCGACGCGGCGATCCATCATTTGATTTCCGGAGAGCCTTTCGATCTCGTCATCTTCAATGCCGGGGTGTCGGCAACGGGACGCTTCGAGAAGATCCCGCTCGACGTTCACCGTAGGCTGATCGCCGTCAATGTCGAGGCGCCGATCGTATTGTGCTCGGCGCTCGCCCGCAGCGGCGCGCTGAAGAAGGGCGGGCATGTCGTTTTCATCTCGTCCCTGTCGCACATGACCGGTTACCCGGGCGCGGCGAGCTACGCCGCCGCCAAGGACGCCATCGCCATCTATGCGAAATCGATCCGCCGGCCATTCCGCCGCGATCTCGGCGTGCATGTCGCCTGCGCCTTTCCCGGTCCGATCCGCACCGCGCAGGCCGAACGGCACGCGCCGAAGGGCGCAAAGGCGCAGAGCCGCGTTGCGCCGGAGGACATGGCCCAGCGCATCCTCGCCGCGCTTCGCTGGCGCCGCCCTGTCATCGTGCCCGGCATGCGCGCAAGGCTCTTCGCGCTTGCCGGGCGGCTGTTCCCGAAACTGACCGCACGCGCCATGCGCCGCATCGTCTTCGACAAGCTCGACCGCGAAGTCTGGTGATCAGCCGAGGAAGCGCGGATCGAGCGGATGCCGCAGGGTGCTCTTGATCGTGATCGATTCCGCATCCGGGTGGCGCGGATTGATCAGGTGATTGAAGGCGTACGGCATGACCACGCTGGGTACGGTCATGATCTGGGATCCCGCGGCTTTACAGAAATCGCTGAAAAGGTCGCGGCTCAATTGCTGGTTGTCGCGCCAGCCATCGGGAAGGTCGGGCGAGACCGGGACCACCGTGTCGGGTATCTCGATTTCCAGCAGTTGATAGCTGTCCGGCAGGTCTTCGGCATCCACGTTGACGAGGATTTCGAGCATCGCGGTCGCCGGATGGTCGGAACAGTAGACGATCGGCGTGCCTTTGTGGTTCCAGCGCCGCGCGGCGATTTCGCCGCCCTTGCCGTCCAGTGTCGCAAACTCCGAAATGCGCCAGACGATCACGGTCAGGAATACATGCCGTGCGCAATCGCGTGGAGAAGCTCCTCGACCTGGTAAGCTCCCGTTTCGGAATCCAGCAACTCGATCGGTACGGCTTTCTCCATCGCCCTGTTCGGCTTGCGCAGCCAGCGATTGGCTTTTTCTTCCGAACCGAAGACGCGGTATGCGTGCTGCGTCACGCGTTCCAGTCGCTGGACGCGGTCGGATTCGGCGAGCGTCAGCAATTCATTGTTTTTGCGCCGTCGGTCGAGCGTGCGTCGCGGAACCACGATCCGGTAGATTTCCTCGGTTGAGAAACCAAGATTCGCGAGATCGACGGCGCGTTGCGGCGGAACACGAAATTGTTCGGCAGCGTGATTCTGGACGTTCACAATGGTCTCCTTCGCCAATTGCCACTGAATATATGCGCAACTGGCCAAATTCTCAAGCGCGCCGATTTCCCCTTTATTCGCGGGCCCGCCATTGCTAAAAGCCGCGCCATGACGACGATACGCCGCGCCATTATTCGAATTATTCGCCCGGCCTGCCGCTAGGACAGCGCCGCAGGGCCGGGAACACGCGCATATTTTCCGCGCACCCCAAGCCATTTTCCGTTAATGACCGCTCAGCCTCACGCCGAGCCTTGAAACGAATGCAGACGAATGACCGATTCCGCTGAAAAACAGACGCTGGACTATTCCTCCACGCTTTACCTGCCCCAGACCGATTTCCCGATGCGCGCGGGCCTGCCCAAGAAGGAGCCCGAGATCGTGGCCCGCTGGCAGGAAATGGGCCTCTATAAGAAGCTCCGCGAGGACGCCAAGGACCGCCCGCGCTACGTGCTCCATGACGGGCCGCCCTACGCCAATGGCAACATCCATATCGGCCACGCGCTCAACAAGATCCTGAAAGACGTGATCACCCGCTCTTTCCAGATGCGCGGCTACGATTCCAACTATGTGCCCGGCTGGGACTGCCACGGCCTGCCGATCGAGTGGAAGATCGAGGAGCAGTATCGCGCCAAGGGCAAGAACAAGGACGAGGTGCCGGTCAACGAATTCCGCAAGGAATGCCGCGACTTCGCGGACCATTGGATCAAGGTCCAGTCGGAGGAATTCAAGCGCCTCGGCATCGAGGGCGATTTCGACAATCCCTATACGACGATGAATTTCCATGCGGAGAGCCGCATCGCCGGCGAACTGCTGAAATTCGCCATGTCGGGCCAGCTCTATCGCGGATCGAAGCCGGTCATGTGGTCGGTCGTCGAGCGCACCGCGCTGGCCGAGGCCGAGGTCGAGTATCAGGATTACGAGAGCGACACGATCTGGGTGAAGTTCCCGGTGGTGCATGGCCCAGCCGAGCTTCCAGTCCTCGTGGCAGGCTCGGACGGTCAAAGCACTCGGAAACCATCTTACGACAACACATACGTCGTCATCTGGACGACGACTCCCTGGACGATCCCCGGCAACCGCGCCATCGCCTATTCCTCGCGCATCGCCTACGGCCTCTACGAGGTCACGGCGGCGGAGAACGATTTCGGTCCGCAGCCGGGCGAGAAGCTGGTCTTTGCCGACGCGCTGGCCGAGGAGAGCTTTGCCAAGGCGAAGCTGGAATACAAGCGCCTGCGTGATGTGAAATCCGACGAACTCGAAACGCTGATCTGCGCCCATCCGCTGGCGGGCTATGGCGACGGCTACCAGTTCGCCGTGCCGCTGATCGACGGCGAGCATGTCACCGACGACGCGGGTACGGGCTTCGTCCACACCGCGCCGGGCCATGGCCGCGAGGACTTTGACGCCTGGATGGACTTCACCGGCGACCTGACGCGGAAATCGGCCGCCGGCAAGGAGCATTTCTTTTTCGATGCGGCGCGCGAGTGCTTCGTGGTGGCGGGACATGATTTCCACACCGCGATCCCCTTCACCGTCGACGATGGCGGCTATTTCACCAAGGACGCGCCGGGCTTCGGTCCGGATCGCGAGGGCGGGCCGGCGCGCGTCATCGACGACAAGGGCAAGAAGGGCGACGCCAACAAGGCCGTCATCGAGGCGCTGATCGCCGCCGAGCGGCTGTTTGCACGCGGCCGGCTGAAGCACACCTATCCGCATAGCTGGCGCTCCAAGAAGCCGGTGATCTTCCGCAACACGCCGCAATGGTTCGTCCATATGGACATGGATCTCGGCGACGACACGACGCTGCGTTCCCGCGCCCTCAAGGCGATCGACGACACGCGCTTTGTGCCGGCCGCCGGCCAGACGCGCCTGCGCGCCATGATCGAGGACCGGCCCGACTGGGTTCTGTCCCGCCAGCGCGCCTGGGGCGTGCCGATCTGCGTCTTCGCCGACGAGGACGGCAACGTGCTGAAAGACGAGGCGGTCAACGCCCGCATCATCGAGGCTTTCGAGAAAGAGGGCGCGGACGCCTGGTTCGCCGAGGGCGCCAAGGAGCGCTTTCTCGGCAACGAGCACGATCCGGCGAAATGGAAGCAGGTCACCGACATCCTCGATGTCTGGTTCGATTCCGGCTGCACGCACGCCTTCACATTAGAGGACCGTCCGGACCTGAAATGGCCGGCCGATGTCTATCTGGAAGGTTCCGACCAGCATCGCGGCTGGTTCCATTCGTCGCTGCTGGAAAGCTGCGGCACGCGCGGTCGCGCGCCCTACGAGACCGTCGTGACCCATGGTTTCACCATGGCCGAGGACGGCAAGAAGATGTCGAAATCGCTCGGCAACCAGGTCTTCCCGCAGGACGTGATGAAGGAATCGGGTGCCGATATCCTGCGTCTCTGGGTGATGAACACGGATTACTGGGAGGACCAGCGTCTCGGCAAGACGATCATCCAGACCAATATCGATGCCTATCGCAAGATGCGCAACACGATCCGCTGGATGCTCGGCACGCTCGCGCATGACGAGGGCGAGAGCGTCGAACTTGCCGACATGCCGGAACTGGAGCGGCTGATGCTGCACCGGCTGTGGGAGCTCGATGCGATCGTCGACAAGGGCTATGACGAGTTCGACTTCAAGCGCATCTCGCGCCAGCTGCTCGATTTCATGGTGCTTGAACTGTCGGCCTTCTATTTCGACATCCGCAAGGACGCGCTCTATTGCGATGCGCCGTCGAGCAAGCGCCGCAAGGCCGCGTTGCAGGTCGTCCATCACATCTTCGACCGGCTGGTGACCTGGCTCGCGCCGATGCTGCCCTTCACCACGGAGGAAGCCTGGCTGTCGCGCTATCCGGACGCCGTCTCCGTGCATCTGGAACAGTTCCGCAAATGCCCGGGCGATTGGCGCAACGACGAACTGGCCGCCAAGTGGAAGAAGGTGCGCCAGGTGCGCCGCGTCGTCACCGGCGCGCTGGAGATCGAGCGCAAGGAAAAGCGAATCGGCTCCTCGCTGGAGGCTGCGCCCTTCGTCCATGTCACCGACGATGCGCTGCTCAAGGCGATCGAGGGGCTCGACATGGCGGAGATCTGCATCACCTCGGCCATCTCGATCTCGCCGAAGCCGGCGCCGGGCGGCGCGTTCACGCTCCCCGAGGTGTCGGGCGTGGCGGTGGTGCCGGAAATGGCGATGGGCAGCAAATGCGCGCGGTCCTGGCGGGTGACGCAGGATGTCGGCTCGGACCCGGCATTCCCCGACGTCTCCGCGCGGGACGCCGCCGCGCTGCACGAACTGCAGAAGCTTGGGCGGTTGTAACCGGACTGCGGCAATGTGCGAGCGGCCATCTGGCCGCCTGCGCATTGCCGAATCCCGTGTTTTTCGATAAATCACCATCAATTCGCCGGATTTACCGGTCAGCGCGAAGGCAAGCGGAATTGACGCCTTCGACCAGGGGAATGGCAAAGCAGTGATGACAGACAGAAAACGTCCGGCGCGGATCGCCACATTTGTCATGCTTGGCGCGGGCGCCTTCGCCCTTACCGGCTGCCTCGGTCCGACCTACGGCACCGACAAGCCGGCGATGTCGCAATTCATGGACGATCTCGGCAGTTCGATGTCGCTTGGCCGCAAGGGCCAGCGCACCGTGATCGACTACAAGCCGCGCCCGGGCCTCGTGGAGCCGACCGACAAGTCGGTGCTGCCGCCGCCGCAGCAGAATATCGCCGAAGCCTCTCCGGAATGGCCGGAATCGCCCGAGGAGCGCCTGCGGCGCATCAAGGGCGAGGTCGAGGAAGGACGCAAGCTGCCCAATTTGGCGGTGACCGAAGATCCCGACGTGACGGTGCAGCAGACCTCGCGCCAGGGCCTCAATTCCATGCAGCGCGTCTATCTGACGGATCCGCCGACCGAATATCGCCAGCCCGCTGAGAGCGCGGAATATGGCGACCTCGGCGAGACGGAAGCGACCAAGGAACGCCGCCGCAAGAAGGCCAGCAATGACGGCAAACGCAGCTGGCGTTCGATCGTGCCCTGGCTGTAGGGTTCGGACCCTAGCCGCGTTTTTCCACGAAGAAGGATTTCAGCAGGCGCGACGCCTCGCGCTCGCCGATGCCGGGATAGACGTCCGGCGCGTGATGGCAGGTCGGGCTCGCAAAGAAGCGGACGCCGGACACCACCGCGCCGCCCTTCGGATCGTCGGCTGCAAAATAGAGACGGCGGATCCGCGCAAACGAGATCGCCGCGGCGCACATGGTGCAGGGCTCGAGCGTCACATAGAGATCGCAATCGTTGAGCCGCTCCTGTTCCAGGTTGCCGCAGGCTTCGCGGATCGCCAGCACCTCGGCATGGGCGGTGGGGTCGTTGAACTCCCGGGTCCGGTTGCCCGCCGCGCCGACAATCATCGCGTCATGGACGACCACCGCGCCGATCGGCACCTCGCCACGTTCGCCGGCGGCCACCGCTTCCTGCAGCGCAAGGTCCATGAAGCTTCGGGATTTCGGCCTGGCCGGGATCTCTGACACAATTTCTCTCGCATGGCCGGCCCCTGCCTGTTAGGGAGCCGTTCAAAGAAGGCAAACAGCAAATGGCAAATGAAGACAAGCCCCGCGGCCGACCCGGAAAACCGCCGGCTGGCCGCGGATCGCAAGGCAAGGGACCGGGCGCGAAGCCGCGCGACGGCAAGGGCGGCGAACCGCGCTCGCGAGGTTTCAAGGACGGACCCGGCGGCGGCCAGGGGGGCAAGGGCGAGATGCGCTCGCGCGGCTTCAAGGGCAGCCCAGGCGGGGCTGCGGGCGAGGGGCGTTCGCGCGGTTTCAAGGACCGGCCCGACGGCGGCGCCCCGCGTCGCGACGGCGACGACAAGCCGCGCCCGTATCGCGAGCGCCCGGCACGCGACGGGGACAAACCCCGCACGTTCCGCGAGCGGCCCGCACGCGATGGCGACGAGAGACCGCGCACGCCCCGCGACGGCGACAAGCCGCGTCCTTTTCGCGAAAGACCGGCACGCGATGGAGACAAGCCCCGCACGTTTCGCGAGCGGCCACAGCGCGATGGCGACGATTCCCGCCCGAACCGGGACCGTCCGCGGCGCGAAGGCGGCGACAGGCCGCGCAGTTTCGGCGACAGGCCGGACCGCGATCGCGCGCCGCGCCCGACCCGCGAGGAGCGCCCGGCTCAGCACGCCATTCACGATGAAGCGCACGCCGATGCGCCGGCCGAGGCCGAACCCGAGCGCATTTCCAAATATCTGGCCCGCGCCGGCATAGCATCGCGCCGCGACATCGAACGGATGATCGAGGACGGCCGCGTCACGCTGAACGGGCAGAAACTGGATTCGCCCGCCATCAACGTCACCGCCAATGACACGATCCTGGTCGATGGCGAGCCGATCCCGGAGATCGAACGCACGCGGCTGTGGCTCTACCACAAGCCGGCCGGCCTCGTGACGACCAATCGCGACCCGGAAGGCCGTCCGACCGTCTTCCAGAATCTGCCGGCCGAGATGCCGCGCGTCCTGTCGGTCGGCCGCCTCGACATCAATACCGAGGGCCTGCTGCTGCTGACCAATGACGGCGGGCTCGCCCGCGTCCTCGAGCTGCCGCAGACCGGCTGGCTGCGCCGCTACCGCGTCCGCGCCCATGGCAAGATCGAGCAGAAGCGTCTCGACGAACTGAAGAACGGCATCGCCGTCGACGGTGTCTTCTACGGCGCGATCGAGGCCACGCTGGAGCGTGAACAGGGGTCGAATGTCTGGATCACAGTGGGCTTGCGCGAAGGCAAGAACCGCGAGGTCAAGAACATCCTCGGCGCGCTCGGCCTCGAGGTGAACCGCCTGATCCGCATATCCTACGGCCCGTTCCAGCTCGGCGAATTGCCGGAAGGCGCGGTGCAGGAAATCCGCGGCCGCACCCTGCGCGATCAGCTCGGCACGAACCTGATCATCGAAGCGGGCGCCAATTTCGACGCGCCCGTGCGCAAGCCCTTCACCAACAAGGCGGCCAAGGCCGAGGAGGGCGAGACCCGTCTCGTGCAGGTGAAGAAGCATGGCGACTGGGTGAGCGCATCGCCGCAGCAAAAGCCCCGCCGCGGCAAGGGCAACGACCGCGAGGAGTTTCTCGGACGGCTCGACACACGCAAGCCGGAACGGCGCGACAAGACGGCGTCCTCGCCGCGTGGCGAATCCGACAAGCAGCGCCATGGCCGCGCTTCCAATGTCTGGATGGCGCCGGGCGCCCGCCCGCAGGGCAACAAGCCGAAGCCCGCGCCTGACCGCGACCGCGACCGGTCGGGACCGAAGGACGGCGGACGGCCCGCAACCGGGCGATCCGCGCCCGGAAAGGGCTTTTCGAAGGGGCCTTCGAAAGGTTTTGGCAAAGGTCCGGGCAAGGGCCCGCGAAACAAGGACTGATCAATGCGTGTCGTCGGCGGATCGTTTCGCGGGCGCACGCTCGCTTCCCCGAAAGCCGGCTCGGACGCCATTCGCCCGACGACCGACCGCACGCGCGAAAGCCTGTTCAACATCCTCGCCCACGCCTGGCCGGAGAAGCTCGACGGCACGCGCATGCTCGATCTTTTTTCGGGAACGGGCGCAGTCGGCGTCGAGGCGCTGTCGCGCGGCGTGGCGATGGTCCTGTTCATCGAACAGTCGGCGCAGGGCCGCGGCCTTATCCGCGCCAATATCGAGGCGTTCGGTCTGCAGGGTGTGACGAAACTGTTTCGCCGCGACGCGACGCGGATGGGTGAAGTCGGCACGATGGAACCGTTCGATTTCGTCTTCGCCGACCCGCCCTATGGCAAGGGACTGGCCGAACGGGCGCTCGCCTCGCTGCGCGACGGCGGCTGGCTGAAGCCGGGCGCGCTGGTGGTGGTGGAGGAAGCCGCGACGGCCGGATTTGCGCCTCCGCAAGGCTTTCGGCTTGCCGATACGCGCGATTTCGGCGACACCCGTATGTATTTCATGATCGGCGGTGACGATGACCGGGACGATTGAGAAGACGAAATCCGTGCCGGCACCCCGCAAGGAGCCGACAGTGGCTGTCGCCTTCGGCGGCGGCGGCGCGCGCGGCCTGTCGCATATCCATGTGATCCGGGCCCTCGACGATCTGGGCATCCGCCCGGTGGCGATTTCCGGCGCGTCGATCGGCGCGATCATGGGCGCGGCGATGTCGAGCGGCATGTCCGGCGACGAGATCGGCGACTACGCACTGGGCCTGCTCGGCAACCGCGCCGACATGATCGCGCGGCTGTTCCGGCGTCCGTCCAACGTTGCCGCGGTCGTCGATCGCGGCTTCCGCCTCGGCCAGTTCGACGTTCAGCGCATCGTGCAGAACTTCATGCCTGATACGATCCCGCACGAGTTCTCGGCGCTGTCCATTCCGCTGTCGGTGATCGCGACGGACTATTACGGCCACCACGAAACCGTCTTCACCGAAGGCGAGTTGTGGTCGGCGCTGGCGGCTTCGGCGGCGATCCCCGCGCTGTTCCGCCCGGTGCGCCGCGACGGCCGTATCTTCATCGACGGCGGCATCTTCAATCCGGTTCCCTATGACCACATCATCGGCAAGGCCGACATCGTCCTGGCCATCGATGTCGTCGGCACCCCGCGCGGCGATTCGCGCCGCATTCCCAAGCCCATCGACAGCCTCTACGGCACGTCGCAGCTGATGATGCGCTCGATCCTGAAGCTGAAACTGAAGCTGCAACCGCCGGATATCTTCATCCAGCCGCCGGTCTCCGATTTCCGGGTCATGGATTTCCTCAAGGCCAAACAGATCATCGAGCAGACCGCGACCGTGCGCGAGGAGGTCAAGCGCAAGCTGGATCAGCTCATCGAGGCGCGGATCAAGGAGCCGGCCGGCTAGCCCAGCGTCGCCGCCTTGCCGGTGGAGAAGGGCGAATGCGCGGTCGGCGGCGGTCCGGGCCACTGGTCGTGGTCGGGCCGGTCGCACTGCTCGATCGAGGTAATCACGCGGAAGCAGAGGAACACCGCGGCGACCCCGAACACGACGGCACCCAGCGCCCAGCCGGCGATCACGCCCGTGGCGCCGTAATGCTGCGCCCCGTACCATACGAAGGGAATGACGCCGAGCGTCGACCGTCCCCAGTTGAGCGCCGCAGCATAGAAGGCGAAGCCGAGATTGTTGAAGGCCGCGTTGGAGACGAACAGCGCGCCGTTGAACAGGAAGCTCGCACTGGCGAAGGTGCAGAAGAAGATCACCAGATCGCGCGCCTCGCCCTGCGCCCCGAACAGCCCGGCCACCTGACCGGAGAACAGCGCCAACAGGCCCCAGACGGCCAGCACGTAGAGCGTCGTGAAGATCAGCGCGTCGCGCATCGTCTCGGTTAGGCGGGGATAGAGTTTCGCGCCGTAGTTCTGGCCGAGGATCGGGCCGACCGCGCCGGACAAGGCGAAGATCACCGCGAAGGCGACCGGCAGGATGCGACCGATGATCGCCCATCCGGCGACCGCGGCGTCACCGAATCCGGCGATCTGCGCCGTGACATAGGCGTTGCCGACGGGTGTGGCGAGCTGGGTGAGAACGGCAGGACCGCCGATTGCGAAGAACGGCCGCATGGCCGCGGCAAGCGCCGTCATGTCCGGCAGCTTGACGAGGCGGTGGACGACGATCGCGCCATGCAGGCCGACCGCCAGCAACACGACCCGTGACAACACGGTCGAGATCGCGGCGCCTTGCAGGCCGAGATCGAAGCCGAAGATGAACAGCGGATCGAGCACGGCGGCCGCCGCGCCGCCGGCCAGCGTCACATACATCGACCGCCTGGCGTCGCCGATGCCGCGCAGGATGCCGGTCGTACACATGCCGACCGCCATGATCGCGATCGAGGGAAAGACGATCCGCAGGAAGCCGTCGGCCAGCTGTTTGGTTTCTCCTTCCGCGCCGATCAGCCCGAGCAGTTGCGGGATGAACAGCCAGGCCGCCGCCGAGATCAGCCCCATGACGACGCCCATGATCAGCATCGCCGCGCCGCCCCGCTTGGCCGCTTCCTCTCGGTCGCCGGCGCCCAGCGCCCGCGACACCATCGCGCCGGTGGCGATGGTCAGGCCGATCGCGACCGAGATGGTGAAGAACATCAGCGTGCCCGCATAGCCGATCGCGGCGGCGAGTTCGGCCTGGCCGAGCAGCGAGATGTAGAACAGGTTCAGCGCATCGACGGCGAAAATGGCGACGAGGCCGATCGAGCCGGTCATCGTCATCACGATGACATGGCGCATGGTCGAGCCGGTGGTGAACTTGGCCTTGTCGGCCGTCGACGGAGGAGGCATGGCGCTGTCCTAATGCGCGAAGACGGCGTCGAGCGAGGCGAAGCCCTTGAACTCCAACGCATTGCCGGACGGATCGCGAATGAACAGCGTCGCCTGTTCTCCCGGCTCCCCTTCGAAGCGGATCATCGGCTTGTGGAGCCAGTCGATATCCCCGGCCGCTTCGAGCTTCGCGGCCAGAGCCTTCCAGTCATCCATCGTCAGGACGACGCCGAAATGCGGGATCGGCACGGCCTTGCCGTCCACCGCGCCGCTCGATGCGTCGGCATTGTCGGCGGTCCTGAGATGCGCGGACATCTGGTGGCCGAACAGGCTGAAATCGAACCAGGTCTCCGACGAGCGGCCGGGCTCGCAGCCAAGCTTGCCACAATAGAAGCTGCGCGTCGTTTCGAGATCGTCGACGGGAAAAGCCAGGTGAAAGGGCGTCAATGTCATGGGTGTTGCTTCTCCTCCTCGACGGCGGGCTCGTCGTCCTGCGCCGTGTTGATGACTTTCGCCTCGCGGCGCGGCTTGGTCAGCGGTTCCGGCGTGACCGGTCTTGTATGCAGCATGTGGCCGCCGGCGTAGATGCCCTCGGCCTGCTGGATGCGCAGCCGCTCGGCGTCGCGCTTTTCCACATCCTCGGCGATGGCGCGCGCCAGTTCCTGCGCGGAGCCCAGCGCTTCGAGCGTACGCTGTCCGAATTCGAGGCCGGACTTGAAGGTCTCGCGCATCTCGTAATCGACGCCGCGCGCCCTCAGTTCCAGCGTGTGGGCGCGGTCATAGGAGCGCACGAACAGCTTCGCATCGGGATATTCCGACTGGACGAGATCGACGACCTTGTCGGTGATCTCCTTCTTGTGGGTGCACACCGCGACGATCTTGGCGCGCTTGATCCCGGCGGCCTCGAGCACGTCCTTGCGGGTGCCGTCGCCGAAATAGATGCGGAAGCCGAAATTCTGCGCCGAGCGGACCCGGTCGACGGAATGATCGATGATGGTGACGTCGGACCCGCCGGCGAGCAGGATCTGCGAGGCGATCTGGCCGAAGCGCGAGAAGCCGACCATCAGCACGTCGGCGCCCGCGCCGTCGAAATCCTCGTCCATTTCCTCATGCGCTTCCTCGCGAACGAGAAACCGGCCGGCCATGACACTGAGCGGCGTCAGGGCCATGGACAGCGTCACGACGGAGACCAGCAGAGACGCCATCGCGCTGTCGAAGACGCCGAGCGCGACCGCCGCCGAAAACAGGACGAAACCGAACTCGCCGCCCTGCGGCAGGATCAGCGCCGTGCGCATCGAAACCTGGTGATCGGAGCCGAAGAGGCGGCACAGCACATAGATGATCGACGCCTTCACGCCCATAAGGATCGGCACGGCCACGAGGATCGCCAGCCAGTTGTCGACGATCACCGGCAGGTCGAGCGACATGCCGATCGCCATGAAGAAGAGACCGAGAAGCAGCCCGCGAAACGGCTCGATGTCGGCTTCCAGCTCGTGCCGGTAGGATGATTCGGCCAGCATCACGCCGGCGATGAAGGCGCCCATCGCCATCGACAGACCGGCGACCTGCATCAGCAAGGCCGACCCGATGACCACGAGCAGCGCCGCCGCGATCATCGCCTCGCGCGCGCCGGTGCGGGCGATGATCTGGAACAGCGGATTGAGCGCGTAGCGCCCGGCGATCACCAGCGCGGCCACGGCGACGATGGCGATCATGAAATCGGCGAACGCATTGCCGCCGACATCGGGAGCGGTCGAGGCGACGAAGGGCAGGATTGCCAGAAGCGGCACGATCGCCAGATCCTGGAATAGCAGGATCGCGAAGGATTTTCGGCCGTGGCGGCGGTTGATCTCGCCGCGTTCTTCCAGAACCTGCAGCGCGAAGGCGGTCGAGGACAAGGCGAGGCCGAAGCCGATCACGACGGACGCGCCGAAATCGAAACCCGGGAGCGCCGTCGCCAGCGCGGTGAGCGCGATGCCGGTGAGGACCACCTGCGCGAGTCCGAGGCCGAAAATGTCGCGCCGCAGTTCCCATAGCCGCGTCGGTTTGATTTCGAGCCCGATGACGAACAGCAGGAAGACGACGCCGAGCTCGGCAACATTGAGGATTTCCTCACTTTCGGTGATCATCCGCCCGATCGGACCGATGACGAGACCGGCGGCGAGATAGCCGAGCACGGTGCCGAGCCCGATACGCTTGAACAGCGGAGCCGCGACCACGGCGCCACCCAGCAGCATCACCGCTTCGACGTAAAAATCCGGGGTCGCACCGCCCGCCATCTGTGTCTCCCTGACCCGAAACCGGGATCGCGTCTTGATGCCGGACGCGCCGGGCAATACATGACAGCCGAAAGCCTTTCCGGTTTCCTGCCCTATCTAGGCGCTTTTCGCCATGCAGAAAACCGGCCAGCCACTCGGAGATTTCATGCCAGACCAGACCCAGTCACTGATCGACCGCGCCGCCTCCCTCGTGGAAGCCGCCAAACGGGCGGGGGCTGACGCCGCCGATGCCGTCGTGGTCCGGTCGCGATCCAAGAGCGTCTCGGTGCGTCTCGGCAAGGTCGAAGGCACGGACGCCTCGGAAAGCGACGATTTCTCGCTGCGCGTCTTCGTCGGGTCGAAGGTCGCCAGCGTCTCGGCCAATATCGCCGGCGATGCCGACTATCTCGCCGAACGCGCCGTCGCCATGGCGAAGGTCTCGCCGGAGGACAGGTTCAACACGCTGGCGCCGGAAGACCGGCTGGCTCGCGAATTCCCCGATCTGGACCTCTTTGACGATACCGAACTTTCCGCCGAGCAGATGACCGCGGATGCGCTGGCGATGGAGGAAGCAGCGCGCGCCGTGCCGGGCGTCACCAATTCCTCGGGCGCGGGCGTGTCGGCCGGATCGGGCGGGCTGGTTCTCGTCACCTCGCACGGATTTTCCGGAGCCTATCGCCGCTCCCGCTATTCGCGGTCCGCCAGCGTGATCGCCGGCGAGGGCACGGCCATGGAGCGCGACTACGAATTTTCCTCGAAGCTCTTCTTCGCCGATCTGCGCGCGCCGGAGGAAATTGGCCGCGAGGCGGGCGAACGCACCGTGCGGCGGGTCAATCCGCGCAAGGCCGACACGGGCACGGTAACCTGCGTCTTCGATCCGCGCGTCGCGCGCGGCATGCTCGGCCATATCGGCGGCGCGATCAACGGCGCCTCGGTTGCCCGCAAAACGAGCTTCCTGCGCGACAAGATGGGTCAGCAGATCGCCAATCCGGCGATCACAGTGGTCGACGAACCGGCGCGTCGCCGGGGCCAGGGCTCGCGGCCCTTCGACGGCGAGGGCGTCCAGGGCGAGACGCTGACCATGGTCGGCGAGGGCGTGCTGAACCACTGGTTCCTGTCGACCTCGATCGCAAACGAGCTGGGCCTCGACACGAACGGGCGCGGCGCGCGCTCCGGCACCTCGGTTTCCGCATCCTCGACCAATCTGTCGCTCGAACCCGGCACACAGTCGCCCGAGGAGATGATCCGCGCGGTCGGCGACGGCTTCTATGTCACGGAAGTGTTCGGCCAGGGCGTCAACATGGTGACTGGCGAATATTCGCGCGGCGCATCCGGCTTCTGGATCGAGAACGGCGAAATCGCCTATCCGGTGTCGGAGGTGACGATTGCCTCCAATCTCAAGGACATGTTCATGCGCATGTTGCCGGCCAGCGATATCGATCGCGACTTCGCAACGGCGTCGCCGACGCTCGTCATCGAGGGCATGACCCTCGCCGGACAATAACGAAGCCGTGGCGGACACTCCCGAAATCGTCGAGGGTCGCGCTTCCGTCGCACAGGACCTCGCCTTGATCCGCGACGCGGCGCAGGAAGCCGGCCGGATCGCGCTGACCTATTTCCACGGTCACGAGGAGATGGACGTGCGCATGAAGGGCGGCAACTCTCCGGTCAGCGCCGGCGACCTCGCCGCCAATAGCTATCTGCGCAAGGTCCTGATGAAAGCCCGGCCGGACTATGGCTGGCTGTCGGAGGAAAGTGCTGACGTCTCGCAAAATCGCAGGCAGACCGCGCCGCGCAGCTTCATCGTCGATCCGATCGACGGAACCCGCGCCTTCATCGACGGGCGCGACATCTGGTGCGTCTCGATCGGTGTTGTCGAAGGCACGGCTCCGGTCGCGGGCGTGCTGGAATGCCCGGCGCTGAAGGAATCCTACTGGGCGTCCGCCGGCGGCGGAGCCTTCAAGGACGGCCGCCGGCTCTCCGTAACCGATCCGCGCGCGCAACCCGTCGTCGCCGCGCCGCCCAGGGCCGAGGCGCAACTCGAACGGGCCTTTCCGGACGGCTACAAGAGGCGCGGGCACATTCCGTCGCTGGCCTATCGTCTCGCCATGGTCGCCGACGGCGCGCTGGACGCGACGCTGGTCAAGCCGAGATCGCATGACTGGGACATCGCGGCCGCGGTCGTGATCCTCAACGAGGCCGGCGCCCGGCTGACCGAGATGGACGGCACCGAAGTGACGTTGAACGGCGCGGACATCGTCAAACCGGCGATGATCGCCGGATCGCCGGGCATGCTCGAGGCCATGTTCGGTGTTGTGACGGCGCAAGCATTCGGTTAAGCACCGCAAGACTTTGCAGGAATCTCACATTGAGAGGGTATTGCAGCCATGGCTGATCACGATGAAGACAAGCAACTGTTGCATCTCGTCTTCGGCGGCGAGCTGGAATCGCTGGACAAGACGCGTTTTCGCGACCTGAACGACCTCGACATCGTCGGCGTCTTTCCCAACTACAAGGCCGCGGAAGCGGCCTGGAGGGCCAAGGCCCAGCAGACCGTCGACAATGCGCATATGCGCTATTATGTCGTCCATCTCCATCGCCTGCTCGATCCCGAAAAAGACACATAGACGTGGTTCACGGAGCGCCGAGGGGCTATGCACGAGACTGTTGCGTCGACCCGGCATCGGCCGAACCGGCCCGATAGCAGCCCTATCGATCCGACGCGCGGTAGCAGATGACAGGCATCGACATAACGACGAAAAAAACGAGACAGCGGCCGTCTGGAACGCTTCGAAAGCGCCTTTGGGTCAGGCTGCGCACGCGGCTGGCGGACTCCGACCGCATGATGTCTGCCGTTGCCGGACTGATCGTCGCCTATATCCGCCTCGTCTACAGGAGCAACCGGCTGGTCGAGTTCGACGAGCAGCGCGCCGACAGGCTGCTTGCGGAACATGCGCCGGTGATCGTGACATGCTGGCATGGCCAGCATTTCATCGCGCCGATGTTCACGCGCAACGGCGAACCGTCCGTCGCCATGGTCTCGCGCAGCAAGGATGCCGAACTCAATGCACGCGTGGTCGAGAAACTGGGCTTCCAGACAGTGCGCGCCTCGGGCGGCCGCGCCGCGGCGCAGTCGGCCAGCAAGGGCGCTGTCCGTGGCATCCTCGCCTTGCGCGAGAAGCTGAGGGCCGGACATTCCGTCTTCATGATGGCCGATATCCCGCATGGCACCCCGCGCGAGGCGGGCCTCGGCATCGTTTCCATCGCCCGTTTCACGGGCGCTCCCATCGTCCCGATCGCCTATGCGTCCTCGCGCCGCCACGTCTTTCAAAAAGCGTGGGACAAGGCTGTCATGAATCTCCCATTCGGCCGGGCGGCGCTCTATTTTGGCGATCCGATCCGCGTGCCCGCGGACGCGGATGATGCGAAGATGGAGGAACTTCGGCTGGAACTGCAGAACGCGCTCAACAGCCTGCTCGACAAGGCCCTGGCGACCGTGGATGCGCCGGCATGAGCGAGATGTGGGCACGCACCGCGTTGCAGACCTATCGCTGGCTGGGCGCCGCGATCTACCCCTTCATGGGCACCTATGTCGCGGTGCGGATGACGCGCGGCAAGGAAGAGCGCGGCCGCCGGCATGAACGCTACGGCTACAGCAAGCTTCAGCGACCTGACGGGCCGCTGATCTGGGTCCACGCGGCCAGCGTCGGCGAGACGGGCGCGGTCTCGAGCCTGATCCAGAAGATCCGCGCGCTCGGCATCAACGTCATCCTGACAACGGGCACGGTCACCTCGGCGAGTTTCGCGCGCGACCGTCTCGGGCCCGATATACTGCACCAATATGTGCCCCTCGACATGAAGCCGGCCGTCAGCCGCTTCCTCAATCACTGGCAACCGGACCTCGCGATCTTCGCGGAATCCGAGATCTGGCCGATGACGATCCTGGAACTCGGCGCCAGGCGCATTCCCCAGGTTCTCATCAATGGCCGCATGTCCGACCGCTCCTTCCGGCGCTGGAAGAAACGCATCGCGCTCGCCGAATCGCTGTTCGAGAACCTCTCCCATGTCGCCGCGCAGACCGAACAGGACGGCGAACGGTTCTCTGCGCTGGGCGCGCGGCCCGTCACCGTCACCGGCAATCTGAAGGCCGATGTCGACGTGCCGCCAGTCGACGAGGCCGATCTGCGGCGCCTGTCGTCGGGGATCGGCGACCGGGCGCGCTGGGCGGCGATTTCGACCCATGACGGCGAGGAACTCGCCGCGGCGCGCGTTCACAAGGCGCTCTCCAAATACCGGCCCGACCTGCTGACCATCATCGTGCCGCGCCACCCTGACCGGACCGCCGGCCTGAAGAAGACACTCGAGGATCGCGGCCTGGCAGTTGCCTGCCGCAGCACCGGCGACCCCGTGACGCGCGACACCGACATCTTCCTCGGCGACACGATCGGCGAAATGGGCCTCTATCTGCGTCTCACCGACATCGCCTTTGTCGGCAAATCGCTGATCGGCGAGGGTGGCCAGAACCCGCTCGAACCGGCGATGCTCGGCACCGCGATCCTGAGCGGTCCGAATGTCTCGGCCTTCACCGAAGCCTATGAAAAGCTGACGGAGGCGCGTGGCGCGCGCATCGTCAATGACGAGGCGACGCTGGCCAAGACCGTGCATCACCTTCTGTCGCAGCCGAAGGTCTGCGAGGCGATGGCGCGCGCCGGCGCCCGCGTCGTCGGCGAGATGGGCGGCGCGCTCGACCGGACCTGGCAGGCCCTCGATCCCTATATCCACCCATTGCGCGTGCAGGCGGCCCTGCGCAGCGACGGCCCCGAATTCCGTCCCTCGTCCGGCGCGTCCGGTGCCGGACCCGCTCGAAGGAGCGCACTTGGCTGGAAGTGAGGCGCCGCCTTTCTGGTTCCGCAAGAAGGGCTGGGCGGCATATTGCCTGGCGCCTTTGAGCTGGATTTACGGCGCCGCCGCGCGCTGGCGGATGGACAATGCCAAGCCGTTCGAGGTCATGGCGCCGGTAATGTGCATCGGCAACCTGACCGTTGGGGGCTCCGGCAAGACGCCGACGGCCATCGCCATTGCCAAAGCGGCCCGGGAAGAGGGCTACACGCCGGGTTTCCTGACGCGCGGCTATGGCGGCTCGCATCCCGGTCCGCATCTCGTCGATCCGGGCCACGACACGGCGAGCGCGGTCGGCGACGAGCCTCTGCTGCTGGCGCGCATCGCGCCGACCATCGTCGCACGCAATCGCGCGGCGGGCGCGAGGAAGCTGCTCGAACACGGTGTCGATTTCATCGTCATGGATGACGGTTTCCAGAGCCGGAAGGTCTATTTCGATTATGCGCTGATCGCGCTCGATGCCCGGCGCGGCCTTGGCAATGGCTCGGTCATTCCGGCCGGCCCGCTGCGCGCGCCGGTGATCGACCAGATGCGCCATGCCGATGCACTGCTCAGGATAGGCGACGGCGCCGGAGGGGTTGCGGTCGTACGGGCGGCGGCGCGGGCGGCGAAGCCGGTGCTGCGCGCCGACCTCGTGCCGCACAGGCTGGAAGGGCTGGACAACGCGAAGCTTCTCGCCTTTTCAGGTATCGGCGATCCGTCGAAGTTCTTCGAGACGCTGGAGAGCGCCGGCTACACGATCGCGTCGCGCCGCTCCTTCGGCGACCATCACGTCTTCACCGATGCCGAAGCGGAAGAACTGATCGGCCGCGCCAAAGCCGAAAACCTGGTTCCGGTAACGACGGAAAAGGATGCGGTTCGCCTCAGCCGGCTGAACGGCCCTATCGCGGAATTGCGGGAAATGACCCGTGTGCTGCCGGTCGATCTCGTCTTCGAGAACAAGGTGGCGATGAGGGACCTGATCGCCGATGTGGCCAAGCGCTATCACAAGCGCCGGATCAGCCGTCCGGCGGTCAGCCCCGATCCATGAATTCCAATTCGCGCTTCAGCGACGTTTCGGCGTCGACATAAGGCTCCTGGCGCTGGACGCTCCAATATTTCAGTTCGTCGAGCGGGATCGGCTTTCCGGTGACCGCGCAGCGCACGAATGTGCCCGGCGACAGGACCTGATAGTCCGCATCGAGATAGCGGATCTTGGCTTCGGCTGAATTGGGCATGTCGAAGATATTCATCGTTCCTTAGCGCCACAAAATTTCGCCGAGGTCAACGCCCGGCCAATCAGCGCCGTCCGAAAAGCCTCTCGATGTCGGTCAGTTTGAGTTCGATGAAGGTCGGCCGGCCATGGTTGCAGGTCCCCGATCCCGGCGTCGCCTCCATCTGCCGGAGAAGAGCGTTCATCTCCTCGCCGCGCAGCCGCCGCCCGGACCGCACCGAGCCGTGGCAGGCCATGGTGGAGGCGACCTTTTCGATATTGTCGCGGATGCGCAGCGCGCCGTTTTCCTCGGCCAGATCGTCGGCGAGATCGCGCAGCAAGCCTTGCGCGTCGACCTCGCCGAGGATGGCGGGCGTCGCGCGCACCGCTACGGCGCCCGGGCCGAACCGTTCGATCTCCAGTCCGAACCGCTCCAGCGTCTCGGCCTCCTCGACAAGCCTTTCGACATCCTCGACCGGCAGGTCGACGATATCCGGCACCAGCAGCATCTGCGAGGGCAGGGCGCGGGCGGCGAGCGCATTCTTCAGCGCCTCGAAGACGAGACGCTCATGCGCCGCATGCTGGTCGACGATGACGAGGCTGTCCGCCGTCTGGGCGACAATGTAGTTCTCGTGGATCTGCGCGCGGGCCGCGCCGAGCGGGTGATCGACCATCGGCGCAGCCGGGG
>Ga0070729_10001831_pt1 | contig 30249 bp, 19 predicted proteins | sample tdDd472_FD_66725 | JGI IMG/M metagenome (GOLD analysis project Ga0070729, IMG submission 66725) | Marine sediment microbial communities from the Atlantic coast under amendment with organic carbon and nitrate - tdDd47.2 | ecosystem: Environmental > Aquatic > Marine > Coastal > Sediment | place...
TTACAGTTTCTGTTTGACATTTCCAGATCTTCAGGTTTGTAAATAGCATTTATTTTTCCCTGGAACCAGCCCGCATGAGCTTCGCCTCTATCATGATGAGGAGCAATCCCAGCCCATTCTCCATTGTCGTTTGCAGGGCCAGCAATTGTATGTGCTAATTCATGGGCAAATATTGAAATTACACCGTAGGGTTTCAAACTAATTAGTCCATTTTCTCTTGGTTTAAAAGCATTGACAGCCCAACCGCCACCACCACCAGATGATAGAATTATATACATTGGTTCTTCAGGTTCAGGAGAAGGCAACCAGCTAAAGACTTTTTTTGTAATTAATGGTAATTCTTCTTCAACAGTTTTGATAAGTTCATCGGTTTGATTTTTTGCATAGTATACCACGATCCGGCCTAATTGTTTTTCCAATTCAGGATAGATTGAACCACCACCACCGGACATACTGTAAAAATTGAAATCGCCTCCGATTGGTGATTTTCCTTGTGCAGCCCAGAGAACAGCATCTTTGAATATTTGATCTTTCTCGGCTTTTTTTTCGTCTGTATGATGTCCACGGGGTATTATTGCTTCTTTTTCACCTAATACAACAACATATCCTTTTCCAAATTGTCTTCTGGCTTTAACGGGTTTTCCAGTTTCACCAGTTGCAATCACGTCCCAATCATTAGAACACTTAAGTACTGGAAAATTTTGATCCATATATTTTTCATTTATAGTAGTGAATTCTGCATCAAATTTTTTCAACAAATGGTTCAATGTCCAACGTTCAGCATCATCGTCAGTTTTTGGAGTAGAACCCATAATTATAATTCCACCACCATCTTGAACAAATTCTACAACTGCTTCTTGTTCTTCGGGTAGGTATTCTTGTGATTCTGGGCCAAACTGATGAGTAACAATCACATTGATTTTTGGATTTGGGACCCAGGCAAAAGGTCTGGTTTTTTCTGAGGAGTCAAGTGGAACTCGTGTTCTACAATATCCATTTGGATCAAGAACAGAATTTAATGATGCTTGGCTTGCACATGCTCTAAAACCAAAATTATTGAGTCTTTCTGGGAATCCCCAAATACTTACAAATTGACATTGATGAGCCACGTCCACCAAAACATTAATACCTGTATCATTTTTTGGTTTCTGTGCAGGAACTGGATAGTGTTTGGCTGTGCTATAAGGGAGAGTTTTGCCAGATTTCCAGTAAGTATCAACTTCTTCTCGACTTAATAATTTTTCACTGTTATTACAAGAAATAAGCAATAGGCAAATTGTGCATATTATCATAAAAAGAGTTGCTTTTATTAACTTATAAAGATAATTGCTCTCTTGTAATTGATATGATTTAAAAATATTCATTCTAACCCTCCTATAGAATTTTATTTTTTAAAATTTTTATTTTTATCAGGGGTAATATTACAAAATTTTTATTAATTATTTGAATTTATTTTTCATTAACTCAAAATTTTATATGAATTGGTGAAATATTAAGTTTTTTCTACCATTGCTTACAAAAAATGTTAGTTGCATTTAAATAGTTTTTAATCTTTCCTATGATTCTCAAATACTTCTGTTGCAGCCATTAAAAATCAATTAAACTAATACCTAAAACAATTGCACCAATAGGATAATTACTGTAAGATTCTAATTCCGCTCAAAACTTACAAATAGGAAATATTAATTTATAGTTATGAGATTAGATCATCATTTATGTCAATAAGAAAAGATGTTATTCCATAATTTGCTTCATTGCTTCCTTAACTTCTGTAACTGGAAGTTTACATGCTTTATTTTGACAAACATAAATAGTAGTTTGACCACTTATTAATTTGTCTTTATGCAAAGATAAATTTCCTTCATTTTTACCACCAGATAAAAATACATTTGGCAAATAATAGTTGTTGAACTCTTTTCTTTTAGATTCAAAATCTTTCCCAATAATTGCAACTTCCAATGGTGGGCTGACAAACCAACTCATCAAAATATCCCAGTTCGTATAATATGCACCACTTACACCTGTTTTATCTTTAATATTGTTTAACATATTTTTTGATTTATCGATATAGTTGATGTCATGAAAATATGTACCCAAAATAAATAAATTTTTTGCCATTTCAGAGTTTGATGCAGGTATTACATTGTCCATGACTTCCATTTTCCGTGCAATCAATTTTGAATCCAAATCAGAAGTATAGTAAAACATTCCATTGGTACTATCATAAAAATGATCAATAGTATAATTAATTAAGTTTTTCGCCTTGCTCAACCAGGTTTCATCAAAAGTTGCTTGATACAAAGAAATATAGGCACTTATAGTAAATGCATAGTCATCTAAATATGCATTTATAGTAGCCTTTTCATTTTTATAAGTCCTGGATAGTCTATAGTCTGGAGATATGATTTTTTCTTGCAAAAATTTTACACTATGTAATGCTCTATCAAGATAATCTTTATTGCCAAAGACATTATATGCATCAATATATGCCTTTAGCATAAGAGCATTCCATGCCGTGATAATTTTATCATCTAGACCGGGATGAATTCGTTTATTTCTTTCATTCAGCAATATTTTTTTTGCTTCTGAAATCTTTTTTGACAGAATTTTTTCTGAGATCTTATATTTATTAGCAATTATTTCATCTTTTACAGATTTAAATAAAATATTTTGATGGTTTTCCCAATTTCCATTTTGAGTGACATTATAGTAGTCAAGTATTATATTTGCATCATCGCCCAAAATTTTCTTTAATTCAATAAATGTCCATACATAGAATTTTCCTTCTTTTCCTTCGCTATCAGCATCAAGTGAAGAATAAAATCCACCTTCTGAAGTTGTCAACTTTCTATCAATGAACTCAAGAGTTTCTTCTACAATAGTTTTATAATTTGGATCTTTTGTCTTTTGGTATGCAAAGGAATATAAACTGACAAGTTGTGCATTATCATATAGCATTTTTTCAAAATGAGGTGCTTTCCAGTATTGATCAGTAGAATATCTCGCAAAACCACCACCAATTTGATCATAAATACCACCATCAGCCATTTTATCCATTGTTACGATCACAGCATTCAACGCATCTGAATTTTGAGTCAAATGATTGAATTGAAGTAAAAATTGATAGCTTACAGGAAGCGGGAACTTGGGTGCTCCTTTATGTCCACCAAGTTCAAAATCGAGATTCCTTTTCCAATTAGAAAAAATCTTTTCTAAATCAGACAATGAAAATGCTGCTTTTTCTGGATTTAATTTTATCATCTCGCTGGTTTGAATTCCTTCAGTGAGAGATTTGGCTTGAAGTTCTGCTTTTTCTGGATTTTCATTTACAAAATCCAATACTTTTTGGAGCATATCAAGCCATTGTGTGGATGTAAAATATGTGCCACCATAAATTGGTCTTCCATCGGGTAATGCGATACAGTTTAATGGCCAACCTCCTCTGCCGGAAAGTAATTGAATAGCATTCATGTAAACCTGATCAATATCGGGTCTTTCTTCACGATCCACTTTAATTGCAACAAAATGTTCATTCATGAATGTTGCTACTTCTTCATTTTCAAAACTTTCATGTTCCATCACGTGACACCAATGACAAGCAGCATAGCCTACACTAATTATTAATAATTTGTTTTCAGATTTGGCCTTATCCAGAGCTTCTTTTCCCCAGGGAAACCAATTTACAGGATTATGTGCATGTTGAAGTAAATATGGGCTACTTTCATCTATAAGTGTATTTGTATATTTATGTTCTTTTGAGTTCATGTTACCCTTTTCAGTTTTTGTTTTTGAAAAACAGATTGTTGAGATCAGATATATTATTAAAATAGGATAGATGATTTTTATAGAGGTTACAGTTCTTTGTTTTTGCAGCCATTTTTTATTAGCATTAATATTCATTTGTTGCCTTAGTTAAGTTCTAGTTGTAAATAGTAAATGTCAAATTTATAGACTTTAGAGGTGTTTTATAAATAGAAGGAAATATTGAATGACTGAAATGAAAAACAGATGTACCTGGTGTGGTGAAGATCCCTTGTATATTTCTTACCATGATAATGAATGGGGAGTACCTGTTCATGAAGATCAACTATTATTTGAATTTTTAGTATTGGAGGGAGCACAGGCTGGATTAAGTTGGATTACTATTTTGAAAAAACGTAATAACTATAGATTGGCTTTTGATAATTTTGATATTGAAACTGTTGCAAATTATACTGATGGTGATGTGAATAGACTTTTAGATAATCCTGGTATAGTTAGAAATACACTTAAAATAAAATCAGCTATAAAAAATGCACATGGTGTTCTCAAAATTCAGGAAGAATTTGGTTCATTTAATTCATATCTGTGGCAATATGTTAATGAAAAAACAATACAAAATGAATTCAAATCCATGGCAGAATTACCTGCAAAAACGAATCTTTCAGAAAAAATGAGCAAAGATCTAAAGAAGCGTGGATTTAATTTTGTCGGGCCAACAATTTGTTATGCATTTATGCAAGCAATTGGAATGGTTAATGATCACACAACTGATTGCTATCGGTATCAAGAATTAAAATGATAAAAAAACTTTCCATACAGCAAGCAAGAAAAATCGTATTACATTCTCAGAAATTGCCACCAATTAATCAAAAAGGAAATGCACTTGCTGCTACTTTTACAGCCATTGAAAATCTTGGATATATTCAGATCGATACGATTTCTGCAATTCAACGTGCACATCATCATACTTTATGGAATCGTAATCCTAAATATAAAAATTCTCATATAGATCAGTTACTTAAAGATAAGAAAATTTTTGAATATTGGTCACATGCTGCAGCCTACTTACCTATGAAGGATTTTCGATTTAGTTTGATTCGTAAACATGCTTTATTATCTGGTAAAGATAATCACTGGTTTGTTAGAGATGAAAAACTGATGAATTATGTATTACATAGGATTGCTAATGAAGGTCCGTTATTGACAAGAGATTTTAAAAATTCGGGCAAGAAAATAGGGGAATGGGGGAGTAAACCAACTAAACAAGCTTTGGAAAACCTTTATATGCAGGGTGATCTGATGATTCCTTATAGGGTAAATTTTCATAAAGTTTATGATCTTACTGAACGCGTAATACCAGATAATGTTGATACTACTCTTCCAAATAAAGAACAGTATGCTCGTTATTTAATTATTAGATATCTACAAGCAAATGGATTGGGACAAGTTGCAGAAATATCATATTTATTGAAAAATATCAAACTACTGATTACTGAAACGTTACAAGAAATGGTTTTAAATAATGAATTAATTCAGGTATTTGTTGGAGAAAATACATACTATGCATTACCTGATGTTTTGGAACTACTCAATAAACCATTAGCAAAAAGTAAACTAAAGATTCTTTCACCTTTTGATAATTTTCTAATTCAAAGAAAGCGTATGAAATATTTCTTTGATTTTGATTACCAATTGGAGTGCTACCTTCCTGCTGATAAACGAAAATATGGATATTTTTCATTACCAATATTATATGAAGGGAAACTAGTTGCACGAATGGATTGCAAGGCCGAAAGAAAATTATCGTTGCTACAAATTCATAATATTATATTGGAACCATCACTCAAGAAAATGGATGACTTTGTTAGTGTTCTGTGCAAAGAACTTAAATCATTTATGCTGTTTAATAATTGTAAAAATGTGCGTGTGAATAATACAACTCCAATTAATTTAAAATCTATAATTGAATCTGAAATCGAAGGTATGAAAATATGACAAATATCAGTTTTTTTTATATTTATTGATCCTTGTTCTCACATTTTTCTGCAAATTTCGATAGAAAAACATATAATCATAGATATGATATTCACCTTCAGAAAAAATGGGTAGTACAGGTGGGTATTCAACTGCAGTTATATCTATAATTTTCAACGTTCCTCTCTCTGGACATATATAAGCACCGGTGAGATTTGGAATTTCCTGAACAATGTCTCCACTGTAATTAGTGAAACATGCACCGAGGTTTAATTCTTTGCTTATAAAAGTTGTATCAGTTGTCCAATTCAGCGGATTGATTGATAATGTAGAATTGGGAACAATAAGTGATTTATCAATATAATCTGCTTCACTGCTATAGCAAATCACCACTCCCAGATCATCACTGGATTGAGCATTTTTCAGATGAGTAAATTGTTTCACATCTTTTTCCTCAAGTCGCCAGCCAATCGCATAGGTTGCAAGATGTCTTTGCTGTAATTCTTCTTCATCAAAATTTTGGATAATCAAATCAATTAAATGTTCTGCACCCTGACTAAATCCAGCCAAAATGAAAGGATTATCACTTTGGCTCAAATAATAATCAAAAGCCTCGTCAATATCAGAATAGGCTGTTTTGAATCCATTTATTACTTTGTGGTCTGACGATTCATCTGAAAAACCTCTGATTTGGAAAGCAGTCAATCCAACTTGGCGATAATAAGGTGCATAAAAATTTACATCCTGATCATAGATTCCTTTTTCCATGTTGATGGCACCGAGAAAATTACTTTTCGTAATGCTATCATCGAGACTCATGTTGAGATTGACTGAATCTCCACCAAAAACTGTCGGTGCAACAAAGAAAATATCGATCTCTTCAGTTGGGTTTTCTGGAAAATAAGCCCAATTTGTCCGATCCTGATAAAGTGATTCATTTGAAGAATTAGGTGAATTACTATTACAGCTAAATAGTAATATAAAGCTGATGATTAATATGAAAAGTTTGATTTTCATTGGTCTCTCATAATAAAATTATCTATACAATTGGGTCGTTGCAATATTCTTTTCGCTTACAACTTTTACAGAAATTACCCATCCAGACTTCATCAAATTGATCCATAATTGATTCTATCAAATTCGCATTGGTTGTGATAATTCCCGATTCAAAATTGCGAGTGTTTTCACTTTTGATTCCTAAACCGGCACCTGTTAGATTTGCCGAGCCAGTGTAGGCGAATTTTCCATCAATAATTATATGTTTGAAGTGAACTCTTGGACATAATTGTCTTTCAATAGAGTCAATCAATTTTGGATATTTATCAAAACTATTTCTAAAATTTTCTCCAGGTTCTTTTGCATGCAATAATCGAATTGCAACATTCTTTTTCACCAGATCGTTAAGAGTTGATAAGAATGAGACTACTTTTTTACCTTTATGAACATGAAGATCTTTGATATCTGCAGTACCAATCCAAACAAAAGTTTTGGCTTTTGCAATTAGTTCGATTACTTCTTTGTAATGCTCTTGATTTGTGATGAATTGAATACTCATTGAAGTTACTTCTTCTTCGCTACCACAATGTCTCTTCGGATAGATTTATCTACCATGTGTTCAAACTTGCCATAGACTTCATCGGACATGATTTCAAATCCGTGTTTCTCAAAAATTTCATTGAGTACATCAAATCCAGCCACATAGGAATTCCATGCAATTACTACAATGCCACCTTTTTTCAGCAATTTGAACCAGTCTGATAGACATAGATCAAGTAATTCTGATGGATTACGCGTAATGGATTTTGATTTTTTGCTACCTTTGTTTCCGTGGGCGATACCATATGGTAAATCACCGACAATTAAATGCATGCTTTCATTTTTGAAATAATTTGAGGCATTTTGGGAATTACCAGCAACCATTTGGAATTCTTTGATGTTATCTTCTTTTTGGAATTCTTCTTTATTTCTGGCATATTTGAAATCATATTTTGTAATGGCTTCAGATTTCTTTTTGCCTGAAAGTTTATGTTTATCAAAACTATGTTTAAACTTTTCTTGCTCAAGATATTTTTTGAAGAAAACAGTGGCTTCATGTACGGACTTCTGTTCAATTTCCACTCCAAAAACATCAAAACCATGGATAATTCCTTCAAACATTGTCGTTCCTTTACCAGCGACAGGATCAAGCAGTCTGATTTTATCATCATATCCGAAATCACTGGAAAGCAATGCTATATTCACCATCATTCGTGTGAATTGAATATTTGTTTTTCCTTGATATTTCAGTAATGAACTAATCTTCTCGTCAACGAATTGAAATTGATCTCTTGGAATTGGAATTAACATTGATTTATCATTTACTTTTTCAAGTTTGAAAATTCCAAAAATAAAAGATAATCTAGATAAGATTTGCAGGTCGTTATCAGGAAGTGCATTCTCAGTTTCAAAAGATAAATAACGAAGGTTTGCGATTTCTTCGATTCCAATGTTAGCAGAAATTTCTTCAAGTCTTTTACATGCGATTTTTAATTCAGCTAAAGCCAAACTCGTTGCTGATGCAAAGAATACAGCATTGTTGCCAGGGTGTTGTAATATTAGATATTTATTCATTTAACCTTGTCGCTTTTATATTGATTGAAAAATATTTATTCACTTTTGATGGAAATTTGGTTTCATATGTTATGTAATTTATATTTTCGATATAAACAGCACACATCGTGTTTGAAACATGGTATAAGTTTTTATGTAACTCTTGTGGAATTCCATCTAGAATAGCTTTTAAAGTAGTATATCTTATTTTTTCAAAATCAAATCCATAGTCATGCCATACAATTATAGATTTTTTATTTTTTCTTAAGGGGAATGTTTTTTTTGTGTCGCTTAAGATACCTTCATAGGTATGGTCTCCATCAATAAAAATTAAATCAAACTGCTTATTTAATTTTCTGAAGTCATATTTTTGAGAATTCTCTTCTATACATTTAATTCCATCAAGACGATTTGAAAAAATACCATGGCTTTTGATGAAATTATCAGAAAAATTCATCGCTTTCATTTCATTTTTTGATAATGTTATTGATGTGCAATCTGATGTGACATCCCTGATATTTGACAAACTTTCACCTCGCCAACTACCTATTTCAAGATAGGAACATTTTTCAAATTGCTTTGCTAAAGATTTAAGGAGTATAAAATCTGTTAGGGAAGATGTACCTTTTAAAAAACTATAAGGTTCTATTTTTTCGTTTAGGTTTGGAATTAAATCCAGAATATCAATTGTTGGTAATTGGTGTAATTTATATATTTTTAGAATTTGATTTTTATAGTATTGTTGTTGCTGATTTCGAATACCAGTTTTGATTGTCGATATTGGATCACTTAATAAAATTTTAAGACTTTCAAATTTATTCAATGTAATTTCTCCGGATTTTCTATAATTGCTGTTTTAAGAATTCCTCAAAATCTAATATAGATAAAATCAGATTAAATTGTTTAATTATTTATCGTTTCCTTCAATCTGTAGTAACAATAAAGTGGCCAGGCATAAGCATGAGCAAAATAAACAGGAGAGTCACCAAAATTTGAGGTTTGGTCTGGGAGACCTTCACCTTCTATTATTGATGATTCAAAATTATCAGACATAGACCAATAGGATGACCAGTATTGTGGAAATTCTTTTGCAAAATTTTCAAAACTTATTTTTTTCAACAGGTCGTATGCTTTTTCAATGTCAAAACTTGCTACTCCCAAAATTACAGGACCAATGAGTGCATACCAGATGCCGCCATTTTCCCGTGATCCTTTGTCAAATTCAGGATCATCAAATTCTGGTTCCTGCTGTTGTCTTGCGCCTATTTTTTCTCCATCGTAGACTCTTTTTTGCATTTCTTTAAATAACTGATTTTTATAATCATTACTTAAATTATTTATTTGTAATAAGAAACCTTGAGGTTCGAGGAACATATTGTCATCGCCATAGGATTTCCCGGCAAAGTACATTCGCCTGGAGAATTTGTGGTCAGATAGATCTTTCAAAAAGGCTTCTTCAATTCTCTTTTTATAGTTTTTCATACTGACAAGGATGAGTTGAATTTTATTTTGAAGTTCTTTGTCCAGTACTTTTGATCCGGTAAATAGTTGTGGGATCAGATTTTCAAAAATTGTGGATACCATAGCGGAATTCATATAAGATTCTCCATCCCATAGAACTCGATTGTAAGGCTCTTTTACAATATAAAATATTCCATCATTCCAATCGGAATTTAATAACCTTACTAATCCATGAGGGCCAGTTCCAATTACATCTCTTAAAAATCTAAAACAGACTTCAATAGCATTTGCAACTTTAACTTTTGGCATTTCCTTATTGGGATAAAATGAACATGCCTCATTCAAAAATTGATAGTCTTTGGTAATTCTGAGATATTCTGCCAACAGCATGAAAAAATATAATTGCTGATCACTGGTCATGTAACTTTCTGCTGTGCAATGTCCATTACCAAACTCAATCAATCGAATTTCTCCCCATGGAGTTGTTCGCTTCATCATATATCGTAGAACAGATTTTGCCAATTTTGGATTATAATAGGGAAGAGGCAATGCATGTTGGTAATTGTCTCTGGCACTGGCATGAATTCCCCAATCATAATCGTAGGCTGTACCCTGTGGAATTTTGGTTTCATCAAAATATTCACTATAGGTTGCCATTGCTTCCAGATTGTATGCATTCCAGATCATTTCACGAGCAAAAACCTCATCGGTTTCATCGGGAAATTGTGGTAGGACTTCATGCCATTGGTTGACAAATCGATTGGTAGTATTTTGAATTTCATTTAGTAAATCTTTTACAGAGGATTCGATTTTTTCCTTTTTGGACTCGAATGTGAATCCAATAACTATTTCGAGGGTTATCTCTTCGCCTGGATTTATTGTTCGATCATAGGTGAATTGCAACTTGTCGTTGAATCCAGTATTCTTTGTTGAAATAAGAACATCAGCAGACAGGGATTTCATATACAAAGTAGGTGGAAAACCATCATGTTTGCACAATTCATCTCTATCTGCAAATAAAAAAGGATCATCTGTATTTGCTTGAATTTCACCTGTATTGGGTTCTTTATCCTGATTCAATCTGCCCCAGGCTCTTTGACCTGTAATCAGTTGATATTTTCCACTGACATGAGTAAACAATGTCATTCGATAATTACCAAGTAAAAACCAGGGATCTGTTGGTAATTTTGCCGGCTTTCCATTTGGTAATTTTACTGCAAAAGGCAATTCGCCCAAGTATTGAAACCGGGGCAAATTACCTTTTGAATCTATCCATTTTCCTAATGGATCAATTTTATTGGTCACCTATTCCTTTATTCCTTCTAAATCTAAAAGGAATGAAAATTCCTGTGCAGTTTCCTGATATCTTTTGAATCTTCCGGATGCACCACCATGTCCAACTTCCATATTACATCGCATGATTAGGAGATTGTCGTCGGTTTTGTATTCACGGAGTTTGGCGATCCATTTTGCAGGTTCCCAGTATTGTACCTGACTGTCCCAGTATCCGGTTGTGATAAATAGATTTGGATATTCCATTTTTTTGACATTATCATAAGGCGAATAAGTCATCATATAGTCATAATATTCTTTGATTTTTGGATTTCCCCATTCGTCAAATTCAAAGGTTGTCAGTGGAATGCTCTCATCCAGCATTGTAGATACAACATCTACAAAAGGAACAGCAGCGAGGATACCATTCCATAGTTTTGGTTCCAGATTGATGATGGCTCCCATGAGCAAACCACCAGCACTACCACCTTCAGCATATAGATGTTCAGATGATGTATAATTATTTTCGATGAGGTGTTTTCCACAATCAATGAAATCGTAGAAAGTATTGTTCTTTTTTAATAGTTTTCCATCTTCATACCAGTGACGTCCCATTTCAGAACCACCACGAATATGTGCAATTGCAAAGGCAAATCCGCGATTCAATAAACTCAGTCGACTTGAGCGGAATGCCGGATCCATTGAATATCCATATGAGCCATAGGCATAAAGTAGAATTGGTGCGGTACCATCTTTTTTGAAGCCTTTTTTGTAGACAATTGAAATTGGAACTTCTTGGCCATCTCGAACTTTTGCCATGAATCTTTCAGATAAGTAATTTTCAGGAGAGAAGCCTTCTTCCAATACTTCATCTTGTTTCATCAATTCGCGGTCTTTCGAGATCATGTTGAAATCATAAGTACTTCTTGGTGTTGTGAGAGATGTGTAGCCAAAGCGCAATGTTTCTGTGTCGAATTCCGGATTTCCAGTTGTCCAGGCTACATAAGCAGGATCATTAAATTCCAAATAATAATCTGTTTGTCCATTCCAATTTTTGACACGTAATTGGCTCAATCCATCTTTTCTTTCTGAAACTACCAGGAAGTTTTTGAAAATTTCGATTCCTTCCAGCAATACATCAGAGCGATGAGGTATTACTTCTGTCCAATTTTCTTTGGTTGTTTTGGTTACTGAAGTTTTCATGAGACGGAAGTTTTTAGCTTCGAAATTAGTAGTGATGTAGAAGTCACCTTCAAAATGGTCGACTGAATATTCAAGATCTTTCTCGCGAGGTTGAATTACGTTCCATTTGCCATTTGGAGTATTTGCATCGAGAAATCTGTATTCTGTAGAAAGTGTCTGAGATGAACCGATAACCAGATATTTTTTTGATTTTGTTTTGTTAATAAAGCAGGAAAATGTCTCATCTTTTTCTTCGAATACCAATTGGTCTTTTTCTGGATCAGTTCCAAGGAGATGTTTGTAAACCTGAAAAGATCTGAGTGTTTGTGGATCTTTTTTGGTGTAGAATAATGTTTTGTTATCATTAGCCCAGGTAATTCCGCCAGTAGTGTTTTCAATTTTGTCCGTTAGTATTTTATCGGTTTTTAGGTTCTTTACATGTATTGTATATTGACGACGTGAAACATAATCTGTGCTGTATGCGAGCAATTTATTGTCTTCACTTACAGTATAATCACCGATGCGAAAATAACTGGCATCTTTTCCCATTTCTGGACCATTGAGCAGGACTTCTTCTTCGCCCTGTTTATCATTCTTAAGAACTTTTTTACGGCAATAAAGTGCGTAGTCCTGACCTTCTTCAAATCGGGTATAGTAAGAATAACCATTTTCTGTAACAGGAACAGAATTGTCATCTTGTTTGATGCGGGCTACGATTTCATTGTAAAGTTTTTTCTGGAGTGGTTTGGTATGTTTCGTTACACTTTCGAGATAATCATTTTCAGCATTGAGATAATCCAGTACGTCCTGTGTTTGTGTATCAGGAGTTTCTGCATTTTTTTGCTCATCAGACAATCTCATCCAGAAATAATCATCTACTCTGGTATCACCATGAGTGGTGATTTCATAAGGATCTTTTTTAGCTATAGGTGCTTTTACAGTTTCTTTTTGCATATTACAACTCATTAATAATGTGATTAAGGTAAATGTTAAAAAGTTTCTCATAAGTATCTCCCGCATATATTGATAGTAATATCTTAGTGATACAAATATAAGTGAAATGAATTGAAATTCGAAATTGATTAATGATTGAATTTATATTAATTGAAAATACAATTTTAGTTGGATTTTATTTTTGAAATAGAAATCATCATTTAGTAGAGTAATTTTAAAAATGATGATTTCTATTGAATAGTTAAATGAGATTGAATTTTTTTAATTTTTCTCTAACAATATCTTTGTTAAAAGGTTTTACAAGGTAATCATTACAACCTGCTTTGATGCTACTTACTACTGTTTTTTGATTAGAATCAGCTGTGACCATAATTACGATGGTTCTTTTATTAGGAGGTATTTTATAATTTTCTTCAATTGATCTAATCACTTTTAAAACATCCGGGCCATCCATATTTGGCATTGATACATCTAGGGCTATTAAGTCAAAATGGTTTTTCATCTTCAATGATTTACGGAATTCTTCAATTGCATCTGCACCATTATTAAAGGCAATACAATCGCCATATTTTTTTAAGATAACCTGCATTTTTTTTCTACTTACAACTTCGTCATCAACAACCAGTGTATACATGTAACTTCCTCCATTAGTTATTTTTTATTTAATCTAATTCAATATTTTTTAAAAATTTAAATTCATCTTTTAATAAGTTAGTTTGTTCAATTGCTTGTTCCAAATTGCAAATTTTCCCTGCTTCTTCCAATTCTTTTGCAATTGATGATAATTTTTTTGCTGTCAGGTTTGCAGCACCTCCTTTAATAGAATGTGCTTCTTTCTTTATTGAAATAAAATCATTGTTTTTAATTGAATTTTCAATTTTTATAATTTGATTGTCAACAGTTTCTATAAACTCAGAAAATACTTCATTTAAAAAATCTTTATCATTATCAAATTCTTCTAAAGCAATGTCAAGTTGAATGCTTGGAAGTTCTTTCTCAATAGTTATTGTTTTACTTTGAGTTTTTTGAGTAACTTGCTGTTCTATATTTTCGTCAAATATCCATTGGTCTACAACTTTAATTAAGTTTTGTCTTCTTAGTGGCTTTGTGAGGTAGTCATCCATCCCGATATCCAGACATTTTTCCTTATAACCTTTGAAAGCATGTGCGGTCATGGCAATGATGGGTGTTTTTTTTATTTCCTTTTCTAGTTCTAATTTTCGAATCAATTCAGTTGCTTTGTATCCATCCATTACAGGCATTTGTATATCCATTAAAATGACATCAAAGTGATAATTAATAAAGGATTCTAGTGCTTCTTTGCCATTTTCAGCCAATTTCACTCCATACCCAGCATTTATTAAGTGTCTTAAAGCTATTTGCTGGTTGGTCGGATAATCCTCAACTAATAATATCTTTTTGCTTTTTCGTTGTTCAATAATTTCAGTGTTTTCACTATTTGAAGAGTCAATCATTTTGTCATTATTGTCATCGATATTTAAAACACTTAATATAGAATCATAAAATTCTTTTCTGCGGATAGGTTTATTTATGAATTTGTTGATTACTATTTCATTAATATCTTTAATTTCATAGGGACTTCCAACGGATGAAAGTATAATTATTGGAGTGTCTTTGTGTTTTTTATGCTCTCTGATAATTTTTGATAATTCAACTCCATCCATATTGGGCATATGATAATCACTTATTATTAATTGAATATCATTCTTTTCATCATTCAATAATTCTAAAGCATTTTTTGCAGAATCAGAAATTATTGGTTTACAATTCATATTGATAAGATAATCATTCAAAATAAACCTGTTTGAACTATTATCATCAACAATCAAAACTTGTAGGTTATTTAAAATTTTCAAGCTATGTTTCATCTTAATTGGAGTCTCTTTTTCAATATCAAATTCTGCAGTGAATAAGAATGTTGTACCTACATCTACTTCGCTTTCGAGACGTATTTCACCATTCATCATTTGTATAAATCTTTTTGATATTGTAGTACCTAATCCAGTACCACCGTACTTCCTTGTTGTTGAACTATCGACTTGAGTAAAACTATCGAATATTTGTTGCTGTTTTTCTTTTGGAATTCCAATCCCAGTGTCTTTTACTGAAAAGACCAATTTGATTTTATCTTGTGAAATACTATCAATATCGACTTTAATAAATATTTCACCCTGATGTGTGAATTTGAGTGCATTGCTGGAGAGGTTTGCTAATATTTGTTTTAGTTTTGTTGGATCTCCAAACAGTGTATCAGGGATTTTATCGGAGTAATAGACCAGGAATTCCAATCCTTTTTGAAAGGCTTTAAAAGCAAATGTGGTCGAAAAAGAATCTAATAGATCTTTAATATTAAATTTTATTGTTTCCAGCTCCATTTTTCCTGCTTCAATTTTGGAAAAATCTAAAATGTCATTTATTACATTCAACAATGACTCAGCTTCAAAGTTGACTGTGCTCAATAAATTTTGTTGTGTTTCATCTAAGTCTGTATCAATTGCCAGTTCGGTCATTCCAATAATACCATTGAGTGGTGTTCGAATTTCATGGCTCATATTTGCTAAGAAATTTGATTTTGCTTTGCTAGCTATTTCCGCCTTTTCCTTAGCTTTCAAAAGATCTACTTCAATTTTTCTCCGCTCTGAAATTTCTGAGAGAAGTTTATTATTGGATTGTTCAAGTTCAAATGTCCGTTCATGAACTCTTACTTCCAGGTCTTCTTTGGAATTTTTCAGTTGTATTTCTGCTTCGTCTTTTTGTTTTAATATATTATCAAAATCTTCTTTTATTAAAATTAATGATTCATATAAAGGACTGAATAATTCAGAATCTGAAATATCCATATTCATCATTCCGGAATAATCCCAATTAACATCACCCATAAAATTGAGGAAATTATTAATCTCTCTAGATATTTCTGAGTGTGAATATTTTTTCCATTTTTGTTTAGTATTTACTTCAATTCGTTTAACTCTGTCCTTACTTATTATTTGTAATGCAGATTCTAAATTATCTGTTGTAATAAGAGGTATTTTTGATGTTTTATTTACAATTTTTATTAACATTCTCATAAAAGGATTTGCACCGTAAACTACAAAAAGTTTACATGGATATTTTTTATTTAATTCTTCCATTTTATCTGAATATATTTTTTTTGCGTTCCAGTTAGAACGATCCATCTGGCTCCAATCAGAAATTCTATAGTAACTTTTATTCGATTTAAATCCGGATTCAATGATTAATCTCTCAAGCGTATTTATGAATACATCTACGTTATTTTCTTTGAGAACTCCAAATGCAGTATTGAAAATTATATCATCAGAAATTTTATAAAAATCAAAGCCATATTCTTCAGAATAATATTTCCATTCATCTTTTGTTTCATTCATTAATTTATTTATTCCAAGAATAGTATTTTGTTCTAATTCTGAATTATTAATCTGGGTTGGATCATGATCAATTTTTTTAGCGAGTTCTAGAGCATCATTAAAATTTTTTGCAATTTCAATAGGAATTTTAATCTGATTTGTAGTTTTGCCAAGTTTAATTAGAAGATTAAAATATTTTGTAGTATTGAAAAATATTACAGCCCTTAATCTTGAATAATTTTTAAAATAATTAATATAGTATTCTTTTGCTTCAGATGAAGTCCCTCCAAATTCAGAATAATCTTCAAGTAGAATAACATCAACATTAGGATGGATATATTCTTTTACTATTTGTTCAAATAAATTTATTAAAGGTTTTATTGTATTTATTTGGGAATATCCATTGGATTTAAATAGAACTATATTGGGTTTTATGTGTGAAATAGAAACAGAATATTTTTTATCACCAAAGGATATATTTTTCCATTCGGGTTTTTGAATTATGTCGGAATTATCACTTTCATTATCAAAATTTTGAATTACTTTTTGCGGGATATTGATATCATGAGTTCTATTATTGAGGTTTATTGCAAATTTAATTGCTTCATCAAAACTATTAAATATTTCCACAGGATAATTAACTTTTCCAATTCTCTTACCTATTTTGACCATTAACTTCATATAAGACGATAGATTATAAAATAAAACAGATATCAAAGCCTTGTTGTGTTGCTGATAATTTATGTAATATTCTTTTGACTCTTTTGAAGCAGACTTGAAGTTTGTATAGTCTTCAAGCATAATATATTTAGATTCAGGTAAATGGGTTTTTATTATTTTCTCTATTAGTTGAAGTCTACATTTGCCTGATTTATAAGAATTAACACCTGATATTCTGGATAGAATGATATTGGATGATAATAAATATATTGAAACTTCATAATGATCAAGTCCAAAATTTTGATTTATCCATTCGGGCTCAAAATATACTGGAATATTGAAATTTTTGCATAGGTTGAGTATTGCTTTTGGTATGTTTGAATTCTCTAATAATTTGTTTTGCATAAGTTTATCTCATATTAATAGATATAAAAAATAAATTAATATCAAATATTAATCCAAAAGATTAGAATTCTAATTTTTTGAATCAATATATTTTGCAATCTCAATAAAATGTATTGGTTGTAAATAATTCTTTTCAACTTGTATCTTTTGTTTGAGAGAGGTAAGTTTTATTTATGAAAATATCAGAAGGTCCAATTGGAATAATTGATTCCGGTTTAGGTGGAATCACTGTTTTAGCAGAGGTATTGCAGAGGTTACCACATGAGAAATATATCTATTATGGTGATTCTTTGCATGCACCTTATGGAAATAAACAAAAAGATATTGTAGTAAACCTTACAAGTACTATTTGTGATTGTTTATATGAAATGTCATGCAAAGCAATTGTAGTGGCCTGTAATACTGCCACAAGTTTAGTGATTGATGAATTAAGAAAAAAATATTCTATACCTATTGTCGGAATGGAACCGGCAGTAAAACCGGTTTCTGGAAAAAATAAAGATATTGTTGTAATGGCTACACCAAATACGCTTAAAGAAAAGAAATTTCTAGACCTTGTTGCCGAATTGAATATTGATGATAAGGTGATAAAATTACCTGCTCTTGGTTTAGTGGATATCGTTGAAAATCAATGGTATAGTCGTGAAGTTGCTCGCCTTTTCATCTCTAATTATTTCTCACAAATAAACATGAGTAATGTTGGATCTATCGTCCTGGGTTGTACGCATTTTGTATTTTTTCGAAGAATTATTGAGGAAATTGTTGGCAGAGGTATAGAGATAATTGATGGAAATGCAGGTACCATAAGTCATCTTATAAGATTACTAGAACAAAATGATTTAATTAATACAAAATTACAAAAAAGCGAAGTAATATTTTTAAACTCTGATGCATCTAAAATTCCGTTGGGGAAAAAATTATTACTCCATCTACAAAATTAAGGTTTAAAACGTTATGAAAAATTTAATGAAATTACTACAAAACATAGCCTTTGAATCAAAAGGAAACTTGCCTGATGAAATTGAAAATATTAGTAATAATTCAAATCAGATTACTAATAACAGTCTTTTTGTATCTATTGTAGGTGAAAATGTTGATGGCCATGAATTCGTAGAATTGGCTATAGAAAATGGTGCTATAGTGGTTGTTGTTGAAAGATTTTTAAATATGAGTATTCCTCAAATTAAAGTTAGTAATACAAAAATTGCATTGGCACAGTTAAGTGCCAATTACTATGATAATCCTTCGACAAAACTCAAAATTATCGGTATCACAGGGACAAATGGGAAAACAACTGTTGTCTATTTACTTCGGAAGATATTTAAAAAAGCAGGATTGAAATGTGGTAGTATTGGTACTTTAGGATATGTAATTGATTGCGAAAAATTTCCAACAAATCTTACTACTCCTGATAGTTTGCAATTGCAGCAAATCTTTGCAGAGATGGTTGAGAAAGGAGTGACACATGTTACAATGGAAGTTTCATCGCATTCCATCGCATTGAATCGGATAGAAAATATCAACTTTGTTGGTGTGGCTTTTACCAACCTAAGTCAGGATCATTTAGATTATCATAAAACAATAGAACATTATGCAGCAACCAAAGCGATACTTTTTGAGAAAACAGATGGATTCAAAATTTGCAATATTGATGATAAATATTCACCATATTTTTTGAAAAATGGATCAATTTTAACAACATCAATAAATAAAAATTCAGATTATAAATGGAACAATGATGTAGCATATAAATCCGGAATTACTGGTACTATTTTATCACCTTTTGGGAAGATTAAAGTTCAAACAAAACTTTCTGGTGTTTTTAATCTTTATAATATCCTTACAGCTGTTGCTTGTGCTTTTGAGGTTGGTGTTGATATTGAATCAATTGAAAAAACTTTGCAAAATATCATGCATATTCCGGGTCGATTGCAGGAAATTAATACTATTAATAAATCCAGGATCTTTATTGATTATGCACATACACCAGATGCAATAGAAAATGTTTTGCTTACTCTTCGTGATATTTTACCTGAAAATGGAAAATTGATTTCATTATTTGGCTGTGGTGGAAATCGTGATAAAACAAAACGACCGAAGATGGCAAAGGCCACTGAAAAGTACAGTGATTTTTGCATTTTGACCTCTGATAATTCTCGTTTTGAAGATCCTATACAGATTCTCAAAGATACTTTTGAAGGTTTTTCAGGAAATGTACCGTATATAACAATTTTAGATAGAAAAGAAGCCATAGAGTTTGGACTGTCATTATTATCAGAAAATATCATTTTTGCAATACTTGGAAAAGGTCATGAAAACTACATTGATGTTATGGGAGTAAAGCATCCTTTTGATGAACAACAAATTATCCAGGATTATTATGAAAAGCATAAATGAAATCCCTGCAAATGTGAAAAATTGGGAAATCACGATTCTTGGAGCAGGTCGAAGTGGAATTTCAGCTGCGATTTTGCTACTTGATAAAGGTGCAAAAGTAATACTCTCAGATTCACATAAAAAAGAAATACCCGTTTTCGATCAATTTCAGAATAAGAATATTCGATTTGACCTTGGACAGCATTCAGAATTCATCTATGATGCTGATTTGGTTGTTGTTTCTCCTGGAATTCCAAATTCTAGTCCTGCAATACAGAAATTTGAGCATCTTAAGATTCCTATAATAAGCGAAATTGAAATGGCATATTGGTTTACTCGAGATGTTGACATTATAGGCATCACTGGATCAAATGGAAAAACAACTACAACAACCTTAATATACCAATTATTTAAAAATGCTGGCTTCGATGCATATTGCGGGGGGAACATTGGAACAGCTTTCAGTGAAGCTGTTTTAGAAATGGAAAAATCTGATTCCACAAAAAAAATTATTGTACTGGAGTTAAGTAGTTTTCAGTTAGAAAGAATTGTCCACTTTAAACCAAAAATCTCATTTTTCCTAAATCTGTCTGATGACCATATGGATCGCTATGATAATAACCTTGAAAAATACATGGAAGCAAAGCTTCGAATTACTATGAACCAGGATAATACTGATTTTTATATTTATAACCTTAATGATAAGATACTATGTGAAAATCTACCCAAGAATTGTACTATAATGACTTTTGGTCTTAGAAAAAAGAATAATATATATTTTCATAATGACCAGATTTTTTACAAAGATCAAAAATTGTTTCATATCGATGAAATTTTACTTAAGGGTAGACATAATGTTTATAATATATTGGCTGCTTTGAATGCTGCTTTAATCTATGATTTGCCTATTGATTCGGTTTGCAATACAATTAAAAATTTTCAACCAATAGAACATAGACTCGAGTATGTAGCAATGATTGATAGTGTAGAATATTACAATGATTCCAAAGCCACTAATGTGGAATCAGTAAAATATGCTCTTGAGAGTTTTACAAAACCAATAATAGTCATTCTGGGAGGTAAGGACAAGAACTCGGATTTTTCGTTGCTGATACCTTATCTAAAGAAGTATTGTAGACACACACTATTAATTGGTGATGCAACAGAAAAGTTGCAGGCAACTCTAACAGATACAATACCAATTACAATCGTGAAATCGATGGAAGAAGCAGTTGAAAAAGCATCTTTTCTGGCAAATCCATATGATATTGTTCTTCTTTCTCCTGCTTGTGCCAGTTTTGATATGTTTGATAATTTTGAACACAGGGGAAAGGTTTTTAAGGAATGTGTAAAGAAGTTGGGGACAAATGAAAAATATTGAATTAAATAAACTCAAAGAGATCCATTTTGTTGGGATTGGTGGAATTGGGATGCGAGGAATTGCAGAATATTTACTTCATGATGGATATTCTGTGTCAGGTTCGGATTTAAATACTTCTCAAAATACTGATTTTTTGGAAAGTGCAGGAGTGAGCATTTATATCGGTCATAAGGAATCCAATATCCAAAAACCTGATCTTGTGGTTTATTCATCAGCAATACCGGAAAAAAATATCGAACTTATCACAGCCAGAAATATAAATATTCCTACAATCAAACGATCTGAAATGCTTGGGTTGATTACACAAATAAAGAAATATTGCATCGCAATTTGCGGAACACATGGAAAAACCACAACCACCTCAATGGTAAGTAAAGTTTTTGAATATGCTGAACTTGATCCTGTCACAATTGTCGGCGGAATTGATGCAAATTTTGGAAGCACTACACGACTTGGAAATGGAGATGTCATCATCGTGGAAGCCGATGAGTTTGATAAATCCTTTCTGAAACTTTCACCAACACATATCGCTATTACTTCAATTGATTTAGACCATCAGGAAGATTATCATTCTATTGAAAATGTCAAACAAGTGTTTTTGCAATTTATCAATAATCTTCCTAAAGATGGCATAGTTGCTCTTTGTGAGAATGATATCAATACAAGAAAGATAATTCCTCAAATTTCACATCATACAGTTTCCTATGGAATTGATACTCATGCAGAAATCATGGCAACTAATATTCACATATCCAATGGACTTATAAAATGCATCGTGAATACTCCGGTTGGTAGTTGTAGCATGCTATTACAACTACCTGGAAATCATAATATTCAAAATGCTTTGGCTGCAGTATCTTTGGGGCTTGAATTTGGTATTCCACTTAAAATTATTTGTGAAGCATTGTCCCATTTCAAAGGAGTTGAACGGCGTATGGAAATTATTCATGAATCAAATAAGATGGTTTTGATCGATGATTATGCTCATCATCCTGCAGAAATAGAAGCGACAATCAAAGCTGTAAGGTCAAAGTGGAAGAGACGTATAATTGCAATTTTTCAACCTCATCTTTATTCCAGAACCCAGAGTTTTTACAAAGAATTTGCAGAAACTCTGAACCTTGCTGATGTTGTAATTGTCACAGGAATATATCCTGCTAGAGAGGAACCGATTTCGGGTATTTCTGGTGAAATGATTGTAAATGAATTTTCCAGGAGAGATCGGATGGTTTATATCGAAAATAAATCAGATGTGCCAAAATTTTTGAAAAAAATAATGTTGAACGGTGACTTAATCATTACAATGGGAGCTGGAGATATCAATTTAATTTCCAAAAATATCTTGGAATTAGTGCAATCTATATAATGGTTTTAAAATCAGAAATCTGGTTGAGTATAATATCTAGATTTTCAATATCAAATTCCATTACTTTTCTTTTCATCTTTTCCCCAATATCAATGATAGAATCGGCATGATGCATTTTACCAAGTTCAATTAACTCATTGCTGAAGTCATCAATATCAGACATCATCATTGTATTTAAAAGATCTTTTGCTGATGGTTGAATTTTATTTTCAATTGTTTCCATTAATTGTGATGGATTTATTATTTCCCTTTTCTCTTTTATTTCACTGGAATTATCTGTCATCTTTTCATTTGAAAGTTCGTATGGTATAAAACTCATCAATGTTTTGTATAAGTGCTCTCTATCAATTGGTTTTGGAATAAATGCATCGAATAATTCAATATCCTTTACATTTTTTCCTCTGATAATTGGTGACGCAGATGCAGCAATAATAGGAATATCTTTGGTTGAACTATCATTTTTTAGTAGTTCAGTTGCATCTAAACCATCCATCACAGGCATATGCAAATCCATAATAATGACATTGGGAATACAGGTCTTTGCAATTATTGATGCTTCCTCACCATTAATAGCTGCTACAGAATTGAGATTTATACTTTTTAGTAAAGCTTCCAAAATTTCAATATTCGACGGAACATCATCAACTATCAGAATATTCGATTTTTGAAAAATTAAATTATTTGCATTAATATTTGGTTCGGTTTCCAATATTGTTGTCTGAGCTGGAATTCTTAGATTTTTAAGAGTAAAACTAAAGGTACTTCCCTTGCCAGGCTCACTTTCAAGAAACATTTCTCCATCCATCAAGGATACAAGTTTTTCACAAATGGAAAGACCAAGTCCAGTACCACCGTATTTTCTTGTGGATTGACCTTCCTGCTGACTGAAAGACTTAAAAATCTCCTTTTGATCTTTTACTGGAATTCCAATTCCTGTGTCTTCAATAGACACAATTATATCTACAATATCAGCATTACCCTTTATTTTCTTCACAATGATTTTTATATGACCGGAGTCTGTAAATTTAATAGCATTTCCTACAAGGTTGATCAAAATCTGTCTGAACCTGGTTTCGTCTAATACCAACCAATGTGGTAGGTTGTTTTCTATTTCTATAATGAAGTTTAAATTTTTATCACTAATATTTCTTTGAAACATTAACTCAACCTCATGCAAAATATCAGAAATTCGTGTTGGTTCAAGTTCTATTTCAAATTTGCCTGCTTCAATCTTTGACAAGTCTAATATATCATTGATAAGTGTAAGAAGACTTTTGCCAGCAACTTTGATAGATTTTAAATAATTCTGTTCAATTGGATTGGTAACTAAGCCGGATAATAATTCACTGAATCCAATAACAGAATTAAGTGGCGTTCTAATCTCATGACTCATATTGGCAAGAAATGTGGATTTTGCTTTATCTGCTCCTTCTGCTTTTTCTTTGGCAATTAAAAGCTGATTGTTGGATTGTTGAAGTTCTTTTGTTCGTTCTTCTACCTTGTCTTCAAGATGTACTTTTGCTTTTTCTAATTCTTCTTCTATATGTGTTCTTCGGAAAATCTCATCAACATATTTTTCATTTATTTCATTTAGTTTTTTATTTCTTTTTTCAATTGTATGAGTTCGAACTTTAACGTATGTGAAGATTAATAGAAAAATGAAAATACCAGAAATAGTTTTAAACCAAATAGTTCTCCAGTAAGGTGGTGAAATTATAATATTGATGGATTTTGCTTCTGATATCCCAAAGCCATTTTCATCTGCTAGTTTTACTAAGAAAGTATATTTTCCTGGATTAATATTTGTATAATAAGCAGTATTATTATTTTTTAATAGGTTCCATCTGTCATCAAAACCTTCTAGTTTGTAACTGTATATTGCTTTGTTATTTTTATTATAGTTTGATGATGTAAAGGAAAAACTGAACATATAATGTTTATGAGTTAAATGTATTTGATTAGCAAAATTTATTGACTTTGAAAGAATTTGTGGAGATTGATTAAAGTCGACAGATTGATTAAAAATTTTAAAATCCGATAGCATTATATTAACATTTTTGGTTTCTTCACTTTTTAGTTTAGGATTAATAATATTGAAGCCATTTGTGCCCCCAAAAAACAAGAATCCATTTTCATCCAGATATGATGCATGTAATGAAAATTGATTGCTTTGTAAACCATCAGATCTAGTATAATTGAGAACTTTTTCATTGGTTTGATCAAATTGAATTAGGCCAGAATTGGTTCCAACCCAGAGATTCCCATCTTGATCAATTTGTAATGATTTTATTTTTTTTGAATCGAAAATATTTGTATTTAAATGTTCAATTGAATTGCTTTTATAATCAAAATAAACCAAACCACTTCCTGTAGCAATCCAGACTTTTTCATTATTGCTACTTATAATATCATATATGTAATCATCAGATATATAATTTTGAGGATTTGATAATTTTGAAAAATGTCGAATCTGAGAAGATTTTACATCATACATATAAAGTCCAGTTGACAAAGTACCAAACCAGAGATTCCCTTTGAAATCTTCATAAGTAATATCATAGTAATTATAAACTCCTGATAGATTCAACGAATCTAATTCTTTTGGGTATTGGAGTTCATCCTTTTCTTTGTTGTATGATAAGATTGCCTGGTCTGAAGCTGCAATATAAATCTTACCATTTTTATCAACTAAGGTTGTCCGAATAAAGTTTGTCGAAAGATATTCACTATTTTCAGAAGTATAATATTTTATCGTATTGGTTTTTGTATTGATTTTGTTTAAACCACCGCCATAGGTTGATACCCAAATATTACCTTCTTTGTCATTAGTAAGGTCCAGTACAAAATTATTATTTAACCTTATTTTGGAGTTTTCATTGGTTGTGTAGTAGGTGAACTCTTCGGTTTGGGGATCAAAAATATTGATTCCTCCACCGTCAGTTCCAACCCAGATTTGGGCATTGTCAGTTTTACAAAAAGAGGTAACAATATTGTTATTCAATCCATGGATAGAATTCTTATAATAAAAATGTTCAAATTTGCGGTTGCTGATCTGAGCATAATTGACTCCTCCACTAAAGGTTCCGAGCCACAAAATTCCATCATCATCATGATAAATACAATTAATAGAATTGTTATTCAAACTATGAGGATCACTTGGATTATGATAGAAATATTTATATCTACGTATGTTTTTATCATAGAAATATAATCCATGATTTTCAGTCCCGTACCATATATTGTCATCATTAGAATGAATTGAAAAAATGGTTTTATCTGGATTAATTAAATTTTCAATTTCTTGTTTGTGTAATATGAAATTTGAATCCAAATGGAAAACACCATTATCTGTTGTACTTATCCAAATTCTATTATTATCTTTTTCAATAACATTTATTGCTGCTGCTGGTTGTTGATAAACTGATGTATATTTTTCCTGATAAATATTAAATATAGCCAGACCAAGTTCAGTACCTGTAATAATCAATGAATCATTCAAAAACAAGATAGAATTAATAACATCGAAACTTTTTTGATTATAATTAATTTCAGGATTTATAATATAGTGAACAAATTTTTCAGTATTAGGATCAAATTTGCCAAGTCCAGCACCATTTGAAGCAAACCATATATTTCCTTTGGTATCTTCGCAAATGTCATTTACGAGGTTATTTTGAATGCTGTGATATAATGTGTCAGTTAAAGTGTAACTGAAATACTGTTGCAAATTTGTAGCGCTATTTTTATTTACACTTTTCTTTATTTTATTTTTTATAACAATTGAATCTGACTTTATATATAAAATACTTGCTGAATTATTTGCCGTATAACTATAAAATGTCTCATTTTTTTTATCAAATCTTGATAAACCGGCACCATAAGTTCCAATCCAAAAATTGTTGTTCTTATCAATATATAGTTTTTCAATCACTTTGCTTTGTATTGAATTAACATTTAACGCATCTGGTTTATAAATTTTTATGTTGTAACCATCAAATCTATTTAATCCATCGTCTGTAGCTATCCACAAGTATCCTGTAGAATCTTTTATTATATCAGAAACAGTATTTGAAGACAATCCTTCATCGGTTGTTAAATGTTTGAATTTGATCGTGGTTAAACTAGCAAATGTTATATTGGTAAGTATAAGGTGTAGGAGAATAATAGGTATAATTTTTTTCATTTGTTGTCCAATAGATTAAAATAACTAGTCTTTAGTACAAATATTAAACCAAAAAAAGCCCCGAAGTATATCGGGGCTTTTAGGGACAACTTATATTTTATGCTTACATGGTTTTGATAAATTCAGAACCTTTAAGGATTGCTTGTTTATTGATGCCAATGAGTTTTTTCTTTTTGATTACTTCACCGATGGAATCCATGACAATTTCCGGTGACATCAATTTCAGTTGTTCGATCATTGCTCCAACAATTACCATATTGGCAACTTTTGTAGTTCCCAGTTCATCAGCGATTTTTGTTGCTGGAATAGGAATGACATTTACATCAGTTCTTTCCGGTGCTTTGTTGATCAATGATGAATCATAGAAAATATATCCACCTTCAATTACTTCATGTTCAAATTTATCAATGGATGGTAAATTCATAGCAATCAGAACTGTTGGTTTGTCAACAACCGGTGATCCGATTTTTTTATTGGATAAATGCACACTACAGTTGGCTGTACCACCACGCATTTCCGGTCCATAAGATGGAATCCAGGAAACTTCGAAGTCATGACGCATTCCCATTTCCGCAAGCACAATACCCAAACTCAATACACCTTGTCCACCAAAACCAGCGATTTTTATTTCTTCATGAAAATCTTTACCGGAAAAGTTGGCAATGATGTCTTTGTTAATGGTTGATTCTTTAATATCCAGAATTGATGGAATTTCAGCCAATGGCATTTCATTTTTTTCTTTTGATTTGCCTTTGAATGTATCAGAAATATCTTTTTTAACTCCCAATGGGAAATGTTCTGCCAGTACATTTTTTACCCATTTCTGAGTATCCACTGGAGTCATTTTCAGATTGGATGGACAAGCAGCAAGTACTTCGATAAAGGAAAAACCATTTTTCTCAATTTGGATTTCCAAAGCTTTGCGAACTGCTTTGCGTGTTTGCCTGATGGATTTGATATCTCCAAGCATAACTCTATCGACATATACTGGTGCTTCCAAAGTGGCAATGATTTCACTCATTTTCATTGGGTAGCCTTCGTTTTCCAGAGTTCTGCCAAGTGGTGTTGTCATTGTAGGTTGGCCAATCAATGTTGTTGGTGCCATCTGTCCACCAGTCATTCCATAGATAGCATTATTGATGAAAAATACTGTCATTCCTTCTCCACGATTTGCAGCATTCAGAATTTCTGCTCCACCAATAGCTGCCAAATCTCCATCTCCCTGGTAACTGATCACAACACTATCAGGATTCGCTCTTTTCAGTGCTGTGGCAACTGCAGGTGCACGACCGTGAGCCGCTTGCACATTACCAACATCCATAAAATAATAAGCGAATACACTACAGCCAACCGGGCTTACAAACATAGTCTTTTTCTGTACACCAAAATCTTCCAATGCTTCGGCAATCAATTTGTGCAATACACCATGTCCACAACCCGGACAATAGGTGGTTGTTAAATAATCATCACCTGATTTTCTTTCAAAAGCATCATAAAAGGCTTCTGGTTTTCTTAATATATTATTACTCATAATTACCTCAATATTGTTACGACTTTATCACGAACTTCTTTTGCTGTGGGAACAAAACCGCCCATTCTATTATGAAAATGAATTGGTTTTTTACCTTCTACAGCCAATCTTACATCGTCAAGCATCTGACCATTACTCATCTCTACAACAAGGAAGGAGTTCACAGATTCTGCAAGTTCCTGGATTTTCTTTGTTGGGAATGGGAATAATGTAATTAGCCTCAGCATTCCTGCTTTGATACCCTCTGCACGAAGTTCGTTGATAGCTGATTGAATTACTCTTGAGGAAATTCCATAGCCGATCAACACAATTTCTGCGTCATCAGTACGATATTCTTCATAACGAACTTCCTGCTCTTCGATAATACCATATTTCTTCTGAAGTTTGATATTGTGGATTTCAAGATCATGGAAATCCAACTCAATTGATGTAACAGCATTTTTATAGGTTTCAGGTGTGCCATTGACTGCCCATTTTTTGTCTGGAACTTCTTTTACTGGTTCCGGAAGTACTACCGGTTCCATCATCTGGCCGATGAATCCATCAGCAGCAACAATCACTGGAGTTCTATATTTGTCAGCCAGGTCAAAGGCCATTTGACCAAAGTCGCACATTTCCTGGGCTGAGTTTGGAGCAAGTACGATATTTTTGTAATTGCCGTGACCACCGCCTTTTACCAATTGATTATAGTCACTCTGTTCAGGTCCAATATTTCCAAGTCCCGGGCCACCACGCATAATGCTGACGATTACACAGGGCAATTCCGCTCCGGCACAATAAGAGATACCTTCACATTTCAAACTCATTCCCGGGCCTGATGATGCAGTCATTACTCTTTGTCCTGCAGCAGCAGCACCGTAAACCATATTTATAGCAGCAACTTCACTTTCCGCCTGTACAAAGGTTCCGCCTGCTCTTGGGAAGTATTTTGCAGCAGCGTGGGCAATTTCACTTGCCGGTGTAATGGGATATCCATAATAGGCTGTGCATCCGGCCAACATAGCGCCTTTTACTACAGCTTCATTTCCTTTTAAAAATTGTTTTGCCATGTGACCTCCTTAATCTGTGATTAGTTCTTGACAGTTGGTACAAAATTGTTTTCCAGGGTTGGTTTCTCTGGGAAATACTTTGTATTCTGCGTCGCAATTTTTACAAAATGCTGATTCTGTCAATTCGTTCCAGTTTTTATAAACTGAGATTGCTCCTGGTTCCGGACAGGAATAGAAACAGGTTCCACAGGCAGTACAACCTTCACCTTTATATTGTGTCGGGTGATATCCGTGGCTGTTAAAATTTTCTGATGGATAAAGCACGTTAAAAGGGCAGGCTTCGATACACAGACCACAGCCTTTACACTCTTCCCATCGAATTATCACGTTAGGGTTTCTTTTGCTCATAATAATCTCCGTCTTATTATATTTCTTTAAATGCTTTTTTGAATTTTTCGATCGATTTAGTAATGATTGACATGGGTACACAAAAGGATATTCGAAAGTGGCCGGGTTTGCCAAATCCTGATCCTGGTGTTGTCAATACTAAATTGTCTTTCAAAATGTTGATGAATTTGATATCATCTGCAATTGGGCTTTTGGGGAACATGTAAAATGCTCCTTCTGGTTTCGCAATCTTATAACCGATTTTTGTCAATTCTTCGTAAAGGAAATCACGACGTTCTTTGTAATGAGAAATGTCAACAGTGACATTCAAAACATGTTTGATTGCTCGTTGCATCAGTGCTGGTGCATTCACAAACCCAAGTGTTCGAGT
>Ga0070729_10001835_pt1 | contig 30202 bp, 23 predicted proteins | sample tdDd472_FD_66725 | JGI IMG/M metagenome (GOLD analysis project Ga0070729, IMG submission 66725) | Marine sediment microbial communities from the Atlantic coast under amendment with organic carbon and nitrate - tdDd47.2 | ecosystem: Environmental > Aquatic > Marine > Coastal > Sediment | place...
GCTTCCACGCCCACACGTGCTCGAGGAACGCGTCGCGGCCGATGTCGCGGCGGTGGATCCCCTGCTTCGCGAGGTGGCGCTCGACCATCGTCTGCGTCGCGATGCCGGCGTGATCGGTGCCGGGCAGCCACAGCGCCTCGTACCCCGACATCCGCTTCCAGCGGATGAGCACGTCCTGGATCGTGTTTGTGAGCGCGTGGCCCATGTGCAACGAGCCGGTGACGTTCGGCGGGGGGATGACGATCGTGTACGGCTCGCGGTCGCTGGTCGCGTCGGCTTCGAACCAGCCGCCCTCGATCCAGCGCTGATACCAGCGGGTCTCCACATCACGCGGGTCCCATGCCTTCGCCAGCTCCGTCATCGATCGTTCTCGTGTCCGTGGGTACGTCGAACCCGGCGCGAACGCCGGTCCTCGCGGGGTAGCCGAGCGCGCGCGGGGGTGCAAGCCGAGACCGGGCACGAACGGCGAACACCCCGCCGATAGCGACGGGGTGCTCGTGGATTCGGCGATGCGCACCGGGCGATGTGCACGCGGGGATGCGCCGCCGATTCAGCCCTTCTTCTCGATGACCTCGGCGGCGATGCGCGGCAGGTCCTTCTCGCAGAACTCGTCGATCTTGCGGTTCGAGTAGGCTTCGAGCTTGTCGCCGGTCGTGCGCAGCATCGAGGCGAGGTACTCCTTCACGATGCTCGGCAGTGACGCCTTGATGAGGTCGGGCAGCGCCGCGCGGACGATGGCTTCGATGCCCTCGTTCTCGAGGCTGGCCGTCACCGCGGCGTTCACGTCGTCCGTCGACACGGCCGCGGCGAGCACGTCGGTCGTCACGACCTCGCTGACCGCCTCGCGGATGATGTTCGGCGTCAGCACGCCGAGCACCGCCTGCTGGACGAGCTCGGGGGTGAGCAGGTCGGACACCGCCGCCTTCACGTCGCCCGCCGAGACGGCAGGCGCCGCGTCGACCGAAGCGACCGCAGGCGCCGGCGCGGTCACCTTCGGCGCGGCCGAGCGCGGGGTCGGAGCCGGAGCGAGGTCCGGCGCCGGGGGCAGCTCGAGCGCGTCGTCGGACGGCGCGGCCATCGAAGGCTGCGGCGGAGCCGGCGGCTCGTGCTCGATCTCGATCTCTTCGTGCGCGTCTTCGAGCTCGATCCCACCCTGCAGGTAGGCGTCGCTCTGCGACTCGGGGATCAGGTGCTCGCGCTCCACCTGCATCGGCGGCTCGGGCGGCATGGCACCGAGCGTCGGCTGCACCTGCGCCGATTCGGCCGTGTCGGCCGTCTGGCGGCCACCGGGCGGATCGAGCGGGGCAGCGGGCGGCGCCGGCGGCGCGATCGGCGCCTTGCGGAACCCGCTCGTCGACGGCGGCGCAGGGGCCACCGGCTTGAGCCGACGGAACCCGGACACCGGCTTCGTCTCGGGGCGCTGCCCCGGCGGCGGCGGCGGCGGAGACTTCGGCGGCGGCGGCGCGAACGCGGCCTTGTTGCGGTCGCGCGCAGCCGACGTCGCTTCGGACACCGCTTCGAGAAGCGTGTCCGTCGTGAACGGCTTGGTGGTCACCGCGTCCGCACCGGCAGCTCGGGCCGCCTCGGCGTCGAACGGGTGATGTTCGCCGCCGAGGATCAGCACGGCGGTAGACGACAGACGGTCGTCCCCACGCATGCGCTCGACGAGCTCGATGCCCGTCTGGTCGGGCAGCTGATAGTCGATGATCGCGACGTCCGGCTTCGAAGCCCGCATCGCGCGCAGCGCCTCGTCACCCGTGTGGACCACCTGCACCTCGGACGGTGAAGCGTGGAACACCCACTGGATCACACGACACACCGTGCGGCTGTCATCGACGACGAGGATGCGCTGTCCCATGGACTCGACGGGCCTGGCGGAGTGGGGGAACGGCCGCGCGCACCTCGCGCACACGCACGTTCCCTGCGATCCGAGCTATCATCCGCGCTGCACCACGGTCAACTTTCTCGCCCTTCGCGGTCGGGGGTCCGTGGCCCGATTCGGGCCACATCCCCATCGTCCCCGTCGAGGGCGACGAACCAGCCGTCCTCGTCGGCGTCGATCGCGTCGAGGGCGGTCTGGTGTGCCGCACCGACGAGGCGAGCGGGGTCGCGCCCGTCATGAATCCGCACGCCGATCCACGCGTCGCCGTCCGTCATCCACGTCGTCGGATCGAGAGGTTCGCGCTGCCCGGTCGACGAGACCGTCGACCAGCCGTCGGCGTCGCGGATCAGCCGGACCACGAAGTGCCCGACGTCGTCGACGAGCACGGGATACGTATACGGCGGCACGCGCAGCACCCACGTGCCCGCCTCGGTCCGCGCAAGCGAACGATGAAAGAGAGCGCGCACACGAGGATGATCGATCGGATGGCCCTCGTGCCACCAGCGCCCGTACGCGTCGAGGCGGATCGCTTCGAGCGGTGCGCCCTCGGCGAGCAGCTTGCGGACGAACGGGGGCAGCGCCGGATCCGCAGCGGCCTGCGCACGCAGCGCGTCGAGCGGGGTCTCGGTGACGTCGTCGCGGTCGATCGCGGCGTCGGTCGGGGCAGAGCGTTCGCGGGTCATCGTGTCGCCGGTTCACCGGGCGCGTCCGCGGTCGGCAGGCCGAACCGCAGACGGTAGTCCGCGTCGGACCCCACGCGCTCGACGAGCGCATAGATCCGACGCTGCCCGCGATCGGCGGGCACCGTGACGGTGCGTCCGCCTCGGCTCGATGTCACCACCACGCGCGCGGGACCCTCGGCAAACTCGGTCGGGATCCACGGCGGTCCTGCGAGCGGCGTCCCGGCGACGAGCCCGACCCGCGCCGCCGGCGAGCCCGGCGAGACCTCGCCGATCACCCAGTCGCCGGTCGCGCTTACCGTTGCGTGAAACCCGAACCACGGCGCCGGCTCGAGGCGTTCGACCACGTCGAGCCCGGCCTCGTTCAGCCGCTCGAACATCGGCAGCCACTCTGTGCCTTCGACGTAGCGTCCCCAGAAATCGCCCCACGACGCTCCCGTGTGCCGCTCGAGACCGTCGCGCAGGGTCGCGCCGGTGACGGGGAGCGCCCGCACGGAAGGATCGTCGCGCAGGGATCGCACCCAGGTGCCGAGGTCGGATCCGTACTGTTCGCGCAGCTCGAGGTCGATCAGCACCCCGAGCAGCGCCCCCTTGTCGTAGGGCAGGCGCCGCAGGTCCCGGTCCTCCCAGAACCCCTCGCGCAGGGTGTCTTCGGACGCCATCGGCGACGCCGGGTTCGCGCGGTACGAGGTGATCGCCCGCCCGATCAACCGAAAGAGACGCGTCGTCGGCAGCAGCCCGGCCTCGACCATCGTCCGCACCGCGAGGTAGTCCGTGACCCCCTCGCGGAACCACAGCGTCGCGTATTCGTCCCGGGCGCTGAACCGCAGCCGGTGGCCGATGAGCCGGTGCAGGTTCTCGTGGGCGATCAGCTCGATCAGCTCGGGGCCCTCGATGTCGGCGTCGACGCCGAGCTCGAGCACGAAGCCACCGACGCGCCCGTGGCCACTGCGGGCCTCTTCGTCGTCGTCGCGGCGCAGCAGCAGCACGGTGCTGCGATCGGCGGAGTCGGCGCCGAGCAGGTCCGCCTGGGCGTGAACGATGCGGGCGGACGTCCGGGCGATCGGGGCGGCGAGCCCGTCGAGCCCGGGCGCGGCCCAGACGTCGACCGTCGACCCCCCCTCGGAGGCCTCGACCCGGGTCCATCCGCCCGCGAAGAAGGCGGACTCCACGAGGTCGTCGAAGGTCACGTCCGTCAGGTCGGGCAGGGTGCTGCGGACCGGCCACCGCCCGTCCGTGCCCAGCTCGACCCGCACGTCGTGCGACCAGGTGCCCGCCGGCTCGGCGCGGGGCACGACCGCGTGGCCCGGCACGTACAGCCGCTCGGTGTTCCACAGCGGGCCGAAGCGGCTGGATTCGGTGAGAAGTCGGTCGGACGGCTCGAGGTGCCAGCCGACGTGCACGACCGGTCGCCCGCCGGTCTCGATCCGCAGGGCGTCGCCGTCGCGTTCGACCGTCAGCACGGCGCCGGTGGCATCGACCGCCACCACATCCGCGATCTGATCGACCCACGGTGCCCGGCCCGGCGGCGCCGGAGCGAAGCGGAGCACGAGCGGGTCCGGTACGCCATCGGGGCGCGAGAACGAGCAGGCCACGTCGAGCGCGGGTCCCAGGCCCGGCGGGGACGCCCGCAGGGTGAGGGTGACGCCGGGTTCGGCGCCGACGGGATCCGGGGACGTCGTCGCCGGCGCGCCGGCACAGGCGACGAGCAGCCAGGCCACGAAGATCGCGATCCCCACGAGAGATCGTCGCAGGTCGACTTGCTTCGGGGGGGTAGGTGTGTGTAGTTTCAAGTCGTACCGGGTCACCGAACGGTCGTCTCGGTGGCGCCCACCTGAATAGAGACGGCGTCGCCTTCGTTGTCCCGAGTGTAGTGTCGTGGCCGGGGTGGGCCAGAAAAGCGGCGTGACAGAACCGCCGTGATCCGATAGGAGACGACGCTTGTCGACAAGCGCCGGCCGCGCCGGCCGTGCTCGAGCTGGAGACCGCGATGAATCGGATGTGGACGCAATGGACGGGGGCGGCCCTCGGGCTCCTGATCGCGGTATTGCTGCCGCTGACGGGGACCGCGCAGACCGATCCGTCCGAGCCGGGCACCGACGATGGCGCCGAGGCTGGTTTCGACGCGGAGCCGATGGCCACCGAGGACGACCCGTTCGCCGAGCCCGTGCCTCCGCCGGTCGAGCCCGACCCGGTCGTCACGCGCGACCAGCGACGGTCGTCCGGCAACGTCGACTACGACCTGCGCCTGCGCGAGCTCGAGGACCGCGTCAATGAGCTGAAGGAGGACATCTTCCGCTCGAAGTCGCGTCTGATGATGCTGCGTGAGCAGATCCTGCAGACCAACATCGGCGGCTCGCGCCTCGTCATCACCCACGTCGACGACACCAGCGCGACCTTCGACATTGTTCAGGTCGTCTACGGCCTCGACGGCAACCAGATCTTCGCGGCCAGCGAAGGCGGCGACCGCGTCGGCCGTCGCGAGATCGTCTACGACGAAGCCATCCTCGACGGACCGCACAACCTGACCGTGCAGGTGACCCTGCGCGGCAACGGGTTCGGCGTGTTCTCGTACATGGAGGGCTACGAGACCGTGGTCGAGAACTCGCTGCAGTTCCAGGTCGACGAGGGCACCACCTGGGAGATCGACTCGGTCATCTTCGAGGAAGGCGGCCAGAGCCGTCCGCCCGAAGAGCGCGGCACCGTGCGCTTCGACACCGAGACGTACCAGACGACCGAAGAGAACGTCGCATCCGGGGACGAGGACGACGAATGATCCGTCCGGTCCGACACGCCGTCGCGGCACTCGCGACGGCCGGGGCGCTTGTTGCGGGCGCCTCCCCGGCTCTGGCCCAGGCGACCCTGGACCAGTGGCAGTCCGATATCGACAGCATCGACGGGCGCGTCACCCAGCTCGGCCCGGACTACCTGCGCCGGATCGACCTCGACGACGGCACGGACCTCGCCCGTCGGATGACCGACGGCCAGCTCCGCTACGTCATGGGGCAGTACGCCGAGGCGGCGGTCCTGCTGACGGAGGTCGTCGAGAACGACGCGCTCCGCAATCAGCCGGGCTACAGCGACGCCCTCTGGCTCGTCGGTGACAGCCACTTCCGCACGCGCAACTTCTTGCTCGCACGCGGCTATTTCGAAGAGCTCGTCGAGCGGAACGACCCGTCGTGGGGCCTCGACGCCGCGCGCCGCCTGCTCGAGATCTCGTTCGAGCTGAACGAGTACGCCGGCCTGGACGCGCTCTACCGCCAGCTCGAGCAGCAGCGCGGTGGGCTCCCCGGCGCCGAGCTCGCGTACGTCCGCGGCAAGGCGCTGTACTTCCAGGAACGGTACGACGACGCGTACACCGCGTTCATGTCCGTGCCGGCCGACGCCGGTCTCTTCGTGCGCGCGCGGTATTTTGCCGCCGTCATCGACGCGCGACGGGGCAACCTCGAGTCCGCCGGAGCGGCGTTCGAGACCCTCGCCGAGACCCTCGAGTCCCGCGAAGACCTGAGCGCCGAAGAAGCCGACGTGCTCGAGCTCTGCCACCTCGCCCTCGGCCGCCTTGCCTACGAGTACGGCGAGTGGGGCGAGGCGCTCGTCGCCTACAACCAGGTCGACCGGGGCTCGCCGCGCTACGACGCCGCGCTCTACGAGATCGCCTGGACCTTTGTCCGCGACGGCAACTACCGCGAAGCGATCTACAACCTCGAGAACCTGCAGGTCTTCGCGTCCGACCGCACCTTCGTCCCCGAGGCGGAGCTGCTCATCGGCGACCTGCACATGCGCCTGAACGAGTACGACGACGCCGTCGAGACCTTCGAGGGCGTCAGCGACGAGTACCTGCCGGTCGAGCGCGAGCTCTCGGAGCTGATGGAAGAGCACGACGACCCGTCGGCCTTCTTCGACGCGCTGGTGAACCCGGCCGAGGGCGCGCTGGACCTGCCGACCCTCGCCGAGCCGTGGTTCGAGAACGACCGCACCGTGGACCGGGCGCTCCGTCTGGTGTTCGACATCGCGACCCTCGAGCAGGAGATCGCCACCAGCGAGCTCTTCCTCGCCGAGCTCGAAGGGGCCCTCGGCGGCACGAGTGGCGTGAACGTCTTCCCCCTCTATCAGGAGGGCTGGGGCCGCGCGCTCGAGCTCGAGATCGGCGTCATCGACGCGCGCGCTGCGCTCGTCGAGTACGAGTCCGGACGCCTCGCCGGCTCGATGGACGCGACCGCGCGCCAGCGACTGCAGGCCGCCCGCGCCGAGCGTGAGTCGATCGAGGCAGAGTACCGCGCGCTGCCGCGCACCCTCGCCGAGCTGCAGGAGCAGGTGGGCGGGCGCGACGACTCGCTGCGTGAGCTCGAACTCGACGTCTTCCGCGACGAGCAGGAGATCGCCCGCCAGCGCGACGAACTCGACGGCCTGCGAGACATCCTCGCGGAGCAGGTCCGCCGCGGCGAACGGTCCGTGACGACCGCGCGTCGGCTTCGGCGCGAGCTCGATCGGTCCGAGGCCTACCTGGACAACCTCGAGCGAGAGGCGCGCCGCAACCGCGACGACGTCCGCGTGCGCCGCGCGCGCATCGGGCTCGCCGACGAGACCGGTCAGGCCCAGCGCGAGCTGCGACGCCGCTACGTCGCCGCGCTCGGCGCTGAGGCCGCGATCCTCGCCAGCGCGCGCACCTCGGCAGACGCCGCCGTCTGGCAGCGCATCGACACGATGCGCGCCCAGCTCGACCGCACCGACGCGCGACTCGCGCAGTTCTTCGAGCAGATGCAGGGCCTCGTGGTCGAGCAGACCGGCGAGATCGTGACGATGCTCGACGAAGAGCGCGCCGCGCTCGAGGTGTACCGTGAGACTCTCGAATCGTACGGCGCCGACAACCGCGAACTCACCGGCGAGATCGCCCAGCAGGCGTTCATGGGTGTGCAGGACCGCTTCTCGTCCCTCACCCTGCGCGCCAACCTGGGCATCATCGACGTCGCCTGGCGTGAGAAGGAAGAGATCACCGAGCGCATCAGTGACCGCTTCCAGGAACGAAACCGCGCCATCCGCGTCCTCGATGCGGACTTCGCCGAGATCCTGGACGACCGATGACGACGACGCGCGCAACCCGGACCACCGCATGGCTGGCGCTCGTCGCCGGCCTCGTGCTGGTGGGCAGCACCGCGCTCGCCCAGAACGACGGTGAGACGAACGCCGGCGACACCGAAGCGGCCGAGGGCGCGGAAGCGTCCGACGGCGCAGACGGCGACGAGGGCGAAGAAGAATCGTCCGGTGGCGGCGGCCTCTTTGGCCAGGGCGCGATGCCTGACGAGTCCGCCGGCGAGACGACCGCCGAGGGCCTCGGCCGGCCGATGCCGGATATCGAGGGCGAGGACGAGCTGCTGCGGGAGCTCGACGCGTTCGAGGCGGCGCTGTCCGTCTACGAAGACGAGATGCAGGACTACCGCGACACGATCTCGCGGGTCGTCGAGCTCGAGTACGCCCGCCAGCGGGCGCGCATCACCGAGTTCTACAACGTCGAGATCGACGCGCTGCGGATCGAAGAGCGCGAGCGTCGCCTCGCGGCCATCGGCGACTTCGAGCAGTTCCTCGAGCGCTACCCGAACGACGTCGACTACACGCCGGACGTGATGTTCCGCCTCGCGGAGCTCTGGTACGAGCAGTCCGTCGACGACTTCAACGAGGCCGACCGCGAGTACGAGCGGCGGATGACGCGCTATGAGCGTGGCATCGATCCCGAGCCGCCGGACGAGCCGCGGCGCGACTTCTCGCGCACCCTCGACCTCTTCGCCGAGCTGATGCGTCGGTTCCCCGACTACCGGCAGATCGACGGCGCGTACTACCTCGCGGGCGTCGCGCTCGACGAGATGGACGAGTGGGAGGACGCGGTCCACCACTACCGCTACCTCGTCGAGAACTACCCGGACTCCGACTTCGCCCAGGAGTCCTGGCTGCGTGTCGGCGAGTACTACTTCGAAGAGGTGGACTTCCACACCGCGCGCGTCGCCTACCTGCGCGCCCTGCGGTACGGCGAGTCTCGCTGGTACGACAAGATCGTCTTCAAGCTCGGCTGGTGCGAGTACCTGCTCGGCGACTACGACCTCGCTATCGCGCACTTCAGCGAGCTGCTCGACTACTACCAGCGCGAAGAAGACAACTCACAGCAGGCCCTCAAGGCCGAGGCCCTGCAGTACTTCGCCATCGCGATGGCCGAAGAGGACTGGGACCTCGATGGTGAGCGCGATGTCGACTTCATCGTGCCCCGCGTCGAGAACTACCTGCCGGTGGACGGTCCCGAGTGGACGATCGAGGTGCTGGACGCCCTCGCCGAGATCCTGAAGCAGTACGAGCGCCACGAGTTTGCCGTCGACGTGTACCGCGTCGCGATCGACCGCTACCCGCTCGACCGCGAGAACCCCCGCCGCCACGAGCAGATCGTAGCCGCGCTCGGGCGACTCGGCGACACGGACGAGGCGTTCGACGAGCTTCGTCGTCTCGCCGAGCGCTATGCCCGCGGGTCGGAGTGGTACAACGAGCAGGAGCGCCTCGGGAACACCGAGGCCATGGCCTACGCCGATGCCCTCGCGCGTGGCTCGCTGCTCGACTCGGCGAACTATTACTACCTGCAGGCCGACGAGACGGCGGCGCGCGCGTCGATGACCGGCGACCCGGTCGTCGAGGCCCAGGCCATCGAGCAGTACCGCTTCGCCGCGCGCCTGTACGAGAGCTTCCTCGACGAGTATCCGAACGTCGACGAGGCGTACCAGGTCCGCATGTACCTCGCGCAGTCGCTCTTCTTCTCGACCCAGTTCGAGGACGCGGCCGAGCAGTACGGGCAGGTGCGTGACTCGGAGGTCAACGACGAGTTCCTCGCCGCGGCCGCCCGTCAGGCGATCGTCGCCTACGAGCAGGCGCTCAACCGCGAGATCGACGCCGGTCGCCTCGAGCCCCGCGCGTGGCCTGCCTACAACGGGCCGATGCTCGCGCTCGCCGCCGAAGCCGGTGACGACGGGTTCGACGACGATCCCGACGGCGGTGGCGCCGGCGAAGAGCCGCGTGACGCGCCGCTCGAAGAGCCGATCCCCGACCTGTCCGAAAACTGGGCGGGCGCGATCGACCGCTACGTCGAGCTCGGCATCACCGCCGACGAGGACCCGGACCTCGGTCCGCGCAACCTCTTCGCCGCGGGCAAGCTCTACTTCGACTACAAGCACTACGAGCCGGCGCGCGAACGCTTCGTCGCCGTCCTCGACCTGTGCCGCGACATCCCCGAGACCGCCTACGCCGCGGCGTTCATCATCGATTCGTACGCCGCGGTGAACGACATCGACAGCCTCCGGTTCTGGGACGCGGAGCTGACCCGTCGGTCCGCGTGCGTGCCCGCCGAGCTCATGGAGGCCCTCGCCAGCGACCTCGACCGGATCGCCATGGGCGAGATGGCCGAGCGCGCCGAGGCGCTGGCCGCCGAGGGGGACTACCGCGGCGCCGCCGAAGAGTACGTCCGTCTCGCGAACGCCTACGTCGACAACGACGAGACGGCGCCGCTCGGTCTGTACAACGCCGGCCTCATCTACGAGCAGGAGCTCGACGAGTACGCGCTCGCGATGGAGCAGTTCCAGCGGCTCGTCGACGACTACCCGCAGCACCAGTACGCGGACGACTCCCTGGTCCGGATCGCGGTCAACGCGCGGAAGTTCTTCGACTTCGACCGCGCGATCGCCACGTACCTCGTGCTCGAGGAGATCGGCTTCAGCGAACCGGACCTCGTGGAGTTCCCGCTCCTCGAGGCCGCCGAGCTCATGGAGTACAGCCAGCAGTACGCCGACGCCGCCGTCGCCTACGAGGAGTGGCTGAACGCCAACCCGAGCGACTACCGGGCCGCCGCCATCGCCTACAAGCTCGGCACCCTGTGGGAGAGCGCGGGCAACGAGCGCGAGATGCTCGACGCCTTCGAGCGATTCCGGTCCGACTACGGTCGCGCCGCGGCGAACGAGGCGCTCACCGATCCCGACGCGGCCTACATCGACACCCTCTACCGCACCGCCGAGTACTACCGGGCGAACGGCAACGAGCGCGAGGCGCAGCGGTACTACGAGCGCGTCCTCGACGAGTTCGACATCCGTCAGCCCGACGCTGTGCCGGCGAAGTACGCCGCCGGCCAGGCGCGGTACGAGCAGGTCTTCGCGGACTACGAGGAGTGGGCCTCGATCACATTCGGTGAGACGCAGGCCTCGCAGGAGCGCGCCATCACCGAACGCCTCGAGGGCATGGAGCCGCTCGTGCTCGATTTCGAGTCGGTCGTCGACTACGGGTCCGCCGACTGGTCGGTCTGCGCTCTCTACATGCGCGGTCGCATCTTCCAGGAGTTCGGCGAGCTGCTCTACAGCCTGCCGGTCCCGGACGCGATCGCCGACGACCCGTACGCCTACGACGAATACATGTTCATGCTCGAGGACTACGCGCGTCCCCTCGAGGACCGCGCCGTCCAGGAGTACGAGACCGCGTACCCGGTCATGCAGCAGCTCGGCGTCATCAACGAGTGCACCGTCGAGACGACCCGTCAGCTGAACCGGTTCCGCGGCAACCAGTATCCGATCCACAGCGAATCGATCGACCACGCGCAGGAGCGTCTGTTCTCGCCGCAGGTCTACTCGCTGCCTCCGGATCCCAACGCCGTCGAAGAGGAGGGCCTGCAGCTGCTCGATGCTCCCGAACAGGAGCTCGGTGGCGGCTACTCCGACGACGTCGAAGAGGAGGGCGCACCGTGACCGACGCTCGACGCATCGCTCTCGCGCTCGCCGCCATCGGACTCACCGCCTGCGGCGGCACGCAGCTGTCCGAAGACCCGATTACTCCGGTGGTCGAAGAGCCGGTCGAGACGACCGAGCCGGTCGCCGGCACGACGCCCGCATCCGACGACCCGTTCGCGGACGACCCGTTCTCGGACGATCCCTTCTCGGCCCCTGCGCCGGAAGCCGTCGGTGACGATCCGACCGCTCGCTACGAGGCGATCTCGGGTGCGGTCGATGCCGCCCGAGACGGCGACCGCCGCGCCGCGCGTGCCCAGTTCGAACAGCTGCTGGACGACCCCGACTACGGCGCATGGGCGGCGTACAACCTCGGTACCTCGCACTGGTACGAGGGGGACGCCGAAGAGGCGCGCCGGTGGTACGAGCTCGCGCTGGAGCGTCGGCCGGACATGGCCGAGCCCCTCGCCGCGCTCGTTCGGATGGAGCTGCAGGACGGGGACGTTTCCGGCGCGCGCCGCCTCGTGAGCGAGCAGCGCGCGCTGAGCGACGACGCGCCCGAGATTCGCGCGATCGGCCTGTACATCGACCTCGACGAGGGCCGGTACGAGCAGGTGATCCGCGACGGCCGCGACATCCTGCTCGAGGACGACGACAACCTCGACGTGCACTACACGATGGGCACGGCGAACCTGCGACTCGGGCGGACCGAGCTCGCGGCGGCGATCTTCCAGCAGGGCCTCGATCGCGACTCGAACCGACCGGACCTGTACTTCGGCCTCGCCGAGATCGAGCTGCGCGCGGACAACAACCCCGGCGCGCGGACCTGGTTCGAGCGGGTGCTCGACATCGAACCAGATCACCCCGAGGCGTGGAACAACCTCGGCGTGCTCAACCTCGAGTCGCGCAACTACGAAGCCGCGATCGAAGCGTTCGAGACCGCGACCCGCGTGGCGCCCGACTTCGCCGAAGCCTGGATGAATCTGGGCAGCGCGTTGAAGGGAGCGCAGCGCTACGAGGAGTCCCGCGACGCGTTCGAGTACGCGCTGCAACTGGACCCCGGGTATCCGGACCCGCACTTCAACCTCGGCGTGCTCTATCTGGATACCCGGCTCGACGGACTCACGGACGTCCAGCGGTACCAGCGAGCGATCGACGAGTTCGCGACCTTCCGCGACGCCGCCGGGACGCTGCCGTCGGATCACCGGGTCTACGACTACCTGCAGACCGCGCAGCAGCAGTACGACACCGCCCTCCAGCTCGAGGCAGACGCCGCGAACAGCGGCGATCCGTTCGGTGACGACGGGTTCGGTGACGACGATCCGTTCGGCGACGACGGGTTCGACGACGATCCGTTCGGCGACGACGGGTTCGACGACGGGTTCGACGACGAGGATCCGTTCGGCGACGACGGGTTCGACGACGAGGATCCGTTCGGCGACGACGGGTTCGACGACGATCCGTTCGGCGACGATGGATTCGACGACGATCCGTTCGGTGACGACGGGTTCGACGACGATCCGTTCGGTGACGACGGGTTCGACGACGATCCGTTCGGCGACGAGTCGGACGACGAGGAAGAAGAGGACGACGAGACCGAAGAGGATGAAGATCCCTTCGCCGACGATCCCTTCGGTGACGATCCAATTGGCGACGACGCGGCCGAGGACGACCCGTTCGCGGACGACCCGTTCGCCGACGATCCCTTCGCCCAGTAGGACCCGTGATGATGCGACGACGCACGCCCGTACGCGCTCTCTGCCAGCTCGGCCTCGCCGCCCTCGTGGTGCTGGTCGCGCCGAGCTTCGCGAGCGCACAGGGCAACATCATCGTGTTCGAAGAAGAGACGATTCAGGTCGAGATCGAGAAGCCAGAGGCGTTCTATATCCTCTCGCCCTCGAACCTCGACTACCGGAGCCTGGATCCCGAGGAGTCCTTCCTCGAGGAACTGTACGAGACGGTCGAAGACGACCCGTTCTGACAGGCGATGGGCGTGGCGTTCAGGTCGCTGGCAACAGCGCTCTCGCCGTGCTAGATACCCCCTCGGCGCAAGGGCTTCTGGCCCGTTGTCAAAAGCGTTGGCACGCTGTGCCGGGTAGAGTAGAGAGTAGGCGCACTGGACGCCACGGCACCAAGGACGCGGTCCGGCCGGTGCCAGAACCAGGAACGAACCCTTCGACCTCGAGCGAGGAGAGAGAAGAGCCATGGGCGCGATCGCAGAAGCCTTCCGTGACGGCGGCGTTTGGATGTACCTCATTCTGGTGATGTCGATCTTTGCGATCGGTATCATTATCGAGCGGTTCATCTTCCTGTTCTTCAAGTACAACATCAACGCGACCGCCTTCATGGCGCAGATCCAGAAGCTCGTCATGGCGGGCAACGTGGACCGCGCCATCAAGCTGTGCAACGCCGCGCCGAGCGCCGCGCTGCCGAAGGTCGTGAAGGCTGGTCTCACCCGCGCCAACAAGGGCGAGGTGGCCATCCAGAACGCCATCGAAGAGGCGACCCTCGAGGTCGTCCCGATGATCACGCGCCGTACGCCGGCCCTCCTCGCGATCGCGAACGTCGCGACGCTTCTGGGTCTTCTCGGTACGATCATCGGTCTTATCGAGGCGTTCGCCTCGCTCGAGAACGCGGCTCCGGAAGACCGTCAGCGTCTTCTGGCCGGTGGTATCGCGCTCGCGATGAACACGACGGCCTTCGGCCTCATCGTGGCCATCCCGACGATGCTCGGTCACCTCTTCCTGTCAGGGATCTCGAAGAAGATCGTCGACGAGGTGGACCAGTACTCGGTCAAGCTCGAGAACCTGCTGGTGGCGCACGCCAAGGGCAAGGGTCACGCGGAGTAACGGGCTGCCGCCCACCGGGCGCGCCTCGCCCCACGAGGGCGACGATGGCACAGGCCCGGGCGCACTCCAGGCGCTCGGGCTTTTGTCCTGGCCCACCCCCTGCTGACCTCTACGACCGACCCTGCTGGCCGGCCCTACGGGAGACGACATGGCACGCAAGAAGCGAAGTGAGGAACCGGAGATTGAGCTGAATCTGGCTCCGATCATGAACATGGTCATGATCCTGATTCCGCTCATCCTCACGATGGTCGAGTTCGACAAGAAGGCGGTGCTGAACATCAGCTCGCCTCAGAACGCGCAGTCGACCACGCCCGAGGACGAAGAAGTCGAAGAAGAGACGCCGGTGCCCAAGGTGGTCATCTACATCTCTTCGGACGGCTTCCGCATCGGGAACCAGAACCCCGAGGTTCCGGGCGAGTTGTTCCAGCCGTTCGCCAACCCGATCAACGGGTGCCCCGGCGGCGGTGCGGAAGGCACGACCTCGAACACCCCGCACGATCTCGCGGAACACCCGGCGACGATCTGCCTCGCGGACAACGACGAGTCGAAGCCGCTCGTGCAGCGCCTCGACTACCCGTCGCTGTACAATCGCCTCGCCGAGATTCGTCTGCAGCCCGACTGGTACGACCGGTTCGGTGAAGAGAACAACAGCGTGATCAGCCTCCTCGCCGACCCTGAAGTGCCCTTCGAGGCGCTCGTGAAGGCGATGGACACGGCGCGCTACTTCCTCGAGCCCGTCGGCAGCGGTGTCGGCGTGCCGAGCGGCGCGGCGAACATCTCGTCGTACATGCTCGGCGGCGGTGGGCGCCCCTCGCTCGCCGATCTCGAGGATGCCCTGTACATCGACGGGCCGGCCGAGGGTCTCGACCCCGTGCCGATGTTCCCCGACCCGGTGCTTCTCCTCCCGCGCCCCGGGAGCGAGGGCTAACGCCCTACGCCCCGAGGACAACGTCCTGACGCGACACCTGCGGAGAGAACGATGAGCGAGCAGAACGAATTGGCGATGAGCGACGAGGCGCGGATCCTCGAGCAGCGTGCGAAGGCAAAGCGCCGGAGCCGCGGTCGCCGCGCTGGTGAGAGCGAAGGTGGCCTGAACATCAACTCGATGATGGACATGATGGTTATCATCATCGTCTTCCTCATCAAGTCGGTGGGCTCCGAGCCGATCCAGATCAACCAGAACGATGACCTCCGCCTGCCGAACTCGACGAGTACGCTGGCGCCCGAGGACATGATGGTCATGTCCATCACCAAGCAGTGGGTGATGGTCGAAGACGAGTCGGTCATCCCGATCAATGACGGGCAGATCGATCCGTCCGCCCTTCAGTCCGCGACGAGCGCCGTGATCCCGGAGCTCCAGTCGCGCATCGAAGAGCAGCTCAACGAGCAGGAGCAGTGGGCGCGCATCGCGGGTCGTGAGTTCGAGAAGATGGTCACCATCATCTCGGACTCCCAGACGCCCTACCGCGTGCTGACGCAGGTGATGATCACGGCCGCTGCGGCCGGCGTGACGAACTTCAAGTTCGCGGTCATCCAGCGTGATCAGGGCTCGGGTGTCATGTCCACCGGCGGTTGATGACCTCCGGGCTGTCAGGTTTCGGTTTCCGAGACGTCAACGGCATCAAGGGGACCCCGCACCTGGCTTCGCGCATCGAAGCAGCAGGGTCTCGCATCGACGTACCTGACCCCACCCACTGACGGACACCTGAATGGCGACGCAATCGCGCGAAAAGATTCTCCGAGTCGGGATCATCCAGAACGGACGAATCATCGAGGAGCGCCTTCTTCGGACGCGTGAACCGGTCACTGTCGGTCAGCGTCTCAAGAACACGTTCGTCATCGCGTCGAGCGAGTTCCCGACGAGCTTCACGCTCTTCGATACGAAGGGCGCGAAGGGGTACACGCTCCAGTTCACCGGCAAGATGACGGGACGCATGTCGCTCGGCGACAGCGTCTACGACCTCAAGGCCCTCCGAGACAGCGGCAAGGCGACGAAGAGTGGCTCGAACTGGCAGGTCCAGCTCGACTCCCGGTCCCGCGGCAAGGTCGTCGTCGGTGACATCACGGTGCTCTTCCAGTTCGTCTCGCCGCCCCCGCTGAAGGTCCTGCCGCAGCTGCCCGCGAACATGCGTGGCGGTCTGCTGCTCTTCTTCGGCGCGGTCGCCGGGCTGAACGGCGTGTTCCTCGCCACGATGCTGCTGTCTGCGTTCTCGCAGATCGGCTCCGTGTTGTGGCTGGTCTACATGGTTCCGCCGCCGCCGCGTACGTCGGGTCTCGCGACCCTCGATGATCGCTTCGTCTCGATCCTCACCGAGGAGCCGGACGTCCCCGAACCCGATCCGCTCGAGTTCGAAGACGACGGGGAGCCGGTGGAGAGCGACGAGGGCGAGCCTGTCGAAGTCGCCGAGGAAGAACCCGTCGAGGCGCCGGCCAACGATGCACCGGCCGGTCCCGCGGAGGACGAGCCTGCGCGCACCGAGGCGACCATTCGTGAGCAGGCCCGCCAGACCGTCGTGCAGCAGTCTGCGCTGGGTGCGGTCTTCGCGAGCGACAACGGCGTCGGTCCGGCGCTTACCGCCGTGACGTCGACCAGCTCCCTGCGTGCGCAGGACGTGATCGACAATCAGGCTGCAGGCACCGGCGCCGGTTCGGGCGCGATCGTCAGCAACTCCGGTCTGGGTACGAACCAGGCGGCGAGCGGCAACGTGGGTCGTGTCGAAGTCGGCGGCGGCGGCGGTTCGACCGTGGCCGCGCAGGCCGAGGTCGCGACGACGACGCCCGTCGAAGCGGTCGAGATCGTCCCGCGCGTCACGGGTTCTCGGGAGCAGACGGCAGGCACCGGCTCGATCGGTGGCTCGAACCTGAGCTCGGTACTCCGTCGCGCGGAGCGTCGGATCACGCGATGCTACCAGCGTGGTCTGGAGCGGGACCCGAGTCTCGCCGGCCGTGTCGAAGCCCAGTTCAACATCGTGCCCGGTGGCACCGTGTCGGACGCCCGGCTTCGGACGAACCAGCTGGGTGACTCCGTCGGCAACTGCATCCTCGGCGAGATCCGTCGTCTTCGGTTCGAAGAACCGGAAGGCGGCAGCGTCGCGGTGCGGAAGTCCTGGATCTTCGAGTCTGGCAGTTGACCGGCCGCCTCGACACGCTTCGAGGCCGCTGGAATGCGGGTACCGCGCGGGCAACGACGATGTCGATGCGCGCGCGGTCTCGGTTTGACACCAATGTATGCCGCGGCTACCGTCTGAAGGCGGCGAACGCCGTGAACCGAATGGGTGGGTCGGCCTCGAACGGGACTCCTCGTCCCGTCCCTCTCGCATGGATGTCTCTATGAACACCGAACGTGGACTTCTGATCGCTCTCGTCGTGGCGGGCTCGCTCCTTGCGGGTTCGGTCGCGTACGCGCAGGGCGCTGGCGAAGGCATGTCGGGTACAGAGATGGTCGAAGAGGCCGGGATTCTCATGACCGAGATGAACGAGGACGTCGAGGCGGCGCAGGAAGCCGAGGACGACGCGCGGAGCTCGGGCGACGTGCCCCAGCTGCGGTGCGTCAGCGGCAAGCTCGCCACGATGAACGGCTTCGTTCGCGTGGCGGAAGAGCACTTCGACGATCTCACGGCGACGGCCGGGTCCGACTCGGCGGGCGCGCAGCACCACTTCGGCATCATCTCGACTTCGCACACGCGGGTCTCGAACCTCGGTCGTGAAGCGGCCCAGTGTTCGGGGGACGTGTTGCGGTACACCGGCGCGAATCGTCGTCGGTCCAGCGTCGACAGTCGGATCCCCACGACGGATACGACGGGCACGAGTGAGACGGGGTCCGCCGGTACCGGCACCTCGGATGAATTTCTGCTGGGTGCGGGCACGTCCCAGTCTGAGGCCTCGCCTGTATTCTGAGTCGGCAAGGTCGACCTTGACGTCCCGGAGTCGCGTCCATAGTGTCCGCGACTCGTCGAGCCCCACCTCGGAGAGACTCGTACCGTGATCCCTACCTCTGCCCGACGGCGTGTCCGCGGCTTCCGAAGTGCGCTTGTGCTTCTGGGAGCTCTGCTCGTCATCGCAGTGCCGGGTCTCGCGGATGAGCCCGAAGGACTCGAAGCCGGTGCGTTCCGGATTCATCCGAGTCTTCGGCTTCTCCAGGGCTTCGACTCGAACATCTACTACGAAGACGTGTCGGAGACGCCGACGTCGGGCCTCAAGCTCGAGGTCAACCCGGCGCTTCGGCTCGTCACGCCGAACCCGCGGTCGACGGACGTCAACCTGACGCTCGACGCGACGTGGGAGCAGTACTTCAACGAGTCGACGAACGACGTCGCGGACCAGAGCGGTCTCGAGTTCAACGGCGAGCTCGGGGTGCGGCTGAATGCGAACGGGCTCGTCTCGGTGCGTCCGGCGAACCACCTGCGTCGTACGAACGATTCGGCATTCGACGAGCAGGGCGACGCGTTCCGTGCGCTGTACAACCAGGCCTCGGTCGAGGTCGGTGTGCATCCTGGTGGTGCGATTCGGACGAGCCGCCTCGGGTTCAGCGGGTTCGCCCGGCTGATTCATCGCATCTGGCGCTACGACAACCGCGCCGCGATGGACAAGAGCGCGATCGGCGGTGAGCTCGAGGTCAAGTGGAACTTCCTCCCGAAGACCGCGCTCTTCGTGAACGCGAGCTACCAGTCGATCCGGTGGGCCAATGACCGGGTGACGGCGCTGGGTCAGGTCCCGGACACCGAGATCGAGACGCAGCTCTCGCTGCCGAACGTGGATTCGCGTCCGTGGCGTGTGACCGGTGGTCTGTCCGGTCTCATCACGCGGCGTCTGTCGATCCTCGCTCGCGTCGGATACGCCCGAGGCAACTACCGGCCCGGGTCGGACTTCTCGGCGAACGACGGTGCGCAGGAGACCCCGCGTCAGCTCATCGGCGAGGGTCGCCTCCAGGTGCACGTGAACCCGACGACGACGTGGCGGATCGGTTACCTGCGCGACTTTGCGGACTCGAGCTTCTCGAACTTCCTGCGCTACCACCGGTTCTACACCGGTATGACGGCCAGCGCATCGCGCCTGACGCTCGACGTCGAGGGCTACCTGCAGCTGAACGACTACTCGCGGGTCGACTTCGATCTCTTCGACGAGCCGAACCGCGACGACACGGTGGTCGGCTCGTCCGTGGGTCTGGACTTCGCCATCACGCCCTGGTGGGACGTGGGCGCGCGGTACCGGCTCGAGTATCGGAGCTCGCAGTTCTCGCCCATCTCGATCTTCGACCGGGACGATCAGGCGAGCACGTCGTACGTGAAGCACACGGCGCTGCTGGCGCTCACGTTCCACTACTAGGCGCGGCATCGCTGCCGCGGTCCCCGGCGCGCCGAGGCCGGTCATGATTGCTGTCATTCGCTGGCTCGCGGTTCTCGCGGCTCTGTTCGCAACAGGCTGCAGCGGCCGGGTGGACGACAGCTACCTGCAGTATGCCCGGATGCCGTTCGACGCGACGGCGTTCGAGACGCTGGGCATCGGCGATCGGTTCACGATCGACGTCTATCGCGAAGACGACATGTCTCGGGAGTACGTCGTCAGCCGTGAAGGAGAGATCGACTTCCCGCTGATCGGGCACGTCGACGTGACCGGCCGCACCTGTGCGTCGATCGCGAACGAGATCGGCGAGCGACTCGCGGATGGCTACATCCGCAATCCGACGGTCACCTGTCAGGTGGTCGAGTTCGTGTCGCTCAACTTCGTCGTCAGCGGCGAGGTCAAGCAGCCGGGTCGGTTCACATGGACCGAGGGGCTGACGGTCGTCGACGCGGTCGCGCTGGCGCAGGGCACGAACGAGCAGGCATCGGACCGGGCGATCGTGACGCGCGAGATCGACGAGGAGCTGGTCGACATCACGGTACCTCTGAAAGCGATCCAGAACGGGCGCAGCCCCAACTTCTTGTTGCACCCGAACGACATCGTCATGGTACCTCCGTACCGGTTCCTGCCATGATGGACCGATGACCGAACTGCGCGACAGCGAACGGATCGACGACGAGGACGGCCGAGGCCTCCGCGAGTACGTCGAGATCGTGCTGCGTCGGCTTTGGGTGACCCTGCTCGTGTTCGGGGTCGTCCTCGCCGGCAGCGTCTACATGCTGATGAATCAGCCGGTGTCGTGGGTCGCGTCGTGTCAGATCGTGCTGGAGTCGCAGACGCCCCAGATTCTCGGCGAGGTCGCTCCGGTCGTGGATACGGGCGGGACGAACTTCTACGCGCAGCGCGAGTACCAGAAGACGCAGCATCGCATCATCGGCTCGCGCAGCATTGCCGAGGAAGTCGCCGAGCGGCTGGATCTCGGCAGCGACCTCGCGTTCCTCGGGCTCGACCACATCGAGGATCAGGCCGAGCTCAGCGAAGCGTTGCAGGCGGTCGATGTCGTCGAGCTCGTCATGTCGTCGGTGCGCGTCGAGCCGATCCCCGAGTCTCAGGTGGTCTCGATCATCGTCGAGACGCGCACCCCCGAGAGCGCGGCGGCGATCGCGAACATGACCGCGCAGGTCTACATCGACCGCAACATGGACCGGCAGGTCGAGTCGGTCGAAGGCGCGGCCCGCTGGCTCGAGGATCAGTACGCCAGCCTTCGAGACGACCTGCAGTCGTCTGAAGAAGCGCTGGTGAACTACCGCCGCGAACACGGCATCCTGGCGGTCGAGCTCGAGGACAACGTGTCGCTGCTGTCCGAGATGCAGTCGCTGTCGCAGCAGCTGCAGACCGCACGGCTCGAGGCCGACCGCCTCGGGGCCACGGTGTCGCGCATCGAGGAGGTCCTCGACGAGGGGGACCTGCTCGAGGCGAACATCAGCGACGTCATCGACAACGGACTCATCCAGACGCTCAAGGCGCGGGCCGTGGAGCTCGAGGTCGAGCGCCTCGGGCTGTCGGCGGACTATCTGGACCAGCACCCCGAGATGGTGGCCCTCGCCGAACAGCGGGAGCTCATCGACGCGACCCTGGAGCGCGAGATCCGCACGACGCTCGCCTCCGTCGAGGCGGAGTACTCTACGGCGCGGCAGCTTGAACGGCGCCTCGCCGGTCGCCTGAACGCGGTCGAACGCGAGGTGCAGCAGCTCGGCGATCACGAGGTCCAGTACGCGGCGCTCGTGCGCGAGGTCGAAGGCAACCGCGAGATCTTCGCGATGATCGAGCGTCGACTGAAAGAGGTCGAGATCACGCGGAACTCGCACCACAACAACGTGGTGCTGCTCGAAGCCGCCCAGGTGCCCGAGGATCCGCACCTGCCCAATCGCATGACGATGCTCGCCCTCGCGGCGTTGCTCGCCCTCGCGCTTGGCATCGCCGTCCCTGTGCTGCTCGAGTCGCTCGACCACACGGTGAAGACGAAGGAGTCGCTGGAGCGGGAGTTCGCACTGACCTTCCTTGGTATCATCCCGTCGATTCGCCCGACGACGTCGACCCGGCGCACGAGCCGCGGGCCCGCCCGTGGCGAGGCGTGGAACCGGGATACGTTCGTGCACGACTTCCCGAAGTCGTCCGTCGCGGAGTCGTGCCGATCGATCCGCACGAACCTGCTCTTCATGGCGACCGAGAAGCCGCTCGACCGGCTGCTGATCTCGTCAGCCAGTCCGCGTGAAGGCAAGACGACCACCGTGGCGAGCATCGGCACGGTCATGGCCCAGTCTGGCACCCGGGTGCTGCTCGTCGACACGGACATGCGCCGCCCGCGCCTGCACACGGTGTGGGGCTTCTCGACGAGCGTCGGCCTGTCGAGCCTGCTGCTCGGCGAAGCGACGGCGGACGAAGCGATCAAGCAGACGCCGGTCGAGAATCTCTTCGTGCTGCCGAGCGGTCCGGTGCCGCCGAATCCGACGGAGCTGATGCACACCGAACGCTTCCAGGAGGTCCTGCGGGAGCTCGGGGATCGTTTCGACCGCATCATCTTCGACTCGCCGCCGATCACCCCGGTGACGGACGCGTCGATTCTGAGCGGCTTCGTCGACGGCGTGATGCTCGTCGTGAAGGCGGGCAGCACCCGCAAGGAGCTGCTCGGACGGGCCATCGAGCGACTTCGCAGCGTGCGGTCCAACATCGTCGGCGTCGTGCTGAACGACGTCGACGTCACGCGTCGGCAGTACGGCTACTACTACAGCTACTACTACCGGCGGCACGGGCTGTACTACGGCGAGCCCGAGGACGACGAGCTGCTCGAGGCCTGATCCGCCGCGGGCTGCGGCGGCCGGTCAACGTCGTTCGGGAGTCGTGCTGGCCCGGTTCGGGTGCGCGTCCCGTGCGGCGCGTCACGCGTCCGGAGCCGTCATCCCGCGTCGGGCATGCTCCGCGCGCGCTGCGGCGACGTCCTGCTGGATCTGCGCCTTCAACGCGTCGGGTCCGTCGAACGTCCGCTCGTCGCGGATGACCGAGAGCAGCTCGACCCGGGCGGGGACGCCGCGTGCCTCGACCTCGAACGGCTCGAGCACCATCGTCTCGAGCGACACCCGTTCGTCGCCGTCGTCGAAGGTCGGGCGCACGCCGAGGTTCGAGATGCCGGCCCACGTGCGTCCGCCGAGGGTGAGTCGGGTCGCGTACACGCCGTGGGTGGGCGTCACGATGTCGCGGGGGTACAGGTTCACGGTGGGGATGCCGATGCCTTCGCCACGACCAGCGCCGGCTTCGGTCGTGCCCTCGACGAACCAGGGGCGCCCGAGCAGGGACTCGACGAGATCAAGGTCTCCGCGGCGCAGGGCCGTCCGGACGCGGGTCGACGAGATGGGCGCGCCATCGAGCTCGACGGCGCTGTGCACGTGCACCTCGAGGCCGAGGGCATCGCCGAGACGCTGCAGCGTGTCCGTGTTGCCGGACCGGCGTGCGCCGAAGTTGAAGTCCCACCCGACGTGCGCGCGGCGGGCGTGCAGCGTGTCGACGACGAGGTCCTGCACGAAGCTCTCGGCGGTGAGCGCCGCGAAGCTCTTGTCGAACGGGACGGTGAGCACGACGTCGACGCCGGACGCTTCGAGGAGCGCCTCACGGGTCGCGTTCGTGGTCAGGCGGAAGGTGTCCGCCGGCTGACCGCGAAACACGGACACCGGGTGCGGCTCGAAGGTGAGTGCTGCGACGGGCAGTCCGCGTTCGTCGGCCCAGGCGCGGGCTTCGGCGAGGATCGCCTGATGCCCGACGTGCACGCCGTCGAAGTTGCCGATCGTCAGTGCGCATCCACCAGCGACCGCGGCGAGGCGGTCTGCGGGCAGAAGGGTGCGCAGGTCAGAGGGCGGTGCAGTCATCGCATTCGGGGGGGCATGGCCACGCGTCGTCGGCGCTGTATCATGCGGTCCCCTGGTCAGCAACGCGAGGCCCCATGTCCGACATCGTCCTGCTGGGCCACCCGGTCGCACACAGCCGCTCGCCGGTGTTTCAGAACGCGGCGCTCGCCGCGATCGGGTCGCCGTGGACGTATGGCGTGCGGGATGTCGATGAAGCCGGCGTGCACGCCGCGATCGATGCGATCCGGCGCGGAGCGCTCGTCGGTGCGAATGTCACCGCGCCGCACAAGGCGGTGGCGTTCGCGGCCGCGGACCGGCCCACGCCCGGCGCTGCGGCGCTGGGTGTCGCCAACACCCTCTGGTGCGTCGACGGCCAGGTGTACGCCGACAACACCGATGTCGCCGGGGTCGCCGCGATGCGGGACGCCCTCGGTGCGTCCGGCGCCCATCACGCCGTGGTCATCGGGGCCGGCGGTGCCGCGCGGGCGGCGGTGATCGCGATGGGCGCGACGGCATCACGAGTGACGGTCGTGAACCGCACCCGGTCTCGGGCGGATGCGCTCGTCGCCGCGCTCGCAGACCACACCGCGGCGGCGTTGGACGCGGTCGACCTGGCGGACCGCGCGGCGCTGCGATCCGCGGGGGTCGTCGTGCAGGCGACGTCGGTGCGCGATGCGGACCCCGTCCGCTGGCGCGAACTGCTCGACGCCATGCCCGACCTCGTCGCCGCCCTCGACCTCGTGTACGGCGCGGCTCCGACCGGGTTCATTGCCGAGGCGACCGCGCGGGGCGTGCGCGCGGCGGACGGCGCATTGATGCTCGTCGAGCAGGGGGCCGCGAGCTTCGAGCGGTGGACCGGGCGCACGGCGCCGCGGGACGTGATGTACGACGCGCTCGGTGCGGCGCTCGGCCGCGCACCGGGGTGGGCGTCGCCAACGGCGGGGACCGCCGAGGCCTCAGCGGGTCGAACCGCGCTCGGGGAGTGAGCCGGACACTCCGATCGACAGCACGCTGCCCAGCGTGGACGTCGGCACGTCGACGTTGAGCCACGTCGACCACTGGCCGCGAAGCTCGACGAAGAGCGGCGGCGCGAGTTCCCACCGCATCGCGACGTGGCCGCCGAAGGTGTGGACCTGTCGAATCTCGCCGGTCCATCGGGTCAGGGCATTCGAGGCCACGCCGGTGTTGGCGTACTCGAGCCCGCCGAGCACGGCGAAGGGCTCGAAGCGCCAGGCCGCGCGGGGGCCAATGGCGAGGGTGAAGGTCTGCAGCCCGCGGGTGTACGGCGGGGGCGGCTGGTTCGTGAGAAAGACGTCGCTCGAGATGGACACCTCGAACCCGACGGGCCCGAGCAACATGCCCTGGGCGGCCATGAACCCGATGCTGCCGGACGTGTACCGCGCCGGGATGCCCGTGAAGCGCAGCGTCGAGAGGCCCGCCTGCGCATAGACCTCGGCGGCGCCTCCGTCCGCGTGGGCGTGCTGTGGCGCCACGAGGGTGCCCACCGCGGCGAGCACCGCCAGGGCCGTGGCGGCGAGCGTGGTTCGCGTGCGTGTCAGCATGCGCGGCGCCTCGTGCGAAGGCCGAGCATCGCGAGCGCGAGCAGCGCGGCCGGGGCGGCGGGCGGCGAGGCGGCCGGGTTCGAGGTGGCGGCAGCGCAGCCGCGCGAGGCTCGGACGCAGTACGCCTCGGACGTGCACGTCTCGGCGTTCGTGCAGTCGTTGTCGGTGCGGCACTCCAGCGGCGAGACGACGAAGAAGAGCTCGAGGTCGCCGGCGCACCCGGGGTCATCGGCGCACGAAAGCTCGACGGTCACGCGGTCGCCGATGCCGAGGTTCGTGCCGTGGATGCGTCCGCTGATGAAGCCGTCCGCAGCGAGGGCGTCGGGCAGGGGCTCGTCGACGATGGGGGCCGCGGCGCCCGGGCAGGTGCCGGGCACGGTGCGCACGTCCGGGCACGCCTGCTCGATCCACAGCCGGACGGTCGGTGCGTCTGGGCTCTCGATGCGCAGGCGCCACGTCGTCGACTCGAGGTCCCAGCTGCGCTCGGTGGCGACGAACGCGCACGTCGACGCGCCCGTGCTCGACAGGGGCAGAATCTCGGTGCCGTCATCGGCGCGGACGGTCATCGTCACGGCGGCGTCGGCTCGCACGATGAACTCGCCGTCCGCAGGGATGCGCAGGGCGATCCAGCCGGCCTCGGCGCCCTCGGGCAGCGAGACCGACACGACGTCGTCGAACTCACGGACCACCGTCAGCGAGGCGTCGGGATCCGGCGCCGTGGTGTCGCCGACGGCGTCGGGGACGGCGCTGATGTCGCGCCCCGCTTCGCGCTCGAGGCGCTCGCAGGCGGTGTCGTCGGGGTCGCCGGACGTGGTCGCCTGTGCGCGCAGGCGAAACGCGGTCGCGTCGTCCGATCGGTTGGTGAGCCCGTAGTCGACGGCGAGGCGGCCGACGTAGGGCTGCGACCAGGTGGCCTGCACGACGCCGTCGTCGTCGCCCGCCTCGAGGGTGAGCGTCTCGAGCCCCGAGAGGTCTTCGCCGTCGCACGCGGCGAGGGCCAGGACGACCCACCCCAGGACGAAGAGGGCGGCGAACCGGCGCCGGGTGGGGCGCTCGTCAGCCACCGCGCAGCTCGGTGAAGGCGGCGCCGATACCGGCGACGAGGTCAGACGCGGCGAGTGGCTCCGGTGCCGTCGCCCGCACGGCGAGTGCCCCGGCGCGCGCGTGCAACCACGCCCCGGCGCGGGCCGCCGCGCCGGCGTCGATGCGCGCGGCGAGTCCGGCGACGAGTCCGGCGAGGACGTCGCCGCTGCCCGCCGTGGCCATGCCCGGGCTGCCCGGCGGCACGAACGTGTCGCGGCCGGCGTCACACACGAGGGCGCCGGCGGTCTTGGCGATGACCACGGCGCCATACCGCTCTGCGGCGGCTCGCGCTGCGGCCGGCAGGTCGGCGACGACGTCCTGTGTCGATGCTCCGACCAGCCGGGCGAGCTCAGCGGGGTGCGGGGTGAGCACCGTCGGGGCGTCGAAGCACCGCGGCGTCGCGGCAAGCAGAGTGAGGCCGTCGGCGTCGATCACGACCGGTGCGGCCCCGCGTGCAGCGAGGACGCCCTCGAAGCGCCGCGCTGCGTCGGCCCCCGTCCCGAGCCCGGGGCCCACGAGCCACGCGTCTGCGGCGTCGGGCAGATCGGCCTCGGCGCGGGTCATGACCTCGGGGGCGTGCGCGATCATCGCGGCTCGCGCGGCGTCGCACGAGGCGAGGGTGACGAGTCCGGATCCGGCCGCCAGCGCGGCACGCGCGCAGAGCACCGCGGCGCCGGGCATCGTGGGCGATCCGGCGACCACGGTGACCCGCCCCTGACGGCCCTTGTGCGTGTCACGCGCCATCGGCGGCACGAGCGCAGCCGCTGCGGCGCGATCGAGCACGTCGGCGCCCGGGCACGCTGCGACGGTGGCGGGGACGAGCCCGATGTCGACGACCTCGACGTGACCGCACGCCGCCATTGCCGGGGGCAGCCAGTGCGCCCACCGGCTGACGCCGTACGTGACCGTCAGGTCGGCATCGAGCGCTCGCGGATCCCGGGCGCCGGTCGACGCGCAGGTGCCCGAAGGGAGGTCGATCGCGACGACACGAGGGCGCACCACGTCGCGCACGGCGCCGGCGAGCTCGAGCACGTCGGCGACGGGCCCACGCAGCGGTGGGCGTGCGCCGATGCCGGTCAGGGCGTCGACCCACACGTCGTGGGCGAAGAGCGCGTCGCGGACGGTGTCGTCGTCGCCGCGGATCACGTCGACGCCGACCCGTCGTGCGAACGCGAGCTGCGCCGCCGCATCCGGCGTGCGCCGCGCCTCGTCGCCCACGAGCAGGACGGTCGCGTGCATCCCGGCGCAGACGAGCAGCCGGGCCACGGCGATCCCGTCGCCGCCGTTGTTGCCGGTGCCCGCGAGGACCAGCACGGACCCCTCGAGAGCGGCACCCCGGTCGGGCAGGTGCCGCCGCATCGCGGCGACGGTGCCGAGGGCGGCGCGCTCCATGAGCACGGCGCCGGGCAGTCCGGGGTCGCGCATCGCGTCGGCGTCCAGCGCCCGGGCTGTGTCGGCGTCGACGATGCGCATGGGGTCAGCGGGCCTCGCGGATGGCCTCGATCATCTCGCGCACCGCGCGGTCGAACCCGACCATCAGCGCACGCGCGACGATGCTGTGGCCGATGTTGTATTCGACGATCGGAGCGATCGCGATGAGCGGACCGATGTTGCGGTAGTGCAGCCCGTGCCCGGCGGCGACCACGATGCCGTTGGCGTCAGCGTGTTCGGCGGCGGCCCGCAGGCGACCGATCTCGTCGGCCACGGCGGCGCCGCGGGCCTCGGCGTAGTCGCCGGTGTGCAGCTCGACCATCGGGACCTCCAGGGCGGCGCACGCGTCGAGCTGGGCTTCGTCCGGGTCGACAAAGAGGCTCACTGTGGCGTCGATCGCTGCGAGCCGGGCGCAGGCGTCGGCCAGCGCCGGGCCGGCGCCGCGCACGTCGAGCCCGCCCTCGGTGGTCCGCTCTTCGCGCTTCTCGGGCACGAGGGTGACCATGTCGGGGCGGATCGCTTCGGCGAAGGCGATCATCTCTTCGGTGCAGGCGCACTCGAGGTTCAGCCGCGTGGTGACGACCTCGCGCAGGATGCGCACGTCGCGCTCCTGGATGTGACGCCGGTCCTCACGCAGGTGGACCGTGATCTGGTCAGCGCCCGCGAGCTCGGACACGATCGCGGCGGCGACCGGGTCCGGGTAGTCGGTGCCGCGGGCCTGTCGAATCGTCGCGACGTGGTCGACGTTGACGCCGAGCGCCGGGGCGCGTCGTGGCAGGGTGGTCATGTCAGTGTCCGTCCTTGTCGGCAAATCCGACGTCGACGCCGAACGCGTCGACGATCTCGTCGGCGGCGGCGCGGATCGCGGCATCGTCGCTGCCCTCGACCATCACGCGCACCTTCGCCTCGGTGCCCGAGTACCGCAGCACGACCCGCCCCTCGCGGCCGAGGCGCTTCTCGACCGCGCGCTGCGCGGCCATCACGGTCGGCAGCGTCTCGAGCGGCGGCTTCGCGGTCACGTTCCGGCTGATGAGCACCTGGGGGAACCGGGTCATCACCCCGGCGAGCTCGCTCAACGGCTTCTGCCGCGAGAGCATCACGTTGAGCACCTGCAGCGCCGCCACGAGCCCATCGCCGGTGGTGGCGTGGTCGAGAAAGACGAGGTGGCCGGACTGCTCGCCGCCGAAGTTGAACCGGCCCTGGCGCATGCGCTCGACGACGTAGCGGTCACCGACCTTCGTCCGCTCGAGCTGGATGCCGTGGTTCTCGAGGGCGCGGGCGAGGCCCATGTTGCTCATGACGGTCGCCACGACGGTGTCGCGGGCGAGCTCGCCGTGGGCCTTCATGTCGATGGCGCACAGGGCGAGCACCGCGTCGCCGTCGATGATCTGGCCCTTCTCGTCGATGAGGATGAGCCGGTCGGCGTCGCCGTCGAGGGTCACGCCGAGGTCCGCGCCGGTCTCGACGACCTTCGCGGCGGCGAGCTCCGGGTGCAGGCTGCCGCACTTCGCGTTGATGTTCGTGCCGTTCGGCGCGGTGCCGAGCTCGATGACGTCGGCCCCGAGCTCGCGAAAGAGCAGGGGGGCCGCCCGGTACGCGGCGCCGTTCGCGCAGTCGACGACGATGCGCACGCCTTCGAGGTCGGCGTCCCCGCGTAGCAGCGTCTTCAGGTGCGTGACGTAGCGCCCGTTCGCGTCCTCGATGCGCTTCGCGCGGCCGATGTCCGAGCCGTGGGCGAGCGCCTCGCGCGGGTCGTCGTCCATGTGCCGCTCGAGATCGAGCTCGACCGCGTCGGGCAACTTGAAGCCGTCGTGGCCGAACACCTTGAGCCCGTTGTCGACGTACGGGTTGTGCGACGCGCTGATCACGATGCCGGCGTCGCAGCGCATGCTCGTCGTCAGAAAGGCGATGCCCGGGGTCGGCAGTGGGCCGGTCGCGATCACGTCCGCGCCGGTGCTCGTGATGCCGGCCACGAGGGCGTTCTCGAACATGTAGCCGCTGAGTCGGGTGTCCTTGCCGACGAGCACGCGGGCCCGGTGCCCCGGGCGGCTGAATGTCGCGGCCACGGCGCGCCCGAGGCGCAGCGCGGTCTCGACGGTCATCGGATCTTCGTTCGCGGTACCGCGGATGCCGTCGGTGCCGAAGTAGCGTCGCATCAGGGCGTCTCGGGGTCGGTCTCGGTTTCGGTGTCCGTCGGGTCCGCGTCGTCCGAAGCCGGTCCCTCGCCGCTGCCTTCGAGCACGGGCAGCACGACCTCGGGCGGCGGGGTCACCTCGACGCGGATGACGCGCGGCGTGATCTCGTCCGTCGTGATCGACGCCGGCAGTGTCGGCAGGCTCGGCGTGAGCGGGTACAGGCCCGGGCCGCGGGGCACCACGTCGTCGCAGGGCACCGTCGCGTAGAGCGCGGTCGGGTCGAGCTCGTCGATGATCGACTCGGGCCCTGACAGGGTGACGGCGATCGTCTCGTCGACCAGACGGCAGCGCTCGAGGCGACCGCCCGTCAGCTGCACGTCCACCTCGGCGATGTCGAGGGTGTCCTCGGCGATGCCCACGTCGAGGGTGACGAAGATCGGCTCTTCGCGCGGATACGTGACGTACCGGCGCTGGAGGTCGAGCTCGACGCGCACCCGGCGTTCGCCGAGCAGCCCGTCGAGGTTGATCGCCTCGGTGTGGGCGACGGTGAGGTCGGCCATCACGCTGGACGGCGCGGTCAGGCGCACCGTCGGCGGTTCG
>Ga0070729_10001836_pt1 | contig 30137 bp, 31 predicted proteins | sample tdDd472_FD_66725 | JGI IMG/M metagenome (GOLD analysis project Ga0070729, IMG submission 66725) | Marine sediment microbial communities from the Atlantic coast under amendment with organic carbon and nitrate - tdDd47.2 | ecosystem: Environmental > Aquatic > Marine > Coastal > Sediment | place...
GTTTCGGTGCGCAATAGTTCAGTGCTGTAGCGCGTTCCGCCAGATTCACGAGCACGTCCAGCTCGGCAACGGCAACGGCCATCATGTTGAGCTCGGCATGCACGGCAAGCAGCTAAACGCTATACGGGCTTGGGTATAGAGCACATCCTCGAGGGCTATGATCATCTGCTGTTTGTGCTGGCCTTGTTGTTGATCGTAAGCAGCGGCTGGTTGCTGGTTAAAACGATCACCGCGTTTACGGTAGCGCACAGTATTACTTTGGCATTGGTGACGCTGGGTTTCTTCAGTCTGCCATCAAGACCGGTTGAGGCTGCTATTGCTTTGTCGATTGTATTTTTGGCGGCAGAAATTGTTTATGCGAAGCGTGGACAAACGGGGCTAACCCATAGTGCTCCGTGGATCGTGGCTTTCGGCTTTGGTCTGTTGCATGGCTTTGGCTTTGCCGGCGCTTTGGCCGATATCGGTTTGCCGCAAGCCGAGATTCCGGTGGCGTTGCTGTTCTTTAATGTTGGTGTGGAAATCGGGCAGCTGATGTTTGTTGCTGCGGTACTTGCGTTGAAGCTTTTACTGAACAGGTTGCCCGTGCCAGCTTCAGGTCAGGTGTCTTATGTGCCCGCCTACACAATCGGCGTAGTGGCTATGTTCTGGCTCATCGAAAGGGTCACAGCAATCATTGGCTGGCCCGTATAACTATTTGCATAAAATTTGCCCATCGTATTTATCGTCGCTGGCAAGTGGGGGTTTTATAGTCATTGCTATATTCAGCGTTGTGCTGCGTATCGCCAAATAGGTTATCTTTACCCCTGAGGCTCATTAGTCCGGTAGCGACTAATGACTCCCGTTATTAGATAAAGGGGGAAAGTATGAAGGTATTAAACAGACTACTCATATTGCTGGCATTAGCCTCGCTGGCGGGTTGTGTGAGTGCGCCACTCGATTACCCCAAAGAACCCTCATACGCGATCGAAGAAACCTCATCGACTCTGGAGGCGTTTGAAGTTGATGAGTGGCTCGGTGGTCGCACTGATGCCAATGGTTTCTATCCGCTGAGTAAGGGCTTTGATGCATTCGGCGCACGACTGGGCCTGATGCACAATGCCGAAGTCAGTATTGATGTGCAGTATTTTCTAATGAAGCCGGACAATGCCGGTTTGGTATTTGCCGGTAAGTTGCTAGAGGCTGCTGATCGCGGAGTACGTGTAAGACTGCTTCTGGACGATGTCTTTACGACGGTCGATGATGTCGATCTTGCCATGCTCGATGATCATCCCAACATAGAAGTCCGCATTTTTAACCCCATCGCCCGAAAAGGGGTTTATGCATTCAATTACATCGGGCATTTCAGCGTTTCTAATCGCCGTATGCATAACAAGTCATTTACTGTCGACAATCAGGTATCGATTGTCGGTGGCAGGAACATTGCTGTCGAGTATTTCCAGCTTGAGACGAGCGGTGAGTTTATTGATTTCGATATGATCTGTGCAGGCCCCATCGTGCGGGAAGTTTCGGCCGAGTTTGATACTTACTGGAATCATAAGATGGCAGTGCCTATGGCGGGTCTTCGTGATGATATTAATGAGAACAGGCTTGAGAAGTCGCGCGCGCAACTTCAGCGGGATATGAAAGCTGCGGGTGACACGATCTACGCCGACGCGATTGATACCGAGTTAATGCAGAAAATAGCTGCAGACGAAATTCCGCCGTACATCGCAGAGGCTCGTCTGATTTCTGACTCTCCCGATAAGTTGCTTAATAAGATTGGCAAGGATCAGCAGTATGTGGCTAATGAACTGCGTGATGCATTAGCAGCGGCAGAGAAACAAATTTACGTGTTTACGCCGTATTTTATTCCTGGCAAGCAGGGCATAAAGTTCTTGCAGGAATTGCAGGAAAAGGGCATCAAGGTTGTGCTGCTGACGAACTCATTGGCTACCAATAATCATACCTCGGTTCATTCGTCATACTCTTCTTACCGTAAAGATATTCTTCGTGCCGGCGTCGAGCTTTGGGAGGCCCGGGCTGATGCGGCGAAAATAGTGCTACCCGATGGGGAGTCGCAGCTGGATAAACTCACACTGCATACGAAGGGTATTATTATTGATAGTCGGCGTGTATTTGTCGGTTCGTTGAACCTTGATCCCCGTTCTATTGAGATCAATACCGAGATGGGTTTGCTTATCGACTCGGATGAGTTGGGCGCTCAACTCATGAAGAACGTAGATAGGCGACTCACTGAAATTGCTTATCGCGTGAAGCTTGATGACAAGAACCGACTATCATGGCACGCGACCATTGACGGCGAAGAAGTGGTTGAAACCAAAGAGCCGCAAACATCCGGCTGGAATCGTTTTACCGCCTGGTTCCTGAAAATTGCCCCCGAGAAGCAGCTCTAACGTAGCTGATCAGCTTAGTAGCACTACAGCAACAAAGGTCAGCAGCCCGATGACCGAAGTCAGCAGTGCCTGACGCTTAAGGGCCGGAACCTGCACCGACATAATAAAACCGCTTAGCAGGATAATGAACAAGGCTATCGCCAGCGCTGCCGCATAAACTTTGAATGCGGTGCCGCCCTTGGCCTTGTGCAGTTGAACAAAATTGCGGTACCACGTGGTGTCTTTAATCGTAAGCGTTGCCACCATCGGGTCGGCAGTCGGCTCCAGCACTACATCCAGGTCAGATCCCGTCCATTCGAGCTTATAAGATGTGCCGCCTTTTTTAATTTTTGCTTTGCCGGATGGTTTGCTCAGTCCGCGCGTTGCCAGCTGTTTTTCTACTAATGCTTGGAGACTTTCGGCATCTGCTTGAAGTGGTGTGCTGAGAGCAAGGTTTGTGCTCTCGGAGTTGTAAGACCCTTTGATGCCCCAGGTGTATAAACCACCTGTTAGCAGAAACATAAATGCAGCCGGCAGCATGAAAGACGCCAGCAGCATATGAATTTTAATGAGTGTTAAGCGTTTCATAGCTGTTGTTACCCGAAGATACTGTTCTAAAAAGGTTGGCGAAGTCTGGAATGATTCGCTTATTTGCGTGGTGGTGCGATGGTAACCCGCAGCCAGGCATCTTTGTTGTCCAGTGTGCCATCAAATCCGGTGGGTTTTTCCAGAGGTTTTTGATGCCGGTATCTCAGTTCTATAGCGATGTTCTGATTTTTACGCCACTGGTAGCGAACTTCAGCCAGCTTGGTGTTAGGCGAGTATTGGGGTGATATCAGCCAGCCGGCGCCGGTGTGTCCGTAGTTAAAGCCGATATTCTGTGACGGTAGAAAGTCCATCAAGCTGGCAACAACGTTCCAGGCCAGGCCATCCGCTTCGCTGGTCCCGTTCAAGCCCACCGACTGCTTTGTTGGCGTATTAGGTGCGTACCCGAGTTCAGCAGCCACCCTGAGCCGTAGACCGTCATTTTTTTCCGGCCAGCGGTTGGCGCTTCTGATGACGGCCGCGTAGTAATCTTCTTTGGCGCTGTTTCCCTGACCATCTTTGATTAACGTTTTGGGTAGATAGGAAATATCCAGTGCCCGTTGTAAAAAGAAACGGGTTCTTTTCCGGTTTTCAAAACCGGCAAAGTAGCTCACTCTGGATTTCGATTCGCTGAAGTCCAGAGCACCATTGTTGAAGCTGGAAGAACCATCGGATGAGTTGTACTCGGCAATAAAGTGGCTGTTCCAGCCGTTATCAGCCCGGTATGTGGCGTGAATACCATCGGTCCAGTTTACCCGTGTGTTGTTACTGTTATTTCTGTCCAGTGACTTCGCAAACACACCGCCGCGTGCAACAAATTTGGTTTGCATGCGACCGGCGGCAATATCAAATTTTTTCAGACGAAAAAGATGCAGGTAGGCTTCGTCCAGTGTGATGTCGCCGCCTTCAATGCTGTTTCCGCCGCTGGTGGAGCTGTCCAGAGTAGGGTTAGGCTCGCAACTGTCGCTGGTACACAACATTGCGACTCTTACTGTTCCCCGGAGATACTGTGTTACCGCATACTGGCCTCTCAAGCGGGCCCGTATTCTTAAGACGTTGTCTCTGGAGACTTCGCCGTCGACTAGCTCGTCACGCTCGGTTGCGACCAGTGCACGTACGTCCGGCGTGAATTGAAAACCCTTAAAGGTGGAGGTGATATCGATGGAGCCGGTGGCATCATCATATGAGCCGTCACCGTCTTCTTTGGCAACAATCTCTCCCTGGACCTCTTCATCTATGGCATCGGCTTCCTGCTTGTCGGTGAGAACGAATTCTTCGGTCTGAGCAGTGGCGATCTGAGGGCTGCATAGGCAGGCAATAAGAAAGGCTGCTGTATAGGCTTTCAGTGCAGATGCCGGTTGAGCAAAACGGGTTTTATGGGTTGTTGGCATCTTGACTCGGGTTACCGCGATCCGCTGGAAGGTTTAAGTAAAACCTTGTGTTATTCAGTATATATAACTCTGTGCGTTCCGGTAATTGGATATACTTAAAAGTTCGGGGTGCCCGTGATTTGGGGAGTGCTTCAGGTACTGAGGCGAATACGTAAAAGAATGAAAAGAATTGGTTTCTTTGGTTTTCTGACAATCTTCTTGCTTGGTGCGCTAAGTCAGTCTGTTTTGGCTGATGCCATCGTCAGAAATCAGTCCATGGACTCCGAAACGATTGCGGAGTTTTATGTTTCTTCAGATGCCGTGAGGCTGGAGCTTGAGATAGGTCTGGGAGACCTACGGAAGTTCAGCGGTTTGTTGCCCTCGGCTTTGCTGTCAGAACTGGGTATTGGCTTCACCGGTAGTTATGCCGACCGCGTCAATGCATTCGGTGAAACGGGTATACAGGTGCTGGCGGATGACCGCTTGCTAAGTCCGGTGGTTGAAGCAGTGGCGGGCAGAGAGCGGGTGGTCAGAGATGAAGTCACCGGTCAGCCCGTTGAGGTTGCAGACGGTGACGCCGAAACTGTGGTGCATGTTTCATTGCGCTATCCGTTGACATCAAGACCCGATCAAATTCAGATTCTGAACCGGTTTAGTGGCGAGTTACCGACCATCGGGTTCGTCGTGTATCACGACGGCGTCTATGTGAATGACTTCAGGTTCTTGTGGCGCTCTCAGGTCCTTAATCTGGATTGGGACGATCCCTGGTACAGCGTTTTTGAAGCGAGGGCATTGCTGCGTAAAAACAGCAGTGCGATGAGTGGCTTTATTTACGTTGAGCCTTACGAGGTTCGTAAAGAGGTCGTGGTTCGTCCTAAAGATATTCAGCGTTGGATTGATTTAGGCCTGGCAGGCAAAGACATTATTCCGGTTGAGCAGCAGGCCGCAATCAAACAACAGGTTGCCGAGTTTCTGCGTGACAAGCAGCCTGTAACTATTGATGGCGTTGCTGTGCCGGGTGAACTGGCTAGTGCAAACTTTCTGCGCCGTACTTTAACCTCGTCTCAGGTTATCGACCCGCCGGAACCTTTGAATGTAAATTCTGCTGTGATGGGTTTGATCTACGTTTATCCCGTAGATATCGCGTTGCCTCAGGATGTCAAAATGACCTGGGATCTGTTCGACGACAAGGTTACGCGGGTATCCGGTTCGGCTATTGATGAGGCGGGGCCTTTGCCCACCTATCTGGAGCCGGATTATCCGGTGCTGCATTGGCAGAACTTTATAAAGAACCCCACGTTACGTGAGTACGCCGACCTCCCGGCAGCACCTTCTGCAGTGTTGCGGCAGTTAGGTCTTTACCAGTGGTTGCTTGTTGTGCTGGCTGCAACGGTATTTATTTTCGGCGTATACACATTGTTGCGTAAGCAGCGCTCTCAGGGTGCTGTGCTAATTGGTGCATCGGCTGTTCTGATGGTTGTGTGGTTCGTGACAGCAGCAGGCCAACTTAAGCCCGATGAGCAAAGGGAATTGATTGAAGGTTTGCTTAAGAATACCTATCTGGCTTTTGATTATCGTGCAGAGGGCGACGTTTACGATGCCCTGGACAGGAGTGTTACCGGCGATCTGTTGACGCAGGTTTATATAGAAACGCGTCAGTCGTTGGAGCTTGCGAGTCAGGGTGGTGCCAGAGCAAAGGTTAAAGAAATTGAGTTGGTCGATGTATCACCGCGTGCTCAATCCGCTAATGGTATGAGTTTTGAAGCGCAGTGGAATGTGGCGGCATCGGTGGGTCACTGGGGGCACATACACCAGCGCAACAATGGTTATCGGGCCATTCTGGATGTGGCTGTCGAAGACGGTGTCTGGAAACTGATGAATATCGAAGTGCTCGAAGAGAGGCGTCTTTAAAATGATCCGCTTCCGTGATGTGCGCTTCTCTTACGATGACTCGTTCGCCATGTGCGTCGATGAGTTTTCGGTAGAGGCGGGTGGTCAGGTCGCTATATACGGGCCCAGCGGAAGCGGTAAGACCACGTTATTGAATCTGGTGGCCGGCATTCTTGTACCGGACAGCGGCAATGTTCAGGTGGGCCCCCATGCTGTCAGCAGTTTGTCCGACGCACGGCGGCGTTACTTCAGAGCGAATCATGTCGGCCACGTGTTTCAGCGTTTTGAGTTGATCGAATACCTGAGCGTGCTGGATAACATTCTGCACACCTACCGCATCAGTGAGCTGGTTTTAACCGACGATGTGAGAGCCCGTGCAGAGAGTTTGGCTGAGCGGCTCGACATATCTAAGCATCTAAAGAAATATCCCGGTGCTTTATCGCAAGGCGAGTTACAGCGGGTGGCTATTTGCAGGGCCCTGTTGGCGAAGCCGTCTGTAATACTGGCCGATGAGCCTACCGCAAACCTTGATGCCAAAAATAAAACGCTGATTCTGGATTTGTTATTGGATGAATCCCGTGAGCAGGGTGCTGCGCTGCTGATGGTGACTCATGACCACAGTCTGTTGGACCGGTTTGAAACCACGGTGGACTTTTCGTTACTGACCGGGGCCGGCAATGGATAGTTTGTATATTGCTCTGTGCTACCTGCGGTTCTACAAGTTCCGCACGATTATCTTATTGGTCTGTACCAGCGTGATTCTGATACTGCCTGTTGCGCTCAACCTGATTCTGACCGATAGCCAACGCATTCTCATGCAGCGGGCCGAAACCACACCGCTGATCGTGGGCAGCAAAGGAAGCTCGTTGGACCTGGCAATGAGTGCGTTGTATTTCACGGAGAAGTCAGCGTCTGATCTCGAGTACCTGGCCGTTGATGAGCTGCAAGCCACCGGCTTGGCAAATGCGATTCCGCTCTATGTGAAGTTTAATGCCCGCGGTTTTCCGATAGTCGGAACGACAGAGGCTTATCTCGACTTGCGGGATCATCGCGTTGTCGCCGGAGAGCGCTCGCTGGACCTGGGGCAGTGTCTGGTTGGCGCTGAAGTTGCTAAGTCGCTCGGTTTGAAACCCGGAGATAGTCTGGTGTCATCTCCCGAGCAGATTTTCGATATAGCCGGTGTCTACCCGTTGAAGATGGAAGTGGCAGGTATTCTCGCGCCGACATTTTCTGCAGATGACGAGGCGATCATTGTCAGTCTGGAAACCTCATGGATTATTGCCGGCCTGTTTCATGGTCATGAAGATCTTGAGGTCGCTGATGCCAGTGTGAAAGTGAATCATGATAAAGGTGCGCTGGGCAGCAAGCTGGTTTTATACAGTCAGGTGACCGGGGCTAACCGCGACAGTTTCCATGCACACGGCGATGCCGCTGCGATGCCGGTCAGTGCGGTGGTGCTGGTGCCGGATAGTGATAAGTCTTCCGCTATTCTTCAGGGGCGGTATCTGACTCAGGAGAATCCGTATCTGATCATCCGGCCGACAGAAGTTGTTGATCGTTTAATGAACAGCATTTTCCGCTTCAAGGTGCTGCTCGATACGGTTGTGCTGTCATCGGCCTTGGCAGCTGTGCTTGCCTTAATATTGGTGTTTACGCTGAGCATTCGATTGCGTCAACGGGAGTTGGCTACCAACTTTAAGATCGGCTGCAGTCGCATGGCGACAGTACGTATGCTGGCAGGTGAGATTTTGCTGGTGTTGATCGGTGCCACACTGATCGCGGCGCTGGTGTGGGCTGTTATTCGTGCAAATGTGGGCAATTTATTGGGTTTCTTTATCCAGTTGTAGCCTGCACTGAATCCGGCGTACCTGATCAGTCGAATTGTCTTATGTATCCACCATGGGGCGGCACGTGTTAATTCATTTCAATCAAATAAAAACAGCGCAATTGAGTGTGATGCTCATGTTGCTGTTCGTGGTATTGGTTGGATGCAGTTCGAAGAAGGGCGGGATCCGGCCCGATAACACAACCGAGTGGGAGAAAGATCAGGCGATAGGGCAGGGTAATATCGACGGCACCTGTGACTGTATCGATATCCGGTTTTGATGCTTTTCCGTAGTTGCACGGTTGCGGCGCTGTTAAATCCGGTCTAAGTTGTCAGTAATAATCATATAAAAACCGGAGTACATCCGGAGAAGATGGTGAGTTATGCGGCTTCAAAAAGTTTTATTAACTATCGCACTTAGCTTTTTTGTTTTAAGCAGTCTTCAAGCTAAAGAAATTATTCACGATGCCGAGTTCTTTGTTCTGAAAGGTCAGAACGGTGAGCGTTGGGCTGAAGAAGATGCAGCACTCGATGCGAAGCTTGCCGAGATGCAGGCGAAGCACGGTAAACGACCCAACATTATTTATATTCTCTGGGATGACCAGCAGTACGGTGCAGTCGGCATTCCTGCACTCCAGAAGAATATGGGCTATGAGACGCCGAACATTAATGCAATGGCTCAGAACGGGATCAACTTCACCCGTATGTATTCGGAACCTTCTTGTACACCCACCCGCGCAGCTTTCTTAACCGGTCGTTCGCCTGTGCGTCATGGTATGGGTGTCGTGGGTATGCCCCATGAATACTCCGGCTTGCGTGGTGATGAAGTAACCATTGCCGAGGTCTTGTCTAAAGCCGGCTATGCGACGGCTCACTATGGCAAAGGTCATCTGGGCGATATCGAAGAGAGCTATTTGCATAACCAGGGTTTTGACGAAGCGCTGTTTACTCCGATGAACCAGATCACCTCGCTTTATGATGTGCGGGGTTCGGGTGCGAATGCGGTATTGGGTTTTAGTCCGGAGATTCAACCGGAAGACCCTTATCAACTCGACAAACCCGGACTGTTACCCGAGGGTTGGGTGCAAATCATTGAAGGTAAGAAGGGCGAGCAGGGCAAAGAGTGGGGCGGTCCGCCGAACAATGACTCTTACGAAGCCATGGAAGCCGAAAGTGAAAAGCGCGTACTGGAGTTTATCCGTCGTAATGCGGAATCAGGCACCCCTTTCTATGTGCAGTACTGGCCTAATTTCCTGAACTTCCTGTTGCCGCAGATACCGAAGAAAACCCTGAATGGCGGTAAAGTGCCTGAGAGCTATGTTCGTCTGGATGCTTATATCGGTACCGTGCTTGCCGAGTTGAAAGAACTGGGTATCGCAGAAAACACGCTGGTAGTTGCGATGGCGGATAACGGTCCGATGGTGCACAATCCACCACCGGGCTGGGCGATGACTGCTTTGATGTATCGCGGCGGCAAAGGCGACTTCACTGAAGGCGGAGTGCGTGTTCCTGCATTTGCATATTGGCCCGGTGTGATTGAACCCAATCAGTTAGTGGGCGATATCATTCATGTCACCGATCTCTATACCACCTTTGCGCGTTTAGGCGGTGCAACGAAATACATTCCCCGTGACCGTGTCATTGACGGCATCGATCAGACAGCCTTGTTGATGAAAGGTGATACGTTCAGTCGTCGCGACTACGTGCACATTTATCAGGGGCATACGCTGGGTGCGACGGTTAAGGGCCGCTATAAGCAGCATTGGATTAGTAACGACCCCGGTGCGGCTTCCGGTGTCGGACAGACCTACTATGATTTGTATCAGGACCCGCATGAGAAGAGCCCGCATCTGGTGCCGTTGATTCATACTCAGGGCCAGTTCAATCGCATGCGCGCCCGCCATGAACTGATGAAAGAGCGTTATCCCGACAAGGAAAATGCGAAAGGAATTCCATTGACCGGCTTGTCGAATGCCCGGCCTGAAACCAAGGCTATCGGCCCTAACATTAAGCGTAATTTGGAAAGCCTGCCGTTTTCGGTGCAGGAATACCTCAAGTACGAAACTCCGGGAGACCTGAAGGACTTTGACTGGGGACAGTAATCCTTGTTGTCAGTCATTAAGCCGGTAGTGGCAGCCATCGGCGTCTATCTTTTGGTAGATGCCTTGTCTGGTCTTTTGCTGGCACCCATGGGGCTTGAGTACATGCATGCGTTTATAGCTATGTTCTGCGGCATGCTGGTCGGCGGTTATCTGGCTAAGTTCAATTTTATCTGGGCAGCAATAGCTATCAACCTGTTCTTCTCGACGCTGACGTATGTGGTGGTGGCACAAATGCGGGAGCAGACCGTGCTGAGTCTTGTACAGGAGCAACACCTGATGGTGTCTGTGGGCTCATTTGCCGGCGCTATACTGGGTGCGTGGTTAGGCGGGAAGTTGCGACGCCGGTCAGTCATCGCATAAAGTTGCACAGTCGACCTAATCTAAGAACGGTAATGTGATGCTAAGAAGGCTGTTAATTGTTCTGTTGCTTGTTTGGTCTGCTTCCGCTCAGGCTCAGGTGAATATTGATGCCTATCGTGACTACTTTTTAGTCGGGCAATTCGGCGAAGTGTGCACGATGTGTGAAGTGACGGTGCTGTGTCAGGCCGGTGACCAGCCGCCAAGCGATACGGCCATCCCCGAAACCGGTAGTTTTACCGTTTATCACATCCAAACGCGGACCTTCTGGTCACAGATATCGACTATCTGGGAGTGGTTTATCGCTAATTTCAGTGCCGACTCTCTGGCGGCACGCGGGCACACCCGGCCAGTGCATGTGTATTCCGTAACCGATGGTGTGTGGGCACCGCAGGAAGTGATCGAGGGACGTTTGGTACTCGATCCAGGCGTCATCGAGTTTGGTGAATACACAATCAACCGGGTGTCGAGTGCGTGGGAGTCCGAAGGCGGCGCGCCATCAGGATACTGCAGTCGTTTGCCTTTATGGGATGCTCTGGAGGTTATATCTGATCATGCCGACGGAGAGCAATCATGAGTCTCGCGGTGACTGAATTTGAACAGGTCTGGACGTGGTCGTGGATTAAGGCACATCCGGTCCGGTCTTTCGGCATTATCCTGCACGTTCTTTTGCGTACCCTGTTCGCTATCTTCTGGTTGGCGGCGGGTGTGAACAAAGTAGTGACGGGTTGGTTAACTACTGACATCCTGAAAGAGATTTTTCTCGATCGCTTAACGGAGATGCCACCCGATGCGTTCGCATCATTATTCCTGCAGTACTTTGCTATCCCTATTTACCCGCTGGTGGCGTGGGTTATTACTGTTGGCGAGCTGTTGTCGGCAGTTGGATTGTTAATCGGTTTGTTTACCCGTAGTTCTGCAGCCATTAGTTTCTTTATATTGTTCGGCCTGGCTATTGGCGGGTATTACGACGCATCTTTACTGCCGTTCTTTGCACTCAATCTGGCATTTTTATTCTGGCCGTCAGGCTTGTGGTGCGGCGTGGATCGCCGCATGGCCAAGCGTTACCCGGATAACCGCTGGTTTCGCTGATCCTGAAGCCTTAAACGGCAGCATCCTGTTTACTGGAGGGGTTCCAGTTGCGATCCGGGCAGTTTATTAGACTAAGTATAAGGACGGATTGCCCAGTATAACCACTAAAGGCTATAAATAAGTAATGATCACTGTACTTGTTGGGATAGTTATCGGTTTGGTGCTGGGTTTAACCGGCGCCGGTGGCTCTGTATTCGCAGTGCCATTGCTTATCTGGGTCGTTGGCTTGGAGCCGTCGCAGGCTATTGGAATTTCGCTTGGCGCAGTCGCTGCAGGTGCTTTGTTCGGCGTTCTCGCACGATTGCGCAGCGAAGAAATTCAGTGGCTGCCAGCAGTAGTTTATGCGGTGCTGGGTTCCTTGTTTACACCCGTCGGCTTTTGGCTTAACCAACGTATCGACAATCACTATTTGATGATTGGTTTTGGCTTGCTCGTGCTGGTAATTGCATTCCGTTTATGGCGTCAGGCAGTTAGTCAGCCGGATGAGGCTCGCGAGGTGCGCGCCTATATTGGCGGAGATGACGATGCCTCAGGCGCCGTATGTCGCATGATCAATAACCAGCCATTCAAAATCGGACTGCCATGTATCGCCGGTATGAGTGGCGGCGCAATTATTACTGGCGTGTTGTCCGGCCTGTTTGGTGTAGGTGGCGGCTTTATCATTGTGCCTACCTTGCTGTTCTTGACAGGGATCAGTATTCGTCAAGCCGTTGCGACGTCGTTGGTGGTGATTTCTGCCGTCGGTATTAGTGGTTTTACGGGCTTTATGCTTAGTGGCGGTAGCCCCGGAATGTTGGTTCTGGTGCAAGTGGCTGCGGGCAGCATCGTCGGTATGGTGGCAGGCATTCTTCTCAGTAAGCGCTTAAGCGGTGCGCTGCTGCAAAAAATATTTGCTGTCTTAATGTTGCTTATGGCAGCGGGCACCTTGATAGATAACATTTTTTAACAGCTTAGTTTTCATAGGGAGTAATTCAATGTTGTTGCGTCAGTTATTTGATCACGAGAGTTATACCTATACGTATTTGCTGGCAGATGCCGATACCAGTGAGGCAGTCCTTATTGATCCTGTGGATGTGCATCTGGAGATGTATCTGCGCTTGCTTGAAGAGCTGGGCTGCAAGTTAGTCGCGGCTTTGGATACTCATGTTCATGCTGATCATGTGACTGCACTCGGTTTGCTACGCGAGGCAACGGGCTGCGCCACGATGGTCGGTTTTGAAGGTGAAGTGGATTGTGCTTCTGAAGGCCTTGCGGACGGAAAGGTTATTGCTGTGGGGGCGATTGAAATTAATACGTTGTTTACACCCGGGCATACCGATGACAGCTTTTGCTTTGTCGTAAAGGACGGCAGTCAAACCTATTTATTCAGTGGTGATACGTTATTTATTCGTGGCACGGGGCGGACTGACTTTCAGAATGGTGATCCGGGAACCTTGTATGACAGCCTGCACAAGAAAGTGCTGACACTCCCTGATGATACTTTGGTGTATCCGGGTCATGACTACAAAGGCTGGACGGTATCGACTATTGCCGAAGAGAAGCGGGCTAATCCCAGACTGGAGCCGGCTACTAAAGAGGCTTTTATTGAGTTGATGAACGGTTTGGATCTGCCGGACCCCAAAATGATGGATGTGGCCGTGCCTGCTAACCGGTCTTGTGGCCTGAAGTCGTAATCCGGAGTGTCTGATATGGATATAAAACAAATTCTTCCCGGTTACGGGGTTACTTCACAGCTGGATATTACAGATTTGAGTGAGCTGGCGGCATTGGGTTACAGGTCGGTGATTAACTATCGCCCTGATGATGAGGAGCCCGGACAGCCGAAAAGTGATGATTTGCTGGCTGAAGCGAAGCGCTTGAATCTTGAATACATGCACTTGCCGATTTCAGGTATGGATCTGCCTGATGAGCCGGATATCCGCAGTTTTGGTAAGACTCTGGATGCATTGCCCGAGCCGGTGCTTGGTTTTTGCCGGACGGGTGCGCGTGCAGTCCGGTTGTGGAGTGTTGCCAACGCGGGCAAACACCAAGTTGATGATATCGTCGCTGCTGTGGAAAACGCTGGCTATCAGATTGATGACTTAAAGCCTCGTCTGAATCAGTTGGCTGAAACTTCAGCAACGGAGACCGCCGCCGATTCGTAGGGTTTTCTCTAGCAATGCAGCAAGTTAATTTTTGCCTTTGTTTTTAGGCGGCATCGGCTGTTTCGGGGGGCACTACCTCATACTCGGCATTGACCGACCCGATATGACGCGCTGCGCGGATCATTTTGTTGGCTATAGAGATGACGAGTGCGCTCGCGTTATACAAGTCGGATGCAGCTTCTGTTGATATGCGATTGCTCTTGAGTAGCTGATTGATCTCAAGGTCAAGTGCATGATCTTTGTCTTTTATTTCCTGCTTCAGCCGTCTGATGTCCCGCCTGAACTGCTTGCGCGGTAGTGTTATATCGATGGATTGCAGATCCATCATCAAACGCAGCATGTCTTCCCTGAGCGAGTCGAAAGCGTCCCGGGTGTTTTCGCTCTTGTCGTTCATGTGGTTATTAATAACCTTGTTTGCCTGAGTGGCATCACGCACGATCAATAAAGAGTCTCTGGCGGCCTGACCTATATTCAGTAATTCTCTGGTTTGTTTATCGTTAAGTGAAAATGCCTGACTGGTCTTGGTGATGAAGCGCATCAGTTCGCGGTATATAGGCTCGAGCCTTTCATGAATCACGCTGCTGAAGTCATTTTCAAGAGAGGCTCGCGATTGTTTTACCAATGCCGGAATATCCTGTTTCAGGATGAGTTTGTCGGGCTCAATATTCATAGCCTTAAGTACTGCGTCGTAGACCGGCTCCCGATAAAGTCTCTGAGCTTCCTGAATGGTGACAGCGAGTGCGGTTTCCGGGTATTTAAGTGCTTCTTCATTGAGGAAGGCGGGCTTGGCCTGATCGGGAACTTGTACGGGTTTGTCCGGCAGCAAGCGGGTAACGAGCGAGGCCAGAGGGTGAACAAAACCAATTAGAAGTGTGGTGTTTGCGACATTAAAGACCGTATGGAAAACCGCCAGTCCGATAGGTGCATCCGCCGGATTAGTGACGGGCGAGGCCCCTTGCAGCAGGGAGCTGATCCAGGCTGTAAATTCGACGAAAGGCGAGAACAGAATCAAGACCCAGGTTACGCCAAATAAGTTGAAAGCGAGATGTGCTAACGCCGTGCGCCTGGCATTTCTGCCGGAAACAGCAGCGGCCAGATTGGCAGTAACCGTTGTGCCGATGTTTTCGCCCAGAACAATGGCGCAGCCTGCTTCGAATGGCAGCCATCCCTGACTGACAGCAATGAGTGTGATGGCCATGGTGGCGCTGGATGATTGCAGAACCAGAGTCAGAAACGAACCAAGGGCAGCAAAGATGATGATGCTGAGGAAGCCGTAGCCGGATACGTTTTGTATAAACTCAAATACCGCCGGGTCTGATTGCAGATCGGGAACGGCATTCTTCATGAACTCCAGACCGATAAACAGCAGTGAAAAGCCGATCACGAATTGTCCGAAGGTGGCAGTGCGTTTATCCGTGCGAATGAATAGAAGAAAGCCGACGAACATTAGCGGCAGTGACAAATCGATCATGGACACTTTGAAGCCGAGCACAGCTATCAGCCAGGCTGTAATTGTGGTCCCGATGTTGGCACCCATGATGACGCCGATGGCTTCTGTCAGTTTTAACAGGCCTGCATTGACGAAGCTTACGACCATGAGGGTGGTCGCTGATGATGACTGAATGAGGCCGGTAACGAAGAAGCCGGTCAGGGCGGCCGAAAACCGGTTTGAGGTGAGGCCGGCCATGAATTGACGCATTTGGTCGCCGGCCAGGCCCATGAGTGCATCACTCATGATTTTCATACCGACTAGAAAGAGTCCCAGTGATCCAAGCAGGTTCAAAATACCGCTAAGTGTCATCGTTTGCGCCCTGACGAAAGATGCTTGTCATCTGCATTGTAGAATCAGAATCATATAGATGCACTATTTTCCGGCTGGCGGTGACCGGTATTTTGTGATGCTTTTAAAGCCCTGTTTAACAGAGTGGTATTTTAAATATAGTATGGTTCCTTCCGACCGAATGCGAAACCATTATGGAGAGCGCTTTGAGTTTTTTTAGAAAATCTATATTGCTTGTGCTGGCGACGTTCGCCACATTTTCTGCAGCTTCCGCAGGCGTGTTGCGTGAGGATAAGTCTGATACCGACTGGGAATTTATCATCGCGCCGTATTTTTGGCTCTCAAGTATTAGCGGTGATGCCAACGGCATTCCGGTCGATGCAGAGTTTAAAGACTTGCTGAAAGAACTCAATATAGCGCTGTCGCTTCACAGTGAGTTGCATCGTGGCAAGTGGGGTATCATTTTTGATCCCATGTATCTGCAATTGGAAATGGATGTGGATGTTCCTGCTCCCGAGAATCCGACTATCCGTGCTGATATCTGGCTGGTCGAGTTGCTGGGTGCCTATAAATTTACACCCAACTGGGAAGTGTATGCGGGTGCCCGTTACTCCGATCAAACCCTGAAGATAACCCGTGGTGATGTTATCCCTGTGCCGCCGGCTCCCGGCATACTTCCTGAAAGCTTTAAGATTGGGGAGAACTGGACGAACTGGATCGCAGGTGTGCGCGCTACTTACCCGTTGGGCGACAAGTGGCTTTTTACCGGCAAGCTTGATGGTGCATTTGCCGGTGACTCGAAGAAAAGCTGGAATGCAGTAGCCATGTTTAACTACCGCATTCGCAAAACGATGGCATTGAATCTTGGCTATCGTTATTACGTTGACGAGTTCGACAACAAGAAGTCAGGCCTGGAGAAGTACACTTGGGATATTAAACAGCAGGGGCCTGTAATCGGTTACACCTGGGCGTTCTAAGTTTGTTGTTTAGGTAATACGAAAAGGCCGGAGATTCTCCGGCCTTTTTTTGTTTGTATGTAATGGTATTCAGTTGGTTTTGAAACGACCGATGAGCAAGCCGATTGCAGCTGCGAGATACGTCAGAAAACCGGCGTTAAAGAACAGGTGATGAATGTGTTGCAGTAGAGCGCTGCCGGAAGGCGCGCCGCCAGTGTGTGCCGAATGATCCGTTGCTTCACCAATACCCAATGCAACAAATGCCACTTTTACGATGATGCCGCTCAGGCCGATGATTGCGCCCGTGATTATTAGAGTATGCGGTCGATTTTTTGGCTCAGGTTTGAAATACAGCAGTGAGAGGCCGGCTAAAAAGGCGAGCACGGACAGCACTTCGGCTACGGTGAAGGCTTTGAGTATTCGCGTGACCAGTATGGCGCTGAGAGCGAGTAGCAGGGCAGCGGCGACGATCAGTCTGGTGCGTTGTGTGGTGTCGGTCATACAGCCCCCTCAATTTCCTTAGTGATCAAGACTAGCAGTAAATCAAAGACATAGGAATGAGCCGCTCCGGAGCCTGCCTGACTTATACAGATGAACCTGCAGCATGAGCGGAGGCCCATGCCCACTGAAAGTTAAAGCCACCCAGATGACCGGTGACGTCGACGACCTCGCCTATGCAGTAAAGACCGGCTACTTTTTTAGTCTCCATAGTTTTGGACGAGAGTTCGTCGGTGTCTATGCCGCCTAAAGTAACCTCGGCAGTTCTGTAGCCTTCGGTGGCAGCAGGTTTAATCACCCAGCCGTTTAGTTTGCTGCCCAGTTGTTTGAGTAAGTCATCGGGGGCTTCGGCCAGTTTGCGGTCGGCATACTCCGGCCACCAGATGTTTTGCAGTTCCAACACAAGTGCCCTTGGCAGGTGCTCGGTGAGCACCGTGCGGAGTAGGCTTTTCGGTTGTTTTTGTTTGGCCTGATTTAGCAGTTCTTCGGCGTTGTGTTTGGGTAAAAGGTTGACGGTGATGTCCTCACCGGGTTGCCAATAGCTGGAGATCTGCAATGCAGCCGGCCCGCTTAAGCCGCGGTGTGTAAACAGGATGTCTTCGGTGAAGCTGATGCGCTCATTACTCAATATCGCGGGTGTGCTGACACCGGACAATTTGCTGGTTAGCTCGTGCATGACGCCGGTAAAGGTGAACGGCACAAGGCCGGCACGGGTTTCCAGGACATTCAGATCAAACTGCCGGGCCAGTTTGTAGCCAAAGTCGGAAGCACCCATTTTGGGGATCGATAAGCCACCGCTGGCGAGTACCAGTGAGTCGCAGCTTAATTCACTGCCGCTGCATTCAATCTCAAACAGTTCGTTTTTGTTGATGGCCGTGATGTCGGCATCGAGCCAGATGGTGACACCGGCATCATCACACTCGGCTTGCAGCATGGCCACAATATCTTTTGATGATTCATCGCAGAACAGTTGCCCGGCACCTTTGTCGTGATACGGAATATTGTGTTTTTCGACTAAATCAATGAAGTCCCATTGAGTGAACCGGCTGAGTGCCGATTTACAAAAATGCGGATTAGCAGACAGGTATCTCGCGGGTTCTATATGTAGATTGGTGAAGTTGCAGCGCCCGCCACCCGACATCAGGATTTTTTTGCCGATCTTGTTGGAGCCTTCAAGTACCAGAACGTTCTTGCCACGGTTCGCTGCGGTTATCGCACAGAAGAGGCCGGCAGCGCCGCCGCCGATGATGATGGCATCGAAGTGATTCATGCAGCGAATGATATCGTGTTGGGGGTTAAGTTGCCGGTATCGAATACTCTCCGGTCACAAAATCGAATCTGCTGGATCGATCGAATTTAAGGGAACGCAGCCAGTGACCGTTGCGTGCTATTCTGAATGGTATGAAAAAGACCGATGAAAACCTTGTATTGCAGATAGCAGAAGGCTTATCGGATACAGGCCGGAAGCTTGCCGTAGCTGAATCCTGTACCGGCGGTTGGATAGCCAAAAGCCTTACTGACCTGCCCGGCAGTTCTGCCTGGTTTGAATACGGTTTTACAACCTACGGCAACAACGCCAAGACTGATATGTTGGGTGTGGCGCCCGGGTTAATCGACACCTTTGGCGCTGTCAGCAAAGAAGTGGCAGAGGCTATGGCTATGGGCGCCCTGGCGCGCAGTGGTGCCGATCTGGCTGTGGCGGTTACCGGTGTTGCCGGGCCGGATGGCGGTACCGCGGAGAAGCCAGTGGGCACAGTCTGGTTTGCCTGGGCATTAAAAGATAAGGGTCTGCACAGTGCGACACAGTGTTTCCCGGGCGACAGGAATGAGGTGCGGCAACAAACAGTAGACCGGGCGTTGCAGGGTTTGTTGCCCATGCTGGGCGGATGAGCACCGAATCGACACGTTTGTTTTTTGCTCTATGGCCGGACGATGCTTTGCGGATGCAACTGGAGGATGTCACCCGGCCTTTGCGTGAGTTGTGTTCCGGCCGCGTTGTGCCTGCTGAAAATTATCACATCACGCTGGAGTTTCTGGGTGAAGTTTCGAACGCCGATATCGATGCCGTCATGTCGGCTGCCGGCGACGTTAGCTTCGCACCGTTTGCATTTAGTCTTGATCGCTGGGGCTGTTTCTCGGGGCCTCGTGTGGTTTGGTATGGCCCGTCATCTTATCCACCGGCGCTGGGTAATCTGGTTAAAGATTTGCGGCGTTCTATAGAGCCCCATGTGTCGTTATCACCCGACCGCTTGTATACGCCTCATGTAACAGCATTGCGAAAGCAACCGGCGTTGCCCGAGTTGCCGTCACCGCGAAAACTGGTTTGGAATGCTACCGACTTCGTTCTGGTGGAGTCCGTGTTTGGCCCGGGCAGAGCTATCTACAATATTCTGGAAACGTATCCCGCCAACTGATTTCGAATCCGGTTGTTTAGGCTTTGCGCATTCTCTTGTGCGGTTTGAGTCGGTTCGTTGCTTGTCTATCCTGAGCCATTTGGCAGGCATTACTGCCAAGTGAATGATTTTCGGTGGATTGATATTTCGAAGCTGCAGGATGGTCGAGGCTGCTTCCGGTGCCGGCTTTCCGGGACAGCTTTTTTATAGATAATCAGTGAACACGGTCGCCAGTCTGGCCTGCAGGATTCCGGCCATAGCCGGAGCGGCGTATTGCCACTTTCCGGGTAAAAAATCCTGATTAAGGGGTTGCAGCCAGCAGAATATATGGTACTGTATATCCATACAGTAGTACTGAGGTTGGCATAAACACTGGCTTTTAGGACTACCCAAGCAAACTATTCACAAAACGATTTACAGGTGGGATTCATGGACGACAACAAAAAGAAGGCTTTAGCAGCCGCTCTGGGGCAGATCGAAAAACAATTTGGCAAAGGCTCTGTAATGCGCCTTGGTGACTCCGCCGCCGCCCGTGATATTGACGTTATTTCTACCGGTTGTCTGGGGCTCGATATTGCTCTCGGCATAGGCGGTCTGCCAAAAGGCCGTGTTGTAGAAATCTACGGTCCTGAGTCTTCCGGTAAGACCACTATGACGTTGCAAGCCGTGGCCGAGTGTCAGAAGAACGGTGGCACTGCTGCCTTCGTTGATGCCGAGCACGCACTTGATCCTATCTATGCCGCTAAAGTCGGCGTGAATGTTGATGACCTGTTGGTGTCTCAGCCGGATACCGGTGAGCAGGCACTGGAGATTACCGACATGCTGGTTCGTTCCGGCGCTGTTGATCTGGTCGTTGTTGACTCCGTTGCGGCACTCACACCTAAAGCTGAGATCGAGGGTGACATGGGTGACTCTCATGTTGGCTTGCAGGCTCGTCTCATGTCACAGGCGCTGCGTAAGCTGACCGGTAACATTAAACGCTCTAATACGATGGTGATCTTTATTAACCAGATTCGTATGAAGATCGGCGTGATGTTCGGTAGCCCTGAAACCACCACCGGTGGTAACGCACTTAAGTTCTATTCTTCGGTACGCCTGGATATCCGTCGTATCGGTGCCATTAAGAAAGGCGACGAAGTTGTGGGTAACCAGACCCGCGTTAAAGTTGTGAAGAACAAAGTATCGCCTCCATTCAGGCAGGCCGAGTTTGAAATCCTTTATGGCCACGGTGTTTCACGCGAGGGTGAGTTGATTGACCTGGGTGTGGCAAACAACCTGGTTGAGAAATCAGGCTCCTGGTACAGCTACAACGGTGACCGTATCGGACAGGGTAAAGAGAATGTGCGTAATTACCTGTTGGAGCACACTGAAATTGCCAAAGAACTCGATACTAAGTTGCGTGATTTGTTGTTGCCTAAGCCTGAAGACGCAGCAGCAGTAGAAGATCAAGCTGATGCCGGTGCTGATGAGGCGGTTCCTGCCGAAGCATAAGCGGCTGGCGGTTGTATTCGGGGCTGCGCATGACTGTGTACTCTGAACAGGCCGGTAATCACTCATGATTGGTGACGAGCAACCGGGGGTTCCCCGCGGAATGTCAGAGTTAATGTCGGAAGAGCAGGCCACACCGCGTAAAAAGCGGGGTGGTCGGTCTCCCCGTCATATTGCCATGGACCTGCTTGCGCGCAGAGACCATACCAAGACCGAATTACTCACCAAATTAACCACTAAACTCAGTGAGCAGATCACTGCCGGTGACGTGTCTGTTGGTGAGATTGAGTCGGTGCTTGATGATCTGGCATCCGACGGGTTACTTGATGAGCAGCGCTATGCCGAAAGCTTTGTAAATAGCCGGATTCGTCGCGGTCAGGGGCCGGCCAGAATTCGCCGTGAGCTTGCGGATAAAGGGGTTTCAGGTGCTGAGGCCGAGTCGGCTTTTGAGGCGGCTGATGCCGACTGGCCGACGCTTGCCAAAGAGGTTCGTGAGAAGAAGTTTGGCGGGTCTTTGCCCGCCGACTATAAAGAAAGAGCCCGTCAGGCACGGTTTTTACAGTACCGGGGCTTTACCGGAGACCTGATTCAGCGGGCTCTGGGTGGTGACTCAGACTGAAATACGCAGCACAATACGCACCCGTATTCTAAAAACTGACCATCAGACTGAGATCAACATGAACGCCGCTGAACTGCGTAAGGCATTTCTGGACTATTTTGAGCAGCAGGACCATCGGACTGTCCCGAGTTCGCCGCTTGTTCCGGGTAATGACCCCACACTTCTGTTTACCAATGCCGGCATGGTGCAGTTCAAAGACTGCTTTCTCGGCAGTGAAAAACGCAGTTACGTGCGGGCCACCAGTTCGCAGCGTTGTGTGCGCGCTGGCGGGAAGCATAATGATCTCGAGAATGTCGGGTATACCGCCCGTCATCACACCTTTTTCGAAATGCTCGGCAACTTCAGCTTCGGCGATTACTTTAAGCACGATGCCATTAAGTTTGCCTGGACCTTTTTAACCGAAGTTCTGGAGCTACCCGAAGAGCGCTTGTGGGTCACTGTTTATAACGAAGACGATGAAGCGGCTGATATCTGGTTGAAAGATATGGGCGTCAGCGCCGACCGCTTTAGTCGTCTGGGCGAGAAAGATAACTTCTGGGCAATGGGTGACACCGGTCCGTGCGGTCCTTGTACCGAGATTTTCTATGATCACGGTGAAGACGTGTTCGGCGGTCCTCCGGGAACGCCGGATGAAGACGGCGACCGTTATGTAGAGATCTGGAACCTGGTGTTCATGCAGTTTGATCGCAGTCCGGATGGCACGCTGACACCTTTACCTAAGCCATCTGTCGATACCGGCATGGGGCTTGAGCGCATCGCTGCAGTAATGCAGGGCGTACACAGTAACTACGACATCGACCTGTTCCAGCATCTGATTAAGGCGGCTGGTGTTGCCACCAACACCACCGATCTGTCGAACAATTCACTCAAGGTGATCGCTGATCATATTCGTGCAGCATCATTCCTGATTATTGATGGCGTGTTGCCGGGTAATGAGGGTCGTGGCTATGTGCTACGCCGGATTATTCGCAGGGCTTTGCGCCACGGTTATGAGTTGGACATGAAAGGTTTGTTCTTCTACAAACTTTACGCAGCGCTTAGAGAGATTATGGGCGATGCTTACCCGGAGCTTGCAGAAAACGAAGAGCATGTGGTGCGTGTGCTGCGCACTGAAGAAGAACGCTTTGCCGAGACTCTGAGTCAGGGCATGGCGATCCTTGAAGATGCTTTGGAATCGCTGAGTGGCAATCAGTTGCCCGGCGAATTGGTGTTTAAACTGTATGACACCTACGGCTTCCCGGCGGATCTTACCGCTGATGTGGCCCGTGCCCGTGACCTGAGGATTGACCAGCCAGGTTTTGAAGCGGCTATGGAAGCTCAGCGTGACCGTGCCAGAGCCTCCAGTAAATTTGGTGCAGACCACGGTGGTTTGCAGCTTGACGATGTCACTACCTTTACCGGCTACGAAGAGTCTGAGTCTGCTGCAACTGTTGCCCGTCTTTTCAAGGGCGGTGCAGAGGTCGATGCACTTGAGGCCGGTGATACCGGACAGCTCGTGCTTGACCGCACGCCGTTCTATGCAGAAAGCGGTGGCCAGGTCGGTGACACCGGTGTGTTACATGCCGATGGCTCGGTCTTCCGCGTAGACGATACCGTGAAGAACGGTGATGCTCATGTGCATCTGGGGTCTGTGGAAACAGGGTCCGTTGCAGTCGGTTCCAAGGTCTCTGCCCAGATCAATGAAGCAGGGCGTGCCGCCACTGCATTAAGCCATACTGCTACTCATATATTGCACGCCGCTTTGCGTGAAGTGCTGGGTAAGCATGTCACCCAGAAGGGGTCTTTGGTGGATCCCGAACGTTTGCGTTTCGACTTTTCGCATTACGAAGGTGTTACTGCTGATGAGCTGGTGACCATTGAGAATCTTGTCAATGCACAGATTCGTTTGAATGAGCCGGTTGTGACTAAGCTGATGTCTCAGGACGAAGCTGTTGAAGCAGGTGCAATGGCGCTCTTCGGTGAGAAGTATGGCGACGAGGTGCGGGTGTTGAGCATCGGTGACTTTTCTACCGAGCTTTGCGGTGGCACTCATGTCACGCAGGCCGGTGATATTGGTTTGTTAAAAATTACGGCCGAGTCCGGCATTGCATCGGGCGTGCGACGAATTGAGGCCGTGACCGGTGACAATGCACTGACTTATATCCGTGATACTGAAACTTCGTTGAACAGCATTGGTGCCTTGTTGAAAGGGACCCGTGCGGATGCTGAAACGAAGGTTCAGCAGCTCATTGGTAAAAACCGTGAGCTCGATAAAGAAATTAAAGCACTGAAAGCGAAGCTGGCCAGTGGCGGCAGCAATGATGATGCTGAAGTCATCGAAGTGTCGGGCGTTAAAGTGCTGGCTCAGTGTCTGGCGGATGATCTTGATGCCGATACTCTCCGGCAGTCTGTCGATCGTTTAAAAGACAAACTGGGTACAGCCGCTATCGTGCTGGCCACAGTGACTGCTGACGGCAAGGTTCGTCTGGCAGCAGGCGTCACTAAGGATGCAACTGACCGTGTTAAGGCGGGGCCTCTGGTGAATCATGTGGCCTCCCAGGTGGGTGGTAAGGGCGGTGGACGACCTGACTTCGCCCAGGCCGGTGGCAGCGATGCCGGCGCCCTTGATGCCGCGCTGCAAAGTGTAGCCGGATGGGTTTCAGAGCAGATTAGCTAGCCAGCCCGGCTATATTCCCGAAGCGTTACTTTCGTCAGACCTTAGTGCTGGCGCGGTTTTCTGCTGCTTGCTGGTTTTTATCCTTTGACCCCAGTGACTTACGCTAGACACGGCCGTTGATTATGTGAGATGGTGTGTAGGTTCTCTGGCGATTAACTCAAATAAAAAGCGCTTGAGAGCAATAAACCACCCACCACCTAACAGGCGCGGAAAGACGTTTTGCTGGTGGTTTAGCGGCTGTACTGCGGACTCAGGGGATTTTGGGAGTTCGACTGACAGTTATAAAAATAACAAGGAAGGGGGTGACTCATGCTAATTCTTACACGAAGAATTGGTGAGACAGTCGTCATCGGTAACGATATTGATGTAACCGTACTAGGGGTAAAAGGCAGCCAGGTTCGTCTTGGCGTCAAAGCTCCGTTGGATGTTTCTGTTCATCGCGAAGAGATTTTCCAGCGAATTAGCCGTGAGCGTGCAGCTTCAGGCTCTGCTGCACACCTGCGACACGCGGCCATTAAGTAGGCTTTTTACTGCCGAACGCCATAATCCGGTCTTTTCTACCGGATTTATACACACTGCCCCCACGAAAGTGGCTTCAGGGCATTTTGCCTGCGCTCGTTTTAATGTATTGTATGCGCCCTCGGAGCGGGGATACCCCTGCTCGGAGTATGAGAAGGTTGCGAAACACCTTAACAAGTTTCGGAGAGTTGGCTGAGTGGTCGAAAGCGCTCCCCTGCTAAGGGAGTATACGTTAAGAGCGTATCGAGGGTTCGAATCCCTCACTCTCCGCCATTAAAACTAAAAGAGCCCCCTTCATGGGGGCTCTTTTAGTTTTGGCGTTCGGTGCGGGATGCGAACCCGAAGGGTTCGATTCGGTTCCGGTTATCGGCGAAGCAGATAGCCGGGGAGACTGGGCAGGCGCGCAGCGCCAAGCAGCCATCCCTCATGCGATACCTACATACGTGTATATCTAGATTAATAGAGTGGTATAACGCAAGAGCCCCCTTCATGGGGGCTCTTTTAGTTTTGGCGTTCGGTGCGGGATGCTATCCCGAACGATTGTGGAACAGAATCTCTGCAAGTAACGGCCATAAAAAAGCCCCCATTCGGGGGCTTTTTCGTATTTAGAACACCAAGCTTAGGTCTCTGCCAGCACAAACGTAGCGTTACGCACCAGTTCGGGCGGGATCTTGTCTTTAATCTGCTCATGCAGCTCGGGCAGCTTCGACCAGTGCAAACCCTGACGATAGTGATGCGCCGTGTGATAACCGAGGTTGCCGGTTAGCAGGTTAAATACCGAGTTTGTGTTGTTATATGAGGCCTCAAACTGATCGTCGGTATCCAGACCACTGTGGTGGTCATGGGTTACCCAGGCGGTAAACATCAGGCTGATAACCATCGGTATAACAAAAACAAATAGAGCCGGTACGAAACGGAACCAGCACAGTAGTGCAACACCAATGACTGTTAACGCTGAGTAGCGCAGAAAGTCACGTTGTACGCGCGGAAACTTTTTGCTGACCTGATACCCGCGGTAGTAGGCAGTGCCGGAAATGATCAGCGTGTATTCCAGTGCGCTCATGACACGACCGTTGGAATCCTTCCAGGCACTTTCGTCTTTTGCTTGATCGAGAAAGTTTCTGTGATGGCCCAGCACGTGATGCAGTACCCACAGGTTTGTTGTTACGCCGGTGTGCAGTGCGTAGAAAAATTCGAGCAGACGGTTAAGCCCTCTGGAATGAAATGTCATCGTGTGTTGATGATGATGGTTCCATGCACAAATGAGGCCTTTCGGGATGATCGAAATAGCAAAGTAAGTGGCGAGAGCCCAAACATTGTCGACCAGAAAGTAGACCAGAAAATCAACGGCACTAAGCGCGAGAACAAGTGAGACCGGAATTCGGTCTGCGGCAAATCGGAAAATGGGCATGATGAGGGATATTGGCTGACGTTGTGTGCAGTAATCAGCCTTATATAGAGTCCGTTCCAAGTGTAACAATGGCGTGATTATACCCTCGGACTGAGCAGGCGCGATACTCTTTAAAAGGGCATTTTAGGGGGGTGTTCATTCTTGCTGCTACACCGCCCTGTTATAGCGGTGCTTAGGGCTTAACTGTTTGTAATCTCTTGGCTTGGAACGCTTTTATCCCTATATTGAACCGATGCCCAATGATTATCCGGGTGCTGTTTTCCCGTATCGAGGCTTTTGATTGTGCGTAAACCCCTGCAATTAACACTGACTAAATTGACTGGAATCCTTTTGGTGGGATTCTTGGCATCATTTGGTGCGGCTGCCGAGGAGTCCCATGGCGATGGGGGTCATGGCGAGGAGCACAATCTTCCTCATCATCATGTGGCGGCTTTGGTTGGGTATGCGCTTGAGCGGAAGAAAACAGGCGACGAGGATACATTGGTTGTTGCGTTCGACTATGGTTACCGGTATCACGAGCATTGGGCTGTTGGCGCTTTTTTCGAGAGTCTGGGCGACGATACTGTTCGTGATGTCTCAATCGGGTTGACGCTTAAATACCATCCGGTAAATGAGTGGGCATTATTTGCCGGACCCGGTTATGAGTTTGGTGAAAAGGAAGACAAGTTTTTGGTGCGCTTCGGCACGGCTTACTTGTTCGAGTTGCGCAACAGATGGACATTGGGGCCTGAGTTTAATTACGACGTTCTGTCATCAGGCGACCGGGTCTACATACTCGGGTTGTCGCTAGGGCGTGAGTTCTAAAGCAAAAGAATCAGAGTAAATAAAAAGGCCACCGCAAGGGTGGCCTTTTTATTTGTCTTACTGACTGCTGCTTATTTAGGGCAGATAGTCATCACGATGTCATTGAAGTCAACTTCAGAAAGCGGACCTTTGTCATCGAAGGCATGGACAGTACAGTTGCCTCTTTTAGAGACTTTACCGTCACTTTTCTGCCATCCGCCAAGACGGCTTTCACGCCAGTAACCATTCGCACTGTATGTGCCGGCGGGTACGGTGTTGTCATAGATAGAGCCAACGCCTGCGCCGGTTAAGGTGCGTACAGTTTTGCCATCACGGTCGATAACGATTTTCTGTTCATACTTGGCCTGAACAGTTACGGTCATACGAGCATCACCTGTAGAAGTGCTGGTGGTGGTCGTTTTGCCTTCGCAGTCCCAACCGTCTACATCGTTGCCCTGACAGGTCGTTTGAATGTTTGCACAACCGGACAGAACTACAGCAGTACCGATCACAATAAAGAGAGATTTCATTAGAATTTACCCCTAATAATATGTTGTTTTTGTTTTTCCAGATATAAAGTGCGCTGAACTGCGGCAAAATGCAAGTATTGACGGGTTTTTAGGCCTGTGAGGGGTCTTTTAGAGGCTATTCCGTCAGTTTTCATGACGATACAGCGTGTGCTGCTTTGGTGATATTGTTCCTTGAATACTTTTATGAAAGCACCATTATTGCCGGATGACGCACTTGTTCACGACTTCCCGACCCATTGATCTGTAAGCGGCAACGATGACCCGTAACATTTCTCTCGACGTTCTGAAGCTGTCTATGGCCTTTATGGTGGTGGGCTTGCATACAGCCTTTTTGGGCGATGTGAGCGACTTGCTCCGGTATCTGTCGGTCAGTGGGCTGTTCAGAATTGCGGTGCCCACGTTCACCGTTATCAGCGGTTTCTATTTTTACCAGGCGCTCTCTGCCGGCAACGCGGTTGTCTGGCTTAAACGCATCTTCCTGATGTACGTGTTCTGGATGCTGTTTTACTCGTACTACTGGTTTAAGTTGCCTGACCTGTCATTTGCCAGCGTGCGTGGCGTTGTCATGCAGTTTTCGATCGGCTTTTTTCACCTGTGGTATCTGAGCGGTATCCTCGGTGCCGCACTGCTGGTGATGCTGACCCGGCGATGGAATACCGCAGCAGTGGTCGCACTTATCGCCGCCACGTTTATCGGGGGTGTGCTGCTGCAGTATCTGGGCAACTATCAGTACTTTGACAGCGCGAGGGCGAACGGCTTTTTGAATGCCCACTGGCCGCATCGCAATTTCTTGCTGTTCTCTTACCCGTTTTTTGCGATCGGCTTTTTGATCAATAAGTATTCCCTGCAGAAGCGGGTGTCGCAGAACGTGAGTTTTGTGCTGATGGTGGCGGGTGTATTGCTGTTGTTTGGCGAGTCTTATTACAACTTCAATAATCCGGCCAATTACGGTGGCTTCGATAACTTCGCATCACTGCTGATTGCCGCGCCGTTCCTGTTTGTATTCTTTTTGAATCTTGAAATATCGGGCACCAGTAAGACGATTGCCTTGTATGCCTCATCGATCTATTTCATTCACATACTGGTGCGGCAGCTGCTCGTTGAATTTACCGGGCTCAACTACACACCCTTAACGCTTGTGACTATCGCGCTTTCGGCACTGCTGTCTATCGGGGTCATTGCGATCAATAAGCGTGTGAAGTTTATGCTTTAACCGTCGCGCGTTTAAATATTGATTGACCGCCCTCATCATCCTGTAAACTCCGGTAAACCCTAAATTTAGTCTGATTCAGGTAGTAAATATGATTAAGTCTCTAAAAGCCTATTGCTTGGTAATTTTTGCCGCCATTGTTCTTGCTGGTTGTGGCAGCGACGATGACTCTAGTGCGGGTCTGGCAGGTGGTATCTATGCTGGCAGCATGGAAGAGCTTGATGATTTCAGTATCAGCGCTGCAGTTTTGCCTGAAGAAAATACCTGGGGCGTAACCCTTGAGAACGGCCAGACGGTTTTTGGTTGGCGCTATGATAACGGCTATTCCTATGTTTATTTTGGAAATGCGAATGCGGCGGAGGTTGCTCCACCCGAGGTGAGTGGTGAAGTTGTTACTAATGTAACGGGCAACTTTGATCGTATTTATGAACTGGACCTTGATTCGAGTGCCGGTGCGAGAGGCAGGGGTGAATACTATGAGTTGGGCGGCTTCGCCACGTTCGCTCAGGGCGAGATCCGGCGCTCAAGTGAGTACTGCTATGAGGAATCGGGTGATTTCGGCACTCCTATTTCTAGTTTGTCGGCCTTTGTTGAAGTTCCTGAGAATGATGAACCCAGTATTTCTGAAAAGAGTATCTGTGGCGAACTTGAAGAGTTTTATGAGGGCGGTAATAAGGTCTATATAAATGGCATAAACGCCGACGCCGATATTGTTACGTATGAGGCAGAGACAGGAATTGACAGGCTTTTATTGCCGGACTGGTGGTTTAGAGAGGTTCGAACTATTGAGGGTGCCGGGGGTATCACCGACTATTTTAACTATGATGATCTCGAAGGCCGTATAGAGTTTGATGAAGAGCGACAGTTGTTCGTCACAACTGAATATCCGTTCGATGACTTTCCCGGAGACACTGATTGCATCATGGAGTTTACGGTTAGTGAGACGGCATCAGTTCCGGTTAACCCCTTGCGAGTCAGTGGGGTTGAGATTTGCGAGCTTGAGAATGACGCGGTTTCAACACAACCCGTTTCCGGTGTGATCTGGTTTACCGACTATCCACAGTTTTATCACTTCGTGATGGCGATAGAGGTTGGAACCGGAGATGAGCGCTTTATGCGCTGGTGGCAATACGTTTCGGACTAGATTGGGTTCTATGCGTGCCCGGAGAGATTGACTCGCGCCTTCCTTGGTTTGCTCACTACCGTGAGCAAAGTCTCTCCGGTTTATCAACCGGAACCGAAACGTCGGCACTCGGGGCTGCGCCCCGTCTCGCTACGCTCGACGTCCAAGTTGCTAGGTCGCAACTTGTCGAACAGAGCTCTCACTCTCATGAGCCCACAAAATAAAAAAGGCCACCACAAGGGTGACCTTTTCTATTTGGCGCGCCCGGAGAGATTCGAACTCCCGACCACCTGGTTCGAAGCCAGGTACTCTATCCAGCTGAGCTACGGGCGCATTGTCTGTGAAGTGTAACCTACTGCTGTGCCCGTTTCGCCATCAGCTCCGCAATGTAGGCCAGGAACTTACTAAGTTCCTGCTCGTATTCATCAACCGAT
>Ga0070729_10001837_pt1 | contig 30136 bp, 19 predicted proteins | sample tdDd472_FD_66725 | JGI IMG/M metagenome (GOLD analysis project Ga0070729, IMG submission 66725) | Marine sediment microbial communities from the Atlantic coast under amendment with organic carbon and nitrate - tdDd47.2 | ecosystem: Environmental > Aquatic > Marine > Coastal > Sediment | place...
TGATGGGCTGACCGAGTTGCCCATTTTGAAAGTTCTTCGCCTTAAGGGCAATCGACTCACCTCACTACCCGATCTTCCTCCTAATACAGACTATATCGACCTTCGATTCAACCTTCTCGATAACGAAGATTGCCCGTGGATAAGTGAATTGAGCCAAGACCGCGAACTTCGAGCCTTTAAATACCTACCTCAGGGAGGCACCCACCTGCTAGGTCTGGACTTTGAGGCCTGGCCATCTAACGAAATTTTGCTGAATTGGATTGCACAGATCTCGCAAGGAGATCATCTCTGGGACTTTGATTGCTTTAATCCTGACCCGATTCTTGGCAATATGCAGTTTGTTCCAGCGGGTACCTTTATGCAGGGTTCACCTGTCGATGAGCCTTGTCGCTTTCCTGGTGAAGAAGCTAGATTCACCCACAGCATCAGCTACGACTTCTGGGTGATGGAAACCGAGGTAACACGTCAGATGTGGGCGGATATGATGGATCTATTCACATATATGATCGCCGATCCAACGGACCTGAACTTCGGCGCGGATATGAATCATCCGGTTCAGGATCTCTCGCCGCAGGAGGCCTACCTTTTTGCCAATCTCCTATCTCAGAACCGTGGATTGCGTCGCTGTTACTACAAAGATGCGGAATTCTCTATCCCGATTACAGTTAACAACTATAATTCACCACTGCCTTTGCATTGTGATTTTTCAGCAAACGGCTACCGCTTACCGACGGAGGGGGAATGGGAGTATTTTGCGCGAGCAGGAACCGAGACGCCCTTCTCAATTGATGAACCCAACTACAACAGCTCGACCTGTGCAGATTGCACTCCCGGCATTCTACCCCTTTTGGAATCCGCCTCGGTATTCTGTTCAACGCCGATGTCTTCCCCAGACCCGGTGGGGCAAAGAGCACCTAACCCTTGGGGCATAAAGGACGTGCACGGTAATGTCTGGGAATGGTGCTGGGACTGGTTTGATCCCTACCCAACTTCCACACAGACCGATTATCGAGGTCCAGCCTCCGGATTCGATATCGTAGTTCGAGGTGGGTGTTGGGCCGATAACCCCAGTGCGAGCCGATCTGCGCAAAGGGGCTATATTGGAACCTTCGCCATTAGGCACGAATGGTTGGGTTTTCGACTGGTTCGCAACCGCATTGACTGAACAAGGAGCGACTCTAGATCCTTCCCTAAACACCTTTCCCCCACGATTGTATCGAGTTTGTGCCTCAGCCCTCTCACTTACAGCATGGAAAATCAGCATCTGGGTCAATACCCTGGCAGCTATCTAGAAAGGCATTGAATTCATGGCAAAGTTGATAGGATTCGGCTTTCCGACAGAGCCGAACCAGAAACCCTTGTGCCTCTTCCGTATCAAATCCATCTTTTGGGTGCTGCTCATGGATCAAATTTGCCTTGCCGCCCTTGAGTCGAACTAAAGCAAGATCCACCTGCAATGGGTCTGGCACCTCTTGTTTTGAAAGTTCATCTCGGTATAAATGGAATGCCTCAATTAAAACTTGCTCTGCCTGGTTGTCTGCACCAGCTTCAAATAGGGCCATTCCATATCGATGGCTCAACCTGGCGACTTGTGGACTGGAATCACCCCAGATCCTGGCGGCACGCTTCAAGATATCGCGATAACCTTGAATCGCCTCCTTCCATTTCCCCATCTGCTCCAGGCACAAAATGCCATTGTTCAAGGACTGGACAGCATGAGGATGCCAGGCGCCCAAGGCCTTCTCCCTGAGCACAAACGCTTTATTGAATGCATCCAGGGCCGCAGCAAGGTCTCCTTCTGCCTGCAAAATAAGTCCGTAATTATTGGTAGACCAGGCCAGGTCGGGATGATCTTCGCCTAGAACCTCTTTTCGGATCGAAAGCGCTTCCTGGATCGAATCTTTGGCCTTTGACATCTGCCCCAGTGTGTACTGTACCCATGCCAAGCTATGTAAAGTGGTCGCATAATCGGGATGCCTGGCCCCCAAAACACGTCGACGGGACGAGGCAACCTTTTGAAAGCGCCTGAGTCCCTTCTCTTTATCCCCTAGTTCAAACTCAATCCAGGCCAAACCGTGCTGGGCTTCAAGCGTCTTGGGGTGATCTGGTCCAAAGTGAGCTTCAAAAGAAGAAACCGAACGCTCGAACAGGGGGCGTGCTTCTTGATTTCGACCTGAAAAGAAGTATAGGTAACCAAGACTGGTTGGCGACACAAGGAAATTTGCATAGGTCGGCCCTAGAATTTTTTCACTCATCGACAGCGCTTCTTTGTGGATCGTTTCGGCTTCAGGGTACCGGCCCATTTTCTGCAAGATATTGGCCTTATCATGAAGACAAATGGCCACACTTGGATGAACCGACGGATAGATTGCCTTATATATGGCGAGAGCTTCCGCGTTGGCGGCGAGCGACGCCTCAAAATTACCCTGAAGGGAGTGCAGGTTGCCTAGAGCATTCCAAATGGTGGCGACAAGGCTGTGTTGTTCCGTTTTCAAATGGGTTTTTGCAAGGTCCAGGCTTTTCAGCAGAATGTACTCAGACTCGGCGTATTTACCCATTTTTAGCAATACTGTTCCAAGAGTGAGCTGTGCAGATGCAATTTTTACGTGATCCTCGCCATAGATGCGCTTGTGATCCTCCAAGTGCTCCCTCGCCAGTGATTCGGCATTTTCAAAAGCACCTTTGGACGCAAGTAGAGAAGCCAATTTCCCTTTAAGGATCATTTCTTCGTATACATCGCCATTATGCCTTGCACGTTCCAGAAGCTCGCTCAGGATTCGTTCAGCCTCATCCCATTTCCGAAGTGAAATTAGTGTAGCAACAAAGTTACTTGATAAGGTGTTGAGCGAAATGCCCTGGCGATTTGCTTTATCCATCACTTGTCTGTAAATGGATTCGGCTGCCGTAAAATTTCCTCGCGAATGTTCCAATAGCCCCAGGCGATTTTTGGCGATCAGACAGTCGACATGATTTGGGCCCAATCGCTTAACAAGCACGTCCTCGGATTTGACCAATAAATCCGCGGCCTCCTGGAAACGACTCTGGTTGAGATAATTCAGTCCCAGGAAGTTTTGGATCCCGGCGATAGTCTCAGGACTGTTTGATTCAAAGCCATTCGCCAACTCCAATGCTTTTAAAAAGTGGGTCTCCGACTCAAGGTAGCTTCCTAAGTTAAAGTAAATCTGCCCAAACACATCGTGGAACCGGATCTCAAAGTCCGGCTCACTTTCCATGGCGCTAGATAATTTCCGCGTCCCAGCCTGGAGCACATCTTCAACTGTTCGTTGGGCGCCCAACTGAACCGTAGGATCGGCCGCACGAAAAATATCGATTAAAAATTCAGTCACCTGTTCAGATCGCCGGTGTTCGCGTTCAAGGCTCCTGGTGTGCTGCCACGACTGGAATGCAAGTGCACCCAAACAGATCAACGCAAAACAAATAGAACTGATCATTAATTTGTGCCGCTGCAAGACTCGCTTCCAGACATAAAAGAAGGAGTGGCGGCGGGCAAGAACAGGCCGACCAGCCAAGAACCGATTCAGATCAGACCTCAAACTTTCGATGGACGGGTACCGCTCAACCGGATCGAATCGGATCGATTTGGCCACAATCGCATCGAGATCACCTGCTAATTGCCTACTCCAGACCACTGACTTGAGTTGACTCATGGCGACAGGGTGACGGTTTTCGATAATTTGGGCCTGGTAATCGTAAACCTGTTCTATGTCAGGAAAGGCTGGCCTCTTTGTCAAAAGTTCATATATGACTACGCCCAAAGAATACACATCGGATGAGACGCTTACTGGAAGCCCCTTCAAATGCTCGGGGCTGGCATAACCCGGAGTCATGCTACGAACCTGCGTTTGAGTCATGTTTTTTTGGATACCGGTTGTCTGATCGAGAAATCGGGCAATGCCAAAATCTACAATTTTCACAAGCCCCTCATCAGAGACTAAAATATTCTGGGGCTTCAAATCTCGATGCACGATAAGTTTGCGGTGTGAATAGCTCAGGGCATCGCACATTTGAAGAATCAGATCTAGGCGCGCGTTCTGATCGAGCTTCTGCTGTTCACAGTAACGATCAATTGGAAGGCCTGGCACGTATTCCATCACCATAAACGGCTGGCCATCTTCGGTCATTCCGCTATCGATATACATAGGAATATTTGGATGCTGCAAACTGGCCAAAATCTGGTTTTCTCTGCGAAACTGGGCTACAAAAGTAGGGTGGCTCAGCTTCAAGTTCAGCAGCTTGACCGCGACAACCTGTTCGACGCTCTGATCCTCACGCCTGGCCATGTAGACGGTGCCCATTCCTCCACGATTTATGACATTCTCAATTCGATATTTTGAAAGGATAGCTCCAGGCTCCAAATCTCCAAATTCTTCAGAACCCGAACTTGGATCAGGTAGGCTGGACAATGATGGTTCAAAAAAAAGATCGACCTGCTGTGAATCGTTGATTAGTGACAGAAGTTCCTCGAAAAGTACCGGGTCCTGTGCCTTAACCTGCTTGAGAAAAGCCTCCCTTTCCTGGTCTTCACATTCAAGGTATCGTTGGAAGAGGCGATCAACCTGGTGCCATTGATCTGAATGGGTCACTTTATTCGCCCTCTTGAGCGTTACTTTGGGCTGTCCGCATTGTTCGCATCAGGTAGGTACGCGCCCTCAACCAATGACGTTCGATAGTGCGTTCAGAAACCCCCATCACCTCAGCCGTTTCGCGATTGGTAAGTCCGCCGTAAAACTTACACTCAACCACTTTTCCTAAAACCGTATCGCGCTCTTCCAGTTGACACAGGGCTCGTTCCAGATCCATTAATTCTTCTGGGCCCAGAATATCCGCTGGAACGTTTCGACCCGGAACTGGAACCGCTGCATTTTCGTTCAATGCATTGAAAACCTTCGTGTGGACTTGGCGACTACGAGCCGTGTCGATGATGACGTGGCGCATCATTCTGCTGGCCAATGCAAAAAAATGATGCCTACTGTCCGTGTTTAAGGCCTTGAGCTCCACATTTAATTTTAAAAACACTTCGTGGACGAGATCCGTAGAAGAAAGGGCTCCTCCCGGCCGCTCCTTGGAAAAATAGCCTATCGCCATCTTGTGTAAACGCGGATAAACCGCATCCCATATTTGGTTCTCGGCATCCGCCTCGCCCCGACTTGCCGCCTGGAGAAGTTCCGTTATCCGTTGGTCCATCCCTGCTCCATTCCTGTTTCGTTGATAGGTCCAGAATACCTCTTTTGCCACTCAAATCGAAATGCATTTTTGTGTATGTCAAGATCCGTCACAGAATAACCCTGTATGTATCTGAATTTAACATCATGGCCTTTCCCTTTTCAACGCGTGGTCAGCTTAAAATGCCCTTGTCCTCTGCAGGCATTCATCCTGTGACATTTGGATGGTAAACTTCCGGTTCATCTAGGTAGTTCGTATGGCGACCGGGCTGTCACTTTTCAAATGACTTTTAAACTTTTTGTTCACAGGGCCGATAGTCCAATAGCAGGGTATTAATTCGCCTCGTAATATTTGTCAAAAGGAGATTTAGAATATGGACCGGGCGAACCGTTTCATTGAATACGATGACGTTCAAGCCATATCGATCATCCTCAAAATCCTACTGTTCAGTTCTATGATTGGATTCATTTGTGCAGTGGATGTGTCGAGCGTTTCTGCAAGCGATAACGAGCGACTTAAACACGCAACTGGAGAGGAACAAGTTAAAATTCTCATCCGTCTGGCTGAGAAGACGAGGACCTCGGATCCAACAATAAGCCTCGAATATGCCCAGTCGGCGTTAGATTTAGCCCAGCAAGCCTCAAATAAACGAACCATCATTTATGCGAAAAACCAAGTGGCGGCTAGCTCATACATTCTAAAGAACTATGAAATGGCAGTTGAGTTATCCACTTCCATCATTACACCTCTTCGAGAACAAGGCGACCTGAAATTGGTCGGCGACAATCTGATTCGAATAGGAAACATTCATGAACGATTAGGTCGACCAACCAAAGCTCAGGAACATTTCTATGATGCATTGAAGGTATATCGCCAAATTGAGTATCAGTCCGGCATGGCTGAGTCACATTACAACCTGGGCTACTCGCACTGGTCTACAAATAATTGGCCAGAGTCAATGATGCATTACGAGAAAGCTTTGGTCCTTGAAGAAGAGGCGGGTAATCAGTTGAAAATTGCACAAATTCTGAACAATATGGGTATCATCCTGCACAAATGGGGCAAGCACGATGACGCGTTGAGGCATTATCTGAAATCTTATGAAATCAGGGAGGAACATGGCTTTAATGAAGGAATCCCGACCGTCTTGGTGAATATCGGTTCGTTATATATCCTTCAGGGCAACTTCACAAAGGCAATCGAAATGCTTCGGGAGGCGCTCCAAAAGAGTCGTGAGATGCAAGCGCCGAGAAAGGAAGGCTACGCGCTTCTCATTCTCGGAGTGGCCCTGGAAAAAGATGGGCAGACAAAGGAGGCATTCGATTGCTTCTTAAAATCTGAGCAGGCCTACCTATCTGCTGGCGATCGCGTGGGTTCTGTCTACCCGATGTCCGGGCAAGCTCGAATACTCGGTCAACGCGGTGAAACCGAAAAGGCCAAAGCTCTATTCGAGAAGGCGCTGGCCGAAGCTAGTGATTTAGGCGACATCAGCCGGGAAGTGCTTCCTCAACAGGATTTGGGTGCGCTTTACCTCAGAATCGGTGATTATCAAAAGGCCCTCTTTCATTTGAAAAGGGGGGTTGAACTCTCCCGAGAAATAGGTGAACGACCAAAAATTTTACAAAACTTAAAACTGATTTCTGATACCTATAAGGAGATGGGCGATTTTCAAAACGCCTATGACACCATTATTGAATATCAGACTCTGAGCAATCAACTCAGCGAAGACGTCTCTGAAGTTGAAATCGCCACTTTGACTTCACGATTTAATGCCGAAAAGAAAGAAAAAGAAAATATCATTCTCAGAAAGGAAAAATCGCTCCAGAAAGAAGTCATTCGCAGGCAACAACTTATCTTCTTTCTGGGAACAATTATTCTATTTCTGTTCATGGGACTCATCATCGCTCTCATTCGATCTATGAGGCAACGCAAAAAAAACCACCTACTCTTGGAGGCGGCTCACGAGAACACCTTAAGACAACAAGACCAGCTTGTTGAAAAGAACCACTCTCTGCAAGATGCTCTCAACAAAGTCAACACATTAAGTGGACTGCTGCCTATCTGTAGTACTTGTAAGAAAATTAGGGACGATCAGGGCTATTGGCAGCAGGTTGAGGTGTATATCAATGAACACTCGGATGCCAATTTCTCACACAGTATCTGCCCAGACTGTGCATCGAGTTATTACAAAGAAATTGAGAATTTTCGAGCCAAACGTCCCAAGCGATAGGCATCGAGCCAGAACCGTTTTCAGCCCCTAGTCAAACGACTCAATTTAGAATCGCTCTCGGCTCGATCAGAGGTTTTTTTGCCTAGGAGTTGGGAGAGGGCTTCACCTCTCCCATTAGTATTGAGTGCTAAGCCCCTAGCGAAAATTCTGTTCGAAACTCGGAATCGAATGCCAGGTTTCGGTCACGAATGATCCGGCCTGCCAGGTCGATAAGTTTGCCCGAACGAACAAGATCGAGGCTGGCCTGCATGTCTTCAGCGAAAATCCGATCTTCGGTGATAAAATCGATCGTCTTTCGTACCTCAGCGTGACAAGCTTCCAGAATAGGGTTGGCTTTCAACGGCTTCCTGAACTCAAAACCCTGATTTCCACAGAGCAGCTCAATGGCGATGATCTTCTCAAGATTATCAATCAGGCGATTCAATTTCCTCGAACCGATTGAGCCCATACTCACATGATCCTCTTGTCCCATTGAGGTGGGGATGGAATCTGCACTGGCAGGGAAGCACATGGTTTTGTTCTCACTAACCAAGGCTGCTGCTGCATATTGCGGAATCATGAGCCCGGAATGCAATCCACTATTTTGTATCAGGAACTTGGGCAGCCCCTCCCTAGCTCCATCGAGCAGAAAGTAGGTGCGCCGCTCAGAGATACTGCCAAGCTCACAAACAGCCAGTGAAGCATAATCGATTGGTAGTGCTAAAGGTTGACCATGAAAATGGCCCCCACTGATTGCTTTCTCCCTGCTGAGAATGATGGGGTTATCGGTGACAGCATTGATCTCAGTTAACAACGTTTCTTTGAGATGCAGCCAGGCATCCCTGGAAGCACCGTGCACCTGGGGCATACAACGCAGCGAATAAGGATCCTGGACGTTTGCGCAATTCTTGTGGGACTCCACAATTTCAGAATCATGGAGCAAGGTCCTGAGGTGAGCGGCGACGAACTGGGCACCCTTGTAGGGTCGCAATTGATGAAGTTCAGCGTCGAAAGGTCGTCTTGACCCAAGCAACGCTTCAATACTGAACGCCCCAGCCAGGTCTGCATTGTCCAGACAATTCTGGAAGCGAGCTAGTCCCCACAGTGCATGGGCCGCGATGAATTGGGTTCCGTTGATTAGAGCCAGGCCTTCTTTGGGGCCGAGTTGGAGGGGTTGTAATCCTAATTGAGGCAAGAGTTCCTCGGCGGCCAGTACATTGCCGTTGAATGTGCAGTGCCCTAATCCGATCAACGGCAGGAACAGATGAGCAAGCGGAGCGAGGTCGCCCGATGCTCCGACAGAACCCTGACATGGAACAACAGGAATGGCGTCTTGATCGATGAGCTGAATCATAAAATCCAGCGTCTGGGGGGCAATGCCTGAATAGCCTTGTGAAAGGCCGTGTACTTTGAGTACCAGCATGAGCTTGGCAATCTCAGGTTGAATTGGATCCCCAATTCCAGAGCTGTGGCTTTTGAGAATATTATGTTGGAGCTCACGCGTTTCACCGGCGGAAATTTTAGTGGTACATAGCGGACCGAAACCCGTGTTGATCCCGTAGACGGTCTCCTCACTGGCCACAATATCCTGAACCATTTGATGACTGGCCTTGATCCGCTCGGTGGCCTTTTTACCTAAATATCCGCGTCGTCTCCCGTGAACAATGTCCAAGGCCAGCGCAGGAGTTAAACGTTCGTCACCATATGCGAATAATTGTTCTGACATAGGCTCACCTCCTCAATAGGCCAGCGCGATTCCCGCATTCCAGGAGGTCTGATCGACGTCTAGGAACTCTGTCTGTTCATAGGAAATAGTGAGACCAAGCGTATCGGTGAAGTGATAAGTAAACCCAAGTTCGGTAGCAGGTGTAAAATCTTCGTAATTGCCCGTTTTGTAAAGCGGGTCTTCCGGCGGATCCAAATCTGCCAAAGCGGCATTCACACCCTTCACTCGATCGCGATAGTAGCCATACCCCAGAATTCCATAAACGGACAAGCGTTTAAAAAAAGTTTTGCCCAGCCTAAGACCAGCATAACCAAAGAGCACTTGTTCCGTTATTTCATGTTGCGTGCCATCCAACAATTCAATGTGACTTCGAAACTGTCCGTAATAGCCAACCGTGACCAATAACCCCAAATAAGAATTCAAGGAAACTTCATCCGTGATACTGAAACCAGTATCCTCTTCCTCATATTCAACGGAAGCGATTTGATCCATCTCAAATTGACCGGCGGTCACTTTCTGAAAACGTTCGACCTGCGCATCTCGGTCTTGGCGCATGATCTTGAAGCGGATTTGGTTTTTCAGTTCGGTCTGAGCAAAAATAGTGCCCCCACCAAACAGTAACCCAAATATGATCAAGGATTTTAATAGGTTTTGAAACATTTCGTACTCCTGGAACTCCACGCGGAAGCTCGTGCTGTATTCTAGCGAAAAGCGCCTTCTCTGTAAAAACAAGTCTGCTCAAAGCCGACATTCTCATTGATTCAATGAAATTGTGGCCGGCATCTGAAAATTAAGAACCCGGGAGAAACAGTTTCACCAGGACAAACCCACCGACAAGCAAAGCCGCCGCAGCCCAACATAACCAGTTGAAATGCTTGTCAATAAAAGCCTGGGCGGGCTCACCGATTTTATAAATCAGAAAAGCCTCGAGGAAAAAGCGAAACCCGCGACTAACGGCCGAAAGAAGTACAAACGTGAGTAGGTTAAAGTGAAAGGCTCCCGACATTATGGTAAATACCTTGTAGGGAATCGGCGTCAACCCAGCAAGCAAAACCAATATCTCTCCATAGTTCTGATACCATGTTTCAAGCTGGGCGTACTGTTCCATGGCTCCATAAAAGGAGAGAATCGGCTGGGCGATTTCCTGGAAGGCAAAAAAACCTATTGCATAGCCTAAGGCCCCTCCCATTATGGATGCCACCGTACAGATCAGAGCGAAACGAAAGGATCTCTTTCGCTGTCCGAGGCACATGGGCAACAACAGAATGTCCGGAGGTATTGGAAAAAAGGAACTCTCGGCGAAACTAATGCCTGCAAGCCACCACGGTGCTTTGGGGTGTGAAGATAGATTTAAGGTCCAATCGTAAATACGACGGGCCAACTTGGTTAACGCCAATTGGAGCCCCCTAAATAGTCGCCCGTGAGACAGGGACTTTCGTTGAGTATTTTCAGAACATCAAAATGGGTCATTTCAACCTTTAACGGTGTCGCGGAGATATATCCCTTCTTAAATGCATCGTAATCCGTACCTTCCATCGACTCGAAATTCGGCTGATATGGACCGATCCAAAAGTAGGCCTGCCCACGTGGATCTTTGCGTTCAATGACTGAACTTTGGAAGCTCCGGCTGTCTAGGCTCGTAAACCGAAGGCCTTGAACGCGATCTGCAGGAATGTTCAGGTTCCACATGGCCTCTCGAGGAAGGTCTCCCGCAAGAAGATCACCACAGAATTTGCGAGCAATTTGGGCAACATGCTTAAAGCTGAAGACGCCTCCCAACGATCGATCGGTTGAAACGGCGACTGACGGGATCCCGTGAACCTGCCCTTCATAGGCGGCAGCAACTGTCCCGGAATAGGCCGTGTCTTCACCAAGATTCAAGCCGTGATTAATTCCCGAGACGATAAGGTCCGGCTTACGATCTTTGAGGATCACATGCAGTGCGACGTGGATGCAATCGACTGGACTACCATTGAGTGTAAATACTGAATCTTCAACCTCGCGAATCCGCAACGGTGTGCTGATCGAAATTTTATGGCTGATCCCCGAACAATTCTGATCAGGCGCCACAATCGTGCAATCACCTAATTCCTGCAGGGCCTGATGCAGCGCGTTGAGGCCTTCGGCAAAGTAACCGTCATCATTACACAACAAAATGAGTGGACGCCCCATCTTCCCCTCCTATCTATCCAAGCTTGGCCCCTGCGGGCGCGGCTTATTATAGACAGAAAACGAAACCCGGTACAAAAGCATTGTCATCATGTTGGCCAGCATCCATTCTCTCGCTGGGCGGATACAGCACAAAATTCTCAAATCGTTTTTTCTAATCAAATACTAGAGAAAAGAATTACTTGAGTTTTAATTCTTAATCGCCAAGAATGTTCGCTGGCACCGCCAATGTTCGACTCGATCCAAACCTTCCCTCAAACAAGAGAAAGTTCCAACTTTGAAGGAACGGGGGCATTAGAAACACTTTGAAACGACAAAACCTGGAAGCATTAATACAAGAAAACCAAAAACTCAAAGCTGAGTTGGCCGAAATGAAAGAGCGTCAGGCAGGAATAGAGCATTCCAGCATGGAGCAGATGCAGACCTATTTTGAGCGACTATTTGACACTGCCCCCCTTGGATACATTCTCTTCGATGCAGAAACACGGATTCTGAATTGCAACACGCTCGTTGAACGGCGCCTCGGCATTGAACGAACCATGCTTATTGGCATGAACATCAAGCAACAAATAAAAGACCCAAAAATGAGGCAGGCGATCAGGAATGTGTTTGAGCGCGGCAGCGGTTTTTTTGAGGGCGCATACGAAAGCACCAATACGGGAAAAAAGTCATATGTCAGGGCCTTTTTCCTTCGACTTACAAGCGATTCGGGAAGGACAATGCTTGGCGTTGGAATTCTAGAAGACGTTTCCCAAAATCAGCGCGCCCTGGAAGCGGTTCAGTCTGCAGAATCTTCGTACATGAACCTATTCCAGAATGTTTTGGACGCCATCTATATCCAGGGAAAAAATGGGGCATTTATCGATGTGAACAAGGGCGCAGAACAGATGTACGGATACTCGAGGTCCCATTTTATGGGGAAAACACCTGAATTCCTGAGTGCACCTGATAGTAATGATATGGAACAGGTTGCCTTGCACTTTGAAAAGGCCCTGCAGGGCGTTCCTCAAAACTTTGAGTTCTGGGGACAGAGAAAGAACGGCGAAATTTTCCCAAAAGAAGTACGCTTAGCGCGTGGTCAATACTATGGCCAAACCGTGGTTCTGGCCATCGCCCAAGACATCACCGAACGAAAACGCAATGAACGCCTGAAAGAATCTACTTATAAAATAGCCCGAAAAGCTCAAAGCCTGAAGGATGAACAGGAGTTCTATCGTCTAATCCATCACGAATTGTCGGCCTTTATCGATACACGAAACCTGTTCATCGCGATCATCAGTTCTGATGGAAAATACTTGAAATTCCCCTATATGAGCGATCAACAGGGCGACAAGATGACTCTGGTGCCCCTTAACGGAACCCTCTGCGAACAGGTGCAACAAGCAGGTACGTCCCTACTTCTCAACACCCGGGACCTCCAGGCACTGGAACGCAAGGGTTCACTGCGGCTGGTTGGCTCCCCATGCAAATCTTGGCTGGGTTCACCTCTCATCCTGGATGGCGAACTATTTGGGATGATTGTCGTTCAAAGCTATGACGAGGAAGACGCTTTTAGCGTGGAGGATGTCAAGTTACTCGAGTTCGTCTCATCGCAGTTGGCTATCTCCATACGCCACATCAGCAATAAAGAACGTATTGTGAAACTGACTCACGCCATCGAACAGAGCCCAGTGGCCGTTTTAATAGTCAATCGCGATATCGAAATCGAATACTTCAACTCGGCTTACCTTGCCATTACGAATCAAATAGAAAGCGACCTTCTAGGCAGCCCCTGTACGATCCTTACCCGCAACCACCACATCAATGGGGAACCCATTTCCATCCTCGAAGAAGTCGGCCCTCATTCACCCTGGCATGGAGATCTTACCCTGCACCGTGCCGATGGTAATATCGTCAATACAACCATCATGGCATCGACACTCTTAAATGAGGCGGGTGAGGTAATAAAGTACCTTCTTCTCATCGAGGATGTATCGGAAGGCCATCGATTGCGTCAGCAGTTGAACCAAGCCCAAAAGATGGAGTCAGTGGGAACGCTTGCAGGAGGTATTGCCCATGATTTCAACAACCTCCTCACCGTGGTCAACGGATATGCCCAGCTCCTGATTGACGATTTACACGATTTTCCGGTCGCCCAGGAACGGGTCATTCATATTTTGAAATCGGGCGTCCGGGCTAAAGAGATGACCAGCAAACTGTTGGCGTTCAGTCGTAAACAGCTCTTTGACCCTCGCCCAATTGATCTCAATGAGGTTCTTGAAAATCAGTTCGACATACTCAAACGCCTTATTGGAGAAGATATCGCCTTATCGAAAAGCTTCAAGAAAGGAATAATGGCAATCAAAGCGGACCCCAGCCAGATCGAGCAGATCGTCATGAACCTCGTCATTAACGCCCGGGATGCCATTAGAGAACGAGCAGGCAATGGGCTAAAATCGATTCGCATTGTGACAGACGAAATGGATTTGGATGCAGATTTCATTGCCCTTCATCCAGGAAGTCATCTAGGAAAGCACCTACTTCTGTCTATCTCAGACTCAGGTATCGGCATGGATCCGGACCTGATCGGAAAAATCTTTGACCCTTTTTTCACGACAAAAGAACAGGGTAAGGGAACCGGACTCGGTTTGTCCACGGTCTACGGAATCATCAAACAAAATCAGGGCAGTATCTACTTCGACAGTCAACTGGGAGAGGGTACTACGGTAAAGATTTTTTGGCCAGTTAGTGATCATGCACCCCAAAAAGTAAACGATCTCGCAACGACCAATCAAACCAAGAACCTAAGTGGTAGTGAAACCATTTTACTGGTGGAAGACGACGAAGACGTGCGGCAATTCGCCTTGACCACGCTGAAGCAGCAGGGCTATCAAATTTTTGAGGCCGAGGATGGAGAAAAAGCACTTGAAATGGCGGATCAACTCATTACCACCCTGCGGATCCCCGATCTACTTATTACGGACATGGTCATGCCCGGAATGGACGGGGAAACACTGGCGACCCAACTACGCAAAATTTTGCCCAAATTGAAAGTTATCTTCACCTCGGGATACACCTCCAATCAAATCATGCAGCAGAAACGTCCAAAAGAGGGATTTCACTTCCTCCAGAAGCCATTCACCCCACTTGAAATCCAGGAAAAAGCACGTTTTGTCCTGGATCAGGATGGTTTATCCCAAAACGAAGAATTAAACCAGCAAATTTAAGCCGTGCCCCGTCCAGGGCACGGACAATGATTGGAGTTAGCCGGCTTTATCGCGCTTCACCCACTTGTTATAAAAGAATAACGCAACCGCAGTAGTAGAAGCCAGGACGGCAAAAAGAACCCACATCAAGTCGGGGCGGTCGATACCTTTAGGGCCGAAGTACTGATAGGCCTCACCGGAAAGAATGCCACCAAAGAGATTGCCTAAAGCCACACACCAATAGAAATATCCCATATACATACCCACTTTCTCGGGAGGGGCAATTCGACCTGCATACTCCTTGGATTTCGGGCTCGCCAACATCTCGCCCACTGAAAAGATCAAAACAGCCGAAACCACCACCCAACCAGAGGCGCCCATGAGATAGAACAAGAAACTCACCACTGTCACGCTCACACCACTGATAATCGTCGTGAATGGTTTGAGGTTTCTAGAGAGATAGGATATCAGGACCTGGAAGAGAATAATGCCGAGCGCATTGAGATTGATAAGGTATTCGGGCTTCACCTGGCCATTTTCGAGAACCCCTTTAGACCACCCAGAAGTATCGATCCCCAAACCGGTACCCAGGTCCGCAATCCAGAGCGCGATCGGTTTGAAGGTTTCAATGAGGTCTGTGGTATCCGCATAATCTCGAATGTATTCAGGTAACGTCATGAAGATCTGGTTGAAGGAGGTCCAGAACCCTGCCATCAGCAACAAGAACAGCATGTAGCGACCTTCACCGATTTTCATAGGTTGGCGTAACCAGCTGTCTGATTGAAATCCTTTTTTCAGCATTGCATCCCAAACAAGGTTTAAAACAATCCAAATCAGTGCTACAAGTCCAACCCACTTATAGGGAAACCATCTCGGGCCAAATACGAGAATGAGCATCAAGGTAATAATCAGTGTAAAGAATCGCGGGTTACCAACGACCTGCACCATGCCAGCGAAAACCTCGTACAGGCTGCGTTGCGCTTCGGCTGCCTTATCGCGGGGAGGTTCCTTATAAAGGAACAGGGCCATGAGCCCCATAACACCTACCCAGACGGCGGAGGCGTAGAAGACATAGTTCCAACTCCAGCCACGAACCACTCCGGCTATCATAGGACCGATAAATCCGCCTATATTTACCATCATGTAGAAAATTCCAAACCCCATGCTTCCGGTTTTTTCATTGGTAGATTTTGTCACCGTACTGATGACCACCGGCTTGAAAATCCCATGGCCGACGGCAACAAAAAGATAGACTGCGAAGAAGGCCCAGAATGTTTTGGGAACACCCAGAAATAAGTATCCGGGGATCATTACGATGGAGGAAGCAACAAAGGCTTGCTTGTAACCATATCGATCGGCCAAGGCACCAAAAACTGCCGGAAAGATGTAGAGGAAAAAAGTGGCCAGAGCCTGGATAAATCCTCGATCGACTGAGGAAAACCCAAGTCCCCCCTCTTCAATGGGGCCCGTGAGATACAATGCTGACACCGCATAAAATCCATACCAGCCCATGCGTTCCATGATTTCCATCGCGTTGGCGGTCCAGAATGCTCCAGGAAATTGCTTCCAAATTGACTGTTTACTCACGTGTTCCTCCTGTTCTCTGTTGATATAGGTCCATCATGACAGGAGCTTGCTGCCTCACATCGCACATTACCCAAGCCGGCCAGGTGGACTTCCATAAAAACCCTTATTATACTCACAGTCGTGTACTTTAGAATGGTTAACTCATCGCTTCATAACCTTACCTGAAATGAACTTGATCCAGCTGCCAACTAGAAACCATGGACAAAAAAACATGATTTTATTAATTAAAACGTGATTATTTTTTTTGAATTGCATAATTAAAATCTTGAAACAAAAGCGATAGTTACCTAAACTAGCGAGTTAAGTATAGTTATAAAGGGGAGCCAGGCATGGCCATTCACCTTCGAACTGGAATGACCTCGGGCGCCATTGAGAGGAAACCTCCGTGGTAACGCAATCCGACCCCTACTTCCTGGTCCCCATCCTCAAATCCTGTGCGGAATTGGTCTCTCTGTATCCTCGAAACAACCCTGCCCTGGAGAGGAACCTGGACTCTCTAGTTCAGCGAGTTGCAGAAATCCTCGGGGAGGAACCCCACTTCACCATCGTCTTTGACAACGACACAATTGTTATTCGAGACAAGCCCATTACGAACAACCAGTTCAAACGTCCTCAAGCCCAATGGATGCTCAATCTAGCGTCCAAGAACCAAATTGGCGAGCTCACCTTTTTTGCCGGTGTGGGTCCAGACGACCTTTATCACCTCGGTAAAATTCTGCACGAAGCCTCCCAGAAGCGTGTTGGTTGGCGCGAATTACAGGAAACATGCGAAAAGGAGTGTCGCGGTACTCTCAAGTTTGCACCTCCAGGCGGCAATCCAAATGAGCCAATTGGCCAACAGGAACCCAAGGGCCAACCCGAAACCTTGCAACCAGGCCCCAAGGATCATTCATTCAAGGGCAATTTGAAACCCACTCAGGAAGCCAACGAACATCGTCTCTTCACCCTTTCTGAAGAGGATAAGCGTACCTTGGCCCAATACGTGCAGATGCAGTTGCGCAAGGGAAACAAGGGTCAACTCTTTCAAAACCTGAACGAAATGATCCAGGACATGAACACCTTCGACCAAGAATCGTCCTATCTGGGTTGCAACAGCCTCAAAATTTCCATAGAAACCCTCATCAACGTTGGTGAGGTCGAAATCCTTCACAAACTGCACGAAGAGCTTTACGCCTTCTTACCCGGTGTTCCTCGCGACGACATCTTCAGTCAGATTATTGAAATACAGGTTCAGACTCTACGCTACCTTAGGTTTCGTCAACTGCTGTCGCCCTACTTGGCAGGGCTTGAACACCTGGCCCAATTGATCCAGTTTCAGAAGAGCGAACGTCGCACGCATCTCGTCAAGGCCCTCAACCAACTGATGGACACAAAAATGACTGGGTTCCTCCTCAGTATCGGCACGCAGGATCACCCCTTAAAAGAACGCAGCCAGTCGCTTTTCAAGCGTTACTGCCGTGAAATGGCAACGCCCCTCTTCCGTCTGCTCTTCAATAGTGAAAACCGCGCAGAACGCAAACTTATTCTTGCCCAACTCACTCAAGCAGGCGAAGCAATCCAGCCGCTTCTCCTTGAACATCTCAAACTAGCCATCAAGCAGAATAGCCCATGGTATGTGAAACGGAATCTCTTGTTTCTACTTTGTAAATTCCCGACCAATGAACTGGCTGCCTATATCGATGATTTAAAAAACGAAAAACATCCAAGACTCAGAGAACAGCTCATGCAAGCCTGCCTTCGCCTCAAGAGCCCCAAGACGGTTGAGTACGGCACACGCGTTGTCTCAGAGATGACCGTAGAGAGCATCCAGAGTCTCTTGCCAATCATTTCTCAGTTTGAAAACAAAGCCTATGATCAGGTTCTAATCCAGAAATTCCATGAAACCCAAGAGGAAGCCCTACAGATCAAGCTGATGAGAACACTACAAGCTTTAGACACCACCAGAACAAGGGCTTTTTTTCAGGATATCCTATCCGCCAAAAAAGTGATGTCTTTACGCTATTCTGGTCCGTTGCGTTCCGAAGCGGCCAAATCGCTCTACCGCAGCGCAGGTCGATCTATTTTTCAGGCTTTTATCCCCTTCAAAGATGATCGCGAACCCGAAGTGCGCCATTATGCGCGCCGTTTTATTGCAGAAAAATCGGCCAATAACGCACATTTCTAGGAGACGGGCCTGCAACTTAATCCCTGAAACATCCCGGCAGTCTTTGCCTGTTTCATCTGGTAGTTCTTTCCCAGCCCACGTCCTTCCGACACAATCTATCAACCAAGTTGCTGATTATATTGATATTAAATTTTCCTTCTTTTCGGCATAGTTTGTGCTTTCCGGTAGTTTGGAGGCACGATTATGAGATCGAACATTTTGATCATCACCATGTTGAGCGCTAGCCTGGCCTTTGGGTCCCAAGTACGCATTAAAGACATTGCTGAAGTGGAAGGCGTCCGTTCGAATCCACTAATGGGATTTGGCCTGGTGGTAGGACTCAACGGAACGGGAGACAAAGACCAAACACGTTTCACGACCCAAGCCTTGGTAAACGCCCTTGCAAAGAGTGGCTTGAGCCTTGATGCAGCAAGGGTTAAGGTCAAAAACGTCGCCTTTGTACTTGTCCAGGCAAACCTTCCGGCATTTGCCCAGAATGGTTCCAAACTGGATTTGGTTGTCTCCAGTTATGGTGATGCAACCAGCCTTCAAGGGGGCACGCTTCTCTGGACCGAATTAAAAGGTCTTGATGGAAACACCTATGCGGTTGGCCAGGGGCCGATTTCGATCGGAGGTTTCTCTGCAGGAAGTGGTGGAAGCCAAGTCACGCAGAACCACCCAACTGTGGGAAGGATTCCCAATGGCGCTCTGGTCGAGCGAACGGTACCCGCCGTACTTGGCTTAAATGGAAAGGTGCGTTTCATTTTTGACAACAGCGATTTTACAACCTTGACCCGAGCTCGTGATGCGGTGAACAGCTTACTGGGCACCGATCTGGCAACGGCGGTGAATTCCCGCGTCCTCGAAGTAATGATCCCACCTGATTGGCAGAGTCGCAAAGTTGAGTTCTTGAGTAATCTCGGGAATTTGCGTATCCAACCGGATCGCACCGCAAAAGTAGTGATCAATGAGAAGACAGGAACCATCATCATGGGAAAAGATGTACAGATTGGAAAGGTAGCCATTTCGCATGGCAGCTTGACTATCCTGATCCAAAGTACAAGCCGTGTGGTCCAACCCAACCCGCTTGGTCAAGGAACCACCCAAAATGAAACTAATGTCGCAACAGATGTCAGTCAACCTACCGCAAGAGTTGTAGTAGCCGAGGAGGGTGTGTCACTTGGCACAATTGCCGAGACCTTGAACGCACTCAAAGTGACACCACGCGACCTGATTGCCATCATGCAGGCGATCAAAGAATCCGGGGCGTTATACGCCGAACTCAAACTGATCTAAATCAAACACGGGAGACCACCATGAATCTCGACCTCATGCATACTTCAACGCAGCCATCAATAAGGCCAATCAAAGTATCCTCAAAAAGTAACATGGAAGAAAGCGCCAAGGCTCTTGAGGCCCAGTTCGCTTACATGATGCTAAAAGCCATGGACCAGAGCAGCTCAGAGGGGGGACTTCTGGGCAGTAAAAACCAGGGTCTGGGTCACTTTAAGGATGTTTTTTTTATGTCAATGGCTGAAAAGATGGTAGAACATAGAGAAATCGGATTCAGGCAGTCACTTGTAAATACATACGAAACGCCAAGTTAAGACAAGAGCCACGGAAGTTATTCAAGCATCGAGCTGAAGTAACCGATAGTTAAGTTAGGTAAAGGCTATTCATTCGGAGGACGTTATGAAGATTGGTAAGAAAACGACCGCATCAGCCAATTACACCAAGGGTGTTTCCACCTATCAGAAGGCCGCGAATATTGATTCGCGTTCAAGTGTGGACGACTCGGTCGAGGTCTCATCTTCATTCTCACTGGTACAGAAAGCCGTCGAAGCGCTTGCAGATGTTCCAGACATTCGCCCCGCGGCGATCTCGGGCATCCAGCAAGAGATGGCAAATGGCACCTACCACCGTGACGAGGTAAAAGTTGCGGAACGTGTCATCGAAGACCACATGAAACCGTCCAACTGATGAACTAGCTACCTGGTGAGGTAGTTATGTCCGACCCAATTTTCCTCAGGAACCTAATTAACAACACGGTTTACGCGGAACAGATCCACACAGCTCAACAATCGGCCCAGGAGGCCACTCGCGAGAAGAACATCCGGGTTCAACAGCAAAAAATAAAAGACCAGGCACTCGCCGTCGATAAGCTGGATGAATCCGAAAGTTTAGCTGTCAAGGAAGAGGGGAACCAACGCAAAAACCATCCCGACCAAGAAGAGCGGGAGGCACAGGGCGATCAAGCCCCGGACGACAAGGACTCCGACCCGACACAAACAGATAGAAGGAGAGGCATTCAGCGCATCGATATCACGATCTAGGAGATCAGATGCGTTCGATCATCGACCAACTCAAACAGGCCCTATTAACCAAAATAGAGCTGTTGGATGACCTGATTCAAGGCCAGAATGCCATGAAGGCGTTCCTGGTCAAACCGAAATGGGATCAGTATTTTGACATGGTAACGCCCCAGCAGATCTTATTGAAGAAACTGCAGGATCAGATTCGCGAACAGAACCAGTTAACCAGTAAATTGGCGCAAATCTTCGGTTTAAATCCGCGCACCTCAATGAGCCAGATTTTACCGCAACTCTCCGCCCAGGATCGAGAAAGCCTGATGCCTCTTTTCGATGCTTCTCGCAAACAGGCAGAAAAGCTCCAATCTCTCAGTCAACTAAGCGACCGTTTGATGCAGGCCCAGCATGAATTTACCGCCCAGTGGATGACCTCATGGCAAAGCAAGCCTGCACCTGCGATTTCACTCTACAACTCCTTTGGACACCATGTTCACCGACCGGCTGTCAGCGTCTTCCAACGTGAAGCCTGATTGTCCTAAATGGAACTCATCCAACGTAAGGCCCAACCAAACCGAATCTACCCCAACCTTTCCTATTCCAGACGACGGAGCATCATATGGTCAGCCTAAATTCAAGTTTTTACCTCGGGCTTAATGGCGTCAACGCAGCTCGTGCAGGCCTCAACGTAACGGGCAACAACATCGCCAATATCAACACTGAGGGCTATTCGCGCCAATCGGCCGAATTGGCGGCACGTCGGGATCAACAGTCGGGCACCTTATTACTGGGAACCGGTGTGGACATTCAGAAAGTCTCAGCGGCCCGAGACCAACTCGTTGAGAGCGCATTCACCAAACAGACCGCCCAGTTCGGATACCATGACGAGCTCTATCAGCGCCTACGCCACCTCGAAGGAATCATGGAGGAAAACGACACCACCGGTCTGGCCCAGAGTATGCAACGATTCTTTTCTGGATTGGAGGAAGCCGCAACACGTCCCGACCAACTCGCTCCTCGCCAGGAGCTCCTGGAATCGGCCAGTAGCTTGGCTCTGGAACTCCGCTCACGCTATCGACACCTCGAGGAGATGCAGGCCCAGTCCAATTTTGAAGTCGAAACCATGGTTGAGCAGGTCAACACACTTACCGAACAAATTGCGAGCCTTAACATTCAAATTAGTTCCCAGGCTAAGGACCCCCAGAACTTGATCGATGAACGTGGCCGGCTCATCAATCAGTTAAGTGATCTGGTGGGGATCGATGTCTTTCAAATGGAAAACCGCATCGTTCAGATTAACCTTAAAAACACTGGGTATATCATCGTAGGCTCCACCGAGAGCACGCCACTTGGAACCCAGTTGGACGCTGCAAACTTCAACTACTACGATATCACCTACCCAGTCAACGGAGTGACAACAGACATCTCGAGCGATCTTAATTTTGGGCGGATTGAAGCGACCTTGCAAATGCGCGACACAGAGATTCCAGCCCTGAAACGGCGACTCGATAATCTGGCCGCAGGTCTCATTCAAAATGTCAACACCCTGCACCAAACCGGAATCGCGCTGGACGGTGCAACGACGGGCCTTAATTTCTTCTCACCATTTGTCTCAGGTGCCCCCGGACCTGACAATAACTATGGAGCAGCTGGCACCATCGCGCTCTCTACCGATGTGGCGGGTCAACCAGACATGATTGGTTTAAGTGCAACGGGAGCAGCGGGCGATAACACCATTGGCAACCAACTGGCCGCCCTGCGTCAAGCGGTTTCTGTCATTGACTCCGATGGAGACAATGTCTACGACACGGGCTCATTTGAACAGTATTACCAGGGCACCCTAAGTGGGCTGGGTTCCGCGGTATATGCCTCAGAAGAAGCACAGAATGCAAACGAGGCACTATTGCGACAAACCGAAAATCGACGTTCGGAACTCTCTTCTGTTTCACTCGATGAAGAAGCGGTGAAATTGACTCAATTTCAAAGAGCCTTTCAGGCCTCTTCAAAATTCATTTCGGTCATCGACCAACTAACCGGTGACATCATCAATCAGTTGAGGTGAGGAGGCATCCATGAGTTATCGCATCTCTGAGTTCCAAAACACACGCGAGTTTTTATACTACAACGCAAAATCTCAAATGGACGAGTTGGAAACCCTGGAGCACATCGCCTCAGGAAAAAGGGTGAACCAGGCATCTGATGACCCCATCGATCACCAACGCATCCAGCAAATGAAAACCGAGCTCATGGAGAATAGCGATTTCAGCAAATCAATTCAGACCATGCTTTCCGAATATAATGTGGTTGAGAGTTCACTCAACGCCATTCGAGACAGCCTTGAACGTGTATCGGAATTGGCGATTCAGGGTGCTAATGAAACCTATGGGGCCAATGGCCGCGATACGATAGCGGACGAGATGGAGGAACTCTATCTCGGCATCATCAGCACACTGAACACGCGGCACGAGGGAAAATACCTTTTTTCTGGAACGGCCACAAACACCGAGCCATTCCAAGACACCGTAACAGGCAATTATTCTGGAAACAGCGACATCGCCCAGATTCGTATCAGCAGCAGCGACACCCTTGCCTCCAACATCCCAGGCGATGAGGTAGCCTATGGAGCCGGTGGACAGGGCTCGAATGAGGACATACTTGATTTGATCCAGGACCTGGTCACCGAATTGAGGGCCGATAATACTCCGGGGATTCAAACCAACTTACCACGCCTTAAACAAACCATCGATCGCGTCAATGGACTCATTGCTGGAATTGGTAGTAAAACCGTTCGCCTTGTCAATAGTCAGAACTACTACCAGGACTTCGAAATTAACCTCAGAGAAACCATGAGCGAACTCGAAGACGCCGATATGGCTGAGGAAATCTCTATCTTAAATCAGAATCGAACCGCACAGGAAGCTCAGTACCGGTCACAGTCAGCTATCCTAGATCGAACTCTGCTTGACTATCTCGGATAATCCAACTCTACATCCTGCGGAATGACAAGGCCTTTACCCTGACGACCATCTAAGAGCGCTCGTACTGGCTGAGCAAGCCGAAGGTGACGGATGGCGTCTTTTTGTTCGAAAACCGGAAGAGAATTGAGCCAATCGAAATCAATATCCTGCTCAGGTTTCACCGGATCGATGCTGAAGTATCCGATACGCTGGGAAGTCAGATTGTGGAAGAAATGGGTGCCTTGTGAAGGATCAATCGGAGTACGCGCCAGTTGGAACTCTACCATAATGTTGGCCTTGCATACCTGGGCCCAGGTTACTGGAATGCCTAGCCACGGGTCCGATGTGCCCCAGCGCCCCGGTCCAAGTAACATGTACTTGCGGTTCTCTTGCCCGAGCTGATGATTGAAAATCCCGACCCAGTGCGCGTATTTCTTGGAATCCTGCATATTGAATTCCTGGGGATTAATGTAAACGATATCGCAGATATCCGTATAGATTCCATTGCCTAGGGCAGGTCCACGCAGGTAGAGATCACCATTGTGATTATATTCCTCTAAATTTACTTCCTGGTCATGGCCTGATGCCACAAGGGGACGCATCTGCAGGACTGCCATTTCGGGCGCCTTTTCCACCTTGCGATTCAATGAAACCGCGAATTCCATCTCTACTGGAACTCCCATGCCCTCGACCCCCATTTGCAAAAGTTCGGAGATCAGACCTGCCAAAGGGAAGCGACCATGTTTGAGAACACCGGCAAAGTTGACCAATTTAGGCCCCTGGCGGAAGACCGTATCATAAACCATATCGTTCTGATGGCTGTAGGTCGCACCAATTGCTTCAAGCGTTCCATCTTCAAGCGCGTCTTCAAGTCGGAGTTCCCGGAGAGAACCATCGTCTTCCGAGGTTGGCAAGTAATCGGGATTCGTCATGTCCAATGCATAGAAAACTTGCTGGGAGGCACGCAGGGCCTTAGTCGGCGTTGAAATCTGAGGCAGGATGTGGGGATGCTTGGGACAAAACCGAAGCGCTTTGTTTCCACCAACAACTGCATGTCCCAACCCAAGCGCCACAGTGGCAATCCCATCCATTGGATCCATATACCGCAAGGGATAATAATTATAGGACTGTGCTACCCCAGAAAAGTCGGGGTAAAAGCGACCATTATAGGTTTGTCCAACAAGACGCTGGACGATGACCGCCATTTTTTCCTCTTCGATCCTCATACCATTGGCAATAAAGTACCTGCGCGCATTCTGGAAATAGACCGAAGCATAGACCAATCGGATCGCTCGAGACAACTGGCGCAAGCGAACCTGAAGGGATGGATGGTTATTGGGAAGGATCAGCGTTTGGTACAGACCAGCCAATGGTTGGAATTGGGAGTCCTCATGAAGACTCGAAGAACGAACGGCCAAAGGATAGTTGGCCTGGGAAACAATCGCTGTAAGGGTCTCTGCGAGTTCCAGGTCGAGCGCATGCTTTAAAAAGAGCTGCGTAACATCCTCATCACTTTCCAAGTTGGCCACCTTCTCCAACAACTGATGCTGCTCGATAAATCGGTCGAAGAAATCGGTGCAGATCACACTCGTACGCGGTGTAAAAATGTTTATCTCTGGAAAGTGATCATGAATGGAATGACGGGCGAGAAGACTATTTACGTAGGCTAAACCACGGGCTTTTCCCCCAAGGGAACCTCGTCCAACGCGCGAAAAGTCACGCAAGAGAAACGTGGAGCGATTTCCAAACTCGGTGATTTGGCCTCGCTGCCGTCTTGAGATAAATTTCTTGAATGTGGTCAAAAGATGCGACCGCAGGGCCTCCACATCACCATTAAATTGGGACAAATTCACAGGCCGGATATCCAAAGCAAGTGAAAATTCACTGCGCGCCATTAACCAGTTGCTGATGTGGTTTTGATTGGAATGGTAGGCCAGCGAGGTACCGGGAATACGGGCGAGAACCTCGGGCATCTCTTCCATGGTTGCGGCCTGATCGAGGACTTCTCCACTCGTTGTCCGAAAAATAAAAGGACCAAACCCGAAATTTTCGCGCATGAAGCGCCGTATCTTTTTGACCAGTTTCGGTGAGTTTTTGTCCAGGCAATAGGCTCGAAGGTTTTCCGTTCGGTCCACAAACCCTATTTCACTGGACTGCAGTAAAACGGGAATATCCGCGAAATTTTTCCGAACTTTCCGAATGAATTGGATTCCGGCATCACGCGTCATTTTCCCCTTTTTGGGAAAATGCAGGTCACAGATCACCCCGAGTAAATATTTCCCAAATCGTCTCAGAAAATCGTTGGCCTCTTCATAATTCCGGGCCAGGAGGATTTTGGGACGTGCATGCATACGGAAATGGCGATCCCGTTCATTGAGACGCTCCGGGAGAAGCGATTGGACTTGGACAAGAAGTTCATGGTACATCGCCGGCAGATACGCCGAATAAAAATCGGGTGAATCCTCAACCACGATGATGACACGTACCAGACCCTCTCTCGTATCGTGCTCGACATTGTTCATGTCTTCTATGCTCTTAACCATGGCAACCAATAGTTTCGGGTCGCCACTCCAAAGGAAGGTTTGTGTAAACCCATCAGCACGTTTACTCAGACAGTAGGACCGAGCTTCGGCGCGATCATAGGTCACCATGACCACAGGTAAATCTTTGTACTTGGCCCGAATTTTCTTTGCAAGGGCCAGAGGTGTCATGTCCGCGCAGTGCGGTGTCGTCATGACTAAATCGTAATTTCCGTTTCGAAGGGCCTTCAAGGCATCTTTGCCCGAGGTGACATGTTTGAAATGGGGAGGGGCAGATAGGTCAAGTTGCATGTACTGACCTAAAAGACGGTCGGAAAACCGACCGTCTTCTTCAAGGATAAAACAATCGTACGGACTGGCCACCATCAGTATGTCTTTTACCAGGTTTGGCATTAACTCCTGGTAACCATACGGTAATGAGGCCGATAGGGTCATACAACTCCTTGATCCATCATTGCGTTCGCAACTTTAAGGAACCCTGCAATGTTGGCACCGGCAACCAAGTTGCCAGGCTGTCCATACTTTTCCGCTGTCGTGCGGCAGTTATCATGGATATTGATCATAATATCATGAAGTTTTTTGTCAACCTCTTCGCGAGTCCAATTCAGTCGCATGCTGTTCTGGCTCATTTCGAGTGCGGATGTGGCAACTCCACCTGCGTTGGCAGCTTTTGCCGGTCCATAAAGAATCTTGTTCTGCAGGAACACTTCAACCGCATCGGGAGTCGATGGCATATTGGCACCCTCAGAAACGACGAAAATGCCATTGTTTATCAAGTTCTGGGCATCTTTTTCGTTAACCTCATTCTGAGTCGCCGATGGAAGGGCCACGTCGGCCTTGATGTTCCAGATGGGATTGTAGTCAAGCGTTGGATCGACAGGGATATATGTGGCATTTGGATACTTTTCAACATATTCCTTGATACGACCGCGTCTGACGTTTTTGAGGTCCATAACAAAGGCAAGCTTCTCTCGGTCAATTCCTTCCTCGTCAACAATGATGCCGTTCGAATCGGAAAGGGTAATGACCTTGCCACCGTAATCGAGAACTTTTTCGGTTGCGTACTGAGCAACATTTCCAGAACCTGAAACCAGGCAGTTGAGGCCTTTCAGTTCCTTACCGGCCGCTTTGAGCATTTCAACCGCAAAATAGACCTGGCCATAGCCAGTCGCTTCAGGACGGATCAATGAGCCACCCCATCCAAGACCCTTGCCAGTGAGCACACCTTCGAAAACATTTGCAAGACGCTTGTACTGGCCAAACAGATAGCCAATCTCGCGGCCACCAACACCGATATCACCGGCTGGAACGTCTGTAGATGCGCCAACATGGCGAAACAGTTCGGACATGAATGACTGACAGAAACGCATCACTTCATTGTCGGACTTGCCCTTGGGATCGAAATCAGAGCCGCCTTTTCCGCCACCGATCATAGTCGTAGTCAGGGCATTTTTGAAAATCTGTTCAAAACCGAGAAATTTCAAAATGCTCAGGTTAACGGAGGGGTGGAAGCGCAATCCACCTTTGTAGGGGCCAATGGCACTGTTAAACTCAACCCGGAACCCGCGATTGACCTGAACATCACCATTGTCGTCTACCCAAGGAACACGGAACATGATTACTCTTTCCGGCTCTACGATTCGGTCAACAATTTTGCTCGTTCTGTATTCGGGGTGTCGATCAAGAACCACATCAATACTCTCCAGGACTTCCTGAACAGCCTGTTGAAATTCGGGCTCATGAGGGTTTTTCTTCTGAACTAGGTTCATATATTCGTCGAAGTAACTCATCACAACTCCTTAGCATGCCATTTTTGGCTTCCATTTTTGCAGATTGTAAAATCTTGCAAAAATAATTTTACCTCATATTAACGGACCGGCAGAGGAGTTTTTCCGGCTTTCATACCGTCTTTACAATTGTTAAAAACCACTCCCATAAGCATCGTTGAGATCCTAGCTTCACAAAATATCGCACAAGCACCGTAAATACTCGAAAATAACTGACTACACTGTCGGCTATTTTCGAGTATCTTGCCGACTCGGGATGCAGAAAAACCAAACAGGAGTTTCTGAAAGTTACAAACGATTTACCTATTCTTTGCCTTTGCGTAAAAATGGGCGGTTTTGACACAGATTTCTCTACGCTTATTCGAGAAGCCTACACCCTCAATGACCATGTCTACGTTGTCTCGTTAATGTGAGACAATGCGGCCTGTTCATGGTTCAAGATCCCAGTGCACGCCATACAAAGTCGAATTAGCCTCGGGCTCCCAAATCATCACCAGAGCTTCCTTTTCCTCTCAAGAATGGATATCAGGGAGGTAGCGTCAAGGATTTCGGACATTCACCACGCATAACAGGGGTATGCAGCAAGGGCGGATCACTTGAGAAGGTCGCAGCATGTGCGATTCATCATTTGAATGCAATTTGAAATTGGACTTGGACTCTTTTTTGCTATATCCTTGTCGTTCATTTGCTTGCCATGCCATGTATTGTAAGGAGAAAGTGTGAGTTTTTTTCTGATTTTTACTACGGCCCTGGTTATCACACTCCTACTCGTCCCCCCCATCAAACAACTTGCTTTTGTTGTTGGAGTCACAGACAAACCCTGTGAGCGGAAAATTCACAGTGGGCATGTACCCAGACTTGGTGGATTGGCAATTTTCATCAGCTTCTTCACTTCAACCTTCATTTATTTCAATTACTTCCCGCAATTCAGAGGTATTTTCATCGGCATGTTCGTCATCGTAATCGTCGGCATTATCGATGATGCTTATGGTCTGGACGCCAAGATGAAATTCCTTGGTCAAATCGTTGCTGGACTGGCGGCCATCACCCTGAGTGGTGTCAACATCCAGTTCCTGGGCAGCGTTCTTGGATCAGCCTACAGCCTTGGCTGGCTATCCTATCCACTTACCCTGTTCTGGATTGTGGGTATCACCAATGCCATCAACCTTAGCGATGGGCTCGATGGTCTTGCGAGTGGTATTTCCCTAATTGCGTTTTTATGCTTTGGTTTTCTTGCCTTCCAACGAGGCGACACAGCTCTTTTTACATTATGTCTGATCATGGTTGGTTGCATTCTAGGGTTCCTCAAATACAACACGCATCCAGCCGAAATCTTTATGGGCGATACAGGATCTCTTTTCCTTGGATTCAGTCTGGGAACCTTGTCCCTGATGGGCAACTTCAAAACATTAACTTTTGTTACACTTATAACACCTGCTCTGGTTCTTCTCGTCCCTATTCTCGACACCTTGTGGGCCATTATCCGCCGCGTTCGGCAAGGCCGCAGCCCATTCAGTCCAGACAAAAGCCACTTTCACCATCGATTATTAGCCCAAGGCATGAATCAAGCCCAATCGGTCTCAGTCATTTACTATATCAGCACGATTCTGAGCGTCGTTGCCGTTGTACTTTCTGATTCGAGAGCATTCAAATATTTCCTAATCCCAATTCTCCTGTTCTCCTTGGCCATCCTCCTTCTGCAAGTATTTCAAAAAGTAGACCTGAGACGGCCCATTTCATGGCTGAGTTCATCCCTGGATAGCTGGGTTTCTCATACACTTCGGGGCTTCCTGGGGAATCTAGGGCTACGAATGGCCATTATCGGTGTCCTTTTTTACACTGCCGTTTTTGTCTATGGGCTCACACTTGTTGAACCCAACATCTTAATTATCGCCAGCACAATCATGATTCTGGTGCTCTATCTTCTAATCACGCAGGGACGCAACGGAACCAGCTTCATCGTGTTCAGTGTCTCTTTTCTGGCGCTCATATTCATGATTGTCAGTGAAACAGTGATCCAACACCAAGTCACAATTCTTGGAACGCCTTATGCTCTTTTGGAAAACGCTGGATTTATCTGCCTGGTCGTTGGGGTTTTTCTTAAAATTATTTTTAAACGACGGGCCGAAATCATTCTTTCGACGCCATTGGAATTTTTCACATTCCTCACCCTGATTTCCATTTCCTACGCGCCGGAATCGGTCCTAATGAAGTATGAGCTTGCCCGATTAGTCATTCGGACCCTTTTCTTGTTCCTGGCATTCAAAATATTCATTCTGGCCGGTGAACGCAAAGCGCAACCCGCCTGGCTGATAGCCATTTCGAGCTTAATCTGTGTTGCCT
>Ga0070729_10001842_pt1 | contig 30009 bp, 24 predicted proteins | sample tdDd472_FD_66725 | JGI IMG/M metagenome (GOLD analysis project Ga0070729, IMG submission 66725) | Marine sediment microbial communities from the Atlantic coast under amendment with organic carbon and nitrate - tdDd47.2 | ecosystem: Environmental > Aquatic > Marine > Coastal > Sediment | place...
CAGGTCGAACAGATGGACGAGGTGGTCGAGGCGATCGCCATCGGCCAGCAATGGGACGGCGACGTGCGGGTGGTGCTGTTCGTCCGCCTCGCCGAGGGGGTAACGCTCGACGAGGACCTGATCAAGGCGATCAAGACGAAGATCCGCACCGGCGCCTCGCCGAGGCACGTGCCGGCCAAGGTGGTCGCGGTCGCCGATATCCCGCGCACCAAGTCGGGCAAGATCACCGAGCTGGCGGTCCGCGACGTGGTCCATGGCCGGGCGGTGAAGAATGTCGAGGCGCTGGCCAACCCCGAAGCGCTGGAGCTGTTCAAGGACCTCGTGGAACTTACCGGTTAAGCGGCGGCCGCGGCCGTGGCTCCGCGTTCCGCCGCTTTCGCGTTGCGGAAGCTCAACACGCCGGTATTGGCGAGCACGATCACCGGGATCAGCCCGATGACGACGATGGCGAGCGCCGCCACCGCGCCGTCCTCGAAGATCTCCAGCGACGCCTTGCCATAGACCAGCGTGGCCAGCGTCTCGAAATTGAACGGCCTGAGCAGGATCGTCGCCGGCAGTTCCTTCATGCAGTCGACGAAGACCAGCAGCGCCGCCGACAACAGGATCGGCCGGATCAGCGGCAGGTGCACCTCGCCCAGCGTCCTGAAGGCGCCGCGCCCCAGGGTCCGCGCCGCCATGTCGAGGCTCGGCGACACCTTGGCGAGCCCGGTCTCGATCGAGCCGAAGGAGATGGTCAGGAACCGGGTCGCGTAGGCATAGACGATGGCGAAGCCGGAGCCGGAGATCAGAAGCCCGGTCGAGATCCCGAAGACGTTGCGCATCGCCCCGTCGATCAGGTTGTCGAGCGCGGCGGTGGGGATCAGGATGCCGACCGCCAGCACCGCGCCGGGTATGGCGTAGCCGATGGTTCCCGCCCGCGTCAGCACCCGCACCAAAAGCGAGCCGCGCACCCGCTGCGCATAGGCCAGCAACAGCCCGAGCCCGACCGTCAGCGCCGCAGCGACGGCGGCGAGCACGAGGCTGTTGGTCGCCGCGGACGTGAACTCGGGCCGGGTCAGGGTCTCGAGCCGCCGCGAGGCGGCGTCGAGCAGCACCAGCGCCGGCACACCGAAGCCGAGCAGCACCGGGGCGGCGCAGGCGGCGATGGCGAGATATTTTTTCGCGCCCGACAGGGTGAAACTCGGCAGCGCCCGGTAACGGGTGGTGGTCAGGTGATAGCGCTGCCGCCGCCGCGCCATCCGCTCCAGCGCGATCAGGGCGAGGACGACGCCGAGCAGGGCGACGGCGATCTGCGCGGCGCCGGCGAGGCTGCCGCGATTGAGCCAGGTGTCGTAGACGGTGAAGGTCAGCGTCCTCACCCCGAAGAACTCGACCGCGCCGATATCGTTGAGCGCCTCCATCATGGTCAGCGCCGCGCCGATGGCGATTGCCGGCCGGGCGAGCGGCACCGCGACCCGGAAGAACAGCCGCCACGGGCCGGCGCCCAGTGTGCGCGAGACGTCGAGGGCGCAGGCCGACTGCATCAGGAACATCGCCCGCGTGGTCAGGTAGACGTAGGGGTAGAGCACCAGCGCCATGACCAGGATCGCGCCCCACAGCGAGCGGATGTCCGGGAACCAGTAGTCGCGGGCCGACCGGAAACCGAAAACGGCGCGGATTGTGCTCTGCACCGGCCCGGAATAGTCGAGCGCCTCCACATAGGTATAGGCGACGATATAGGTCGGCACGGCCAGCGGCAGCAGCAGCACGATGTTGAAGATCCGCCGGCCGGGAAACGCGCACATGCTGACCAGCCAGGCGGTGCCGACGCCGATGACGATCGACAGCCCGCCGACGCCGGCGAGCAGCATCAGCGTCGTCCCCGTCGCCCGCGGCAGCACGGTGGCGACCAGGTGCGACCAGATGCCTTCCGCTGGGCCGAGCGCCAGCACCACGAGCGCGGCGATCGGCGCGATGGTGCAGCCGGCGATCGCCACCACGGAGACGAGCCAGCCGATGCCTTCCGGCCGGACAGGGCGGACCCGGCGGCGGGGGATCGAAATCTCCGAGAGGGGGGCGGTGACCGTCAAACCGGACTCTGAAACGAGAAGGGACCCGCCCCACGGGCGGGTCCCGGATTGTCTGGGGCCGGAACGAGCAAGATCAGCTCGTCGGGCCGTCGTCGAAGGCGGTCTTGTCGACCAGCTCGCTCGCCGCCTTGCGGTGCTTGGCGATTTCGCCCAGCGACAAGTCGTCGGGTTTGAACGCCCCCCAGGCCTTGACCCGCTTGGCGATCGGCACGCCGGCGAGCACCGGATATTCGAAATTGGTTTCCGCGTAGATCGCCTGCGCCTTGCTCTCGGACAGGAACTCCATGAGTTTCAGCGCGTTGGCGCGATTGGGTGCGTGCTTTGCCATCATCACGCCGGAGATGTTGACATGGGTGCCGCGGCCTTCGGTGTTGGGGAAGACGATGCGGACGGACTTCGCCCATTCCTTCTGCTCGGGTTCCTTGTCGTTGGTCTCCATCTTGCCCATGTAGTAATTGTTGCCGAGCGCGATGTCGCATTCGCCCGCATAGATCGCCTTGACCTGGGCGCGGTCGTTGCCGGTCGGCCGGCGGGCGAGGTTCTGCCGCACGGCGGCGAGCCATTTCTCCGCCTCGTCCGTACCCTTGTGGGCGATCATCGAGGCGATCAGGCCGATGGTGTAGGAATGCTGGCCGGAGCGGGTGCAGATGCGGCCGCGCCATTTCGGATCGGCCAGTTCCTCGTAGGTAATGGTGTCCTGCTTGACCCGCTCGCGGGAGACGTAGATCACCCGGGCGCGGGTGGTCAGCCCGAACCAGTGGCCTTCGGGATCGCGGAACCTGGCCGGAATGTCCTTGTCGAGGACCGGCGAGGACACGGCCTGGGTGACGCCGGCCTGCTTGGCGCCGTCGAGGCGGCCGATATCCACGGTCATGATCACGTCGGCGGGCGAGTTGCGCCCCTCCGCCTTGATCCGCTGCACCAGCCCCTTCTGGGCGAAGATGACATTGGTCTTGATGCCCGTCTTCGCGGTGAACGCGTCGAGCAGCGGCTGCAGCAGGAACGGCTGCCGGTAGGAATAGATATTGACCTCATCGGCGGCGAGGGCGGGCGCGCTGAAGCTCGCGGCAAGCGCTGCGGCGGCGAGGGTCGATTTTGCGAGAATGTTCACGGGCGTTGTTGTCCTTGGCTCTTCTTTTCCGCGGGATTTTGGTTTCCCCGGTGGTCCGGCGGACCGTTGTCCTTGTTGCGAATGGTTCTCATTTGCATAGGGCTCGACCGACACGCTGTCAACGAGTTTTATGCGAATGATTTGCAATTGCATGTGAGGCGACTACACGTCGCCCGCCTGCGAGCCGCATTGACATTGATCAATGCGGGGAACGGGGCGATGTGCCGTTGGCGACGAATTCGGGGGAGGGGATGTATAATGCGGATCGAGAGACGTCTGGAGGGATAATCGAATGACGAAACCGACCGGGCCGGCGGGTCACGGCTATTCGGGAAAGCCGCTCTACCGGAAACTGGGCCTGAAGCCGGGAATGCGCTGTCTGGCCCTGGATGCTCCCGCTCCCTATCCCGATCTGATGCAGGGCGCCGAAAATATCGTTTTCCTCGCCACGGCCGACGAAGCCGAGTTCGTCCATCTCTTCTGCCCGGATCGTGCGAGCCTGGAACGACAGCACGCGAATGCGTTTCGAAATTGCGCCGAAGGCGGCATGGTTTGGATCTCGTGGCCCAAGAAATCCTCGCCGCTTTTCGAGGACCTGACGGAGGACGGCATTCGCGAGGTCGTCCTGCCTACAGGCTGGGTCGACGTCAAGGTCTGCGCCGTCGACCGGGATTGGTCGGGCCTCAAGTTCCTGCGCAGGAATCGTTGATGCCTCGGGCGCGGATTATGTGCCCGGCGTCCCTCCCGCCAGCACCTGCGAATAAAGCTCCCGGTCGATATTCTGTCCGCTCAGGATAACCCCGACCTTCTTGCCGCGATGGCTTGCCGTTTCCGCCTTGGCCGCCGCGAGGCCGGCCGCGCCGGCGCCTTCGGCGATCGAGTGGGTACAGCGATAATAAATCCGCATCGCTTCGGCGATGTCGGTCTCGCTGACCCGCACGATGCGGGCGGCGCCCGCGAGGATCTGCTCGAGCGCCGCCGGGTCGGGCACCCGGACCGCCATGCCGTCGGCGAAGGTGTCGGCGGAATTGGTCTCCACCACCTTGCGCGCCTTGAACGACTTGGCATAGGCGTCGCCGAGCTCGGAGACCACACCGACCACCTCGGTCTTCAGCCCCAGCGCGTCGCGAGCCGAGAGGATGCCGCAGATTCCAGAACCGAGCCCGATCGGCGCATAGACCGTGTCGAGGTCGGGGCAGGCGGTGAACAGCTCCATCGCATAGGTGCCGACACCGGCGACGAGGTCGGAATGGAAGCTCGGCACCATCCTCAGTCCGCGTGCCTCGGCGAGCCCGGCGGCATGCATCCGCGCCTCGTCGAAATCGCTGCCATGCTCGATCAGCTCCGCCCCGAGCGCCTTCATGGCGGCGTTCTTCTCGCGGCTGTTGCCGAGGGGAACGACGATCACGCAAGCAATCCCCGCCGCGCGGGCGGCGAAGGCGAGGCTCTGGCCGTGATTGCCGCGGGTGGCGGAAATGATGCCGGCGATGTCGGGACCTTCGTTGAGGATGCGATGCACGTGATTGAGCCCGCCGCGCACCTTGAAGGCGCCGATCGGCGTGTGGTTCTCGTGCTTGACCCAGATCTCGGCCCCCAACTCCTCGGCCAGCAGCGGCCAGGCATATTGCGGGGTCGGCGCCATTGACCGGTAGACGATTTCGGCGGCGGATTCGAGGTCCTGGCGGGAAACCATGGGGAAGTCCTTGATGTGGGGGCCGGCGGGATGTCGGCGTGAAGCCCCGAACCGGAAACCAAGCACCGGTGCGGGCTTCGCGCAAGGGGAGAGTCGGATAAATAATTGACAAAAGCAATAATACATATTGATTATAGCAATAATTAATCGGCAAGGGGGACCGGACCATGGAAGCCGGAGAATGCGCCGAGCGGGTCCGCGGCTTCACCCGTTTCTACACCCGCCAGATGGGCATCCTGCACCGCAAGCTGCTCGGTTCGGAGTTCTCCGTGACCGAGGCGCGGATCCTCTACGATCTGGGCACAAGCGGATCGTTCACCGGCGCCGAATTCGCCGCCGACATGCAGCTCGATCCCGGTTATGTCAGCCGGCTCCTGAAGAAGCTCGGCCATCACGGCCTGATCGAGGAGGCGGACGGCGAGGGCGACGGGCGCCAGCGGCCGCGACGGCTGACCGGGGCCGGCCGCGCCGCCTTCGAGATGCTCGACGCGAAGTCCCATGCCGAGGTCAACGCCATGGTCGCAGACATGTCGGCGGACGATCGCGACCGGCTGATCGCCGCCATGGATTCGGTCGAGGCGCTGTTCCGCGACGAGACCCGCAAGCCTCCGACCATCGTCCTGAGGCCGCACGAGGTCGGCGATATCGGCTGGGTGGTCCATCGCCACGCTGTGCTCTATTCGCAGGAATACGGTTTCGACGCCACCTTCGAGGCGCTGGTCGCGCAGATCGCCGGCGCGTTTCTCGAGAACTTCAAGCCCGGCCGCGAATATTGCTGGATCGCCGAGGTCGACCGGCGCATCGCCGGCTCGGTGTTCGTGGTCGAGCAGTCGCCGACGGTCGCCAAGCTGCGGCTGCTCTATCTCGAACCCTTCTCCCGCGGCCTCGGCCTCGGCCGCCGGCTGGTCGAGGAATGCATCCGCTTCGCCCGCTCGGCCGGCTACGACACCCTGACGCTGTGGACCAACGCCAACCTGATCGCCGCCTGCCGGCTCTATGAATCCCTCGGCTTCACGCTGACGGAGGAGGAGCCGCATCACAGTTTCGGCCAGGATCTCGTCGGCCAGAACTGGGATCTGAGTCTCAAATGAAAGTGCCGGCGTGGCTGCCGATCCTCGCCGCCGCCATTGTCGGCATCCAGCTCGGCGCGGCAATCACCGTGACCCGGCTGATCGCCGCCGACGTGCCGCCGGCGACCATCGCCCTGATCCGCTACCTGATCGGCGCCGCCTGTATGGCGCCGTTCCTGTTTCGCATCGACTGGCGGGCGATGCCCTGGCGGGATTTCTTCGCCATCTCGGCGCTGGGCATTGGCCAGTTCGGTATTCTCGTCGCGCTCCTGAACTATGGCCTGATCACGGTGCCCGCCGGCCGCGGCGCGGTGCTGTTTTCGACCGTGCCGGTGCTGGCGCTGGTCCTGTCGGTGATCTTTCGCGGCGAGCGGCTGCGGCTCGTGCCGGCGATCGGTGTCGTGCTGACGATCCTCGGCGTCGCCGTGGCGGTCTCGAACCGCGACGACTGGGCCGGCGGGGTCTCGACCGGCGATCTGGTCATCCTCGCCTCCGCGCTGATCGGCGCGACGACCTCGGTCCTCTACAGTCCCTATGTCGCCCGCTACAAGGCCTTCCCGCTCGGCGCCTTCGCCATGGCCGCCTCGGTGGCGTTCCTCGTCGGCCCGTCGATCTACGAGGGCGCGCTGCCGGATCTCGTGCTCCATCCCGAGCCGCGTATCTGGGGGGCGCTCATCTTCGTCGGCCTGTCGAGTGCGGTGGCCTTCGGCCTGTGGCTCTGGGCGCTGGGTCACACCACGCCGACGCGGGTGACCATGTTCTTCGCGCTCGGACCCGTCGCCGCCGCGCTGCTCTCCGCCTTCTGGCTCGGCGAGCACGTGACGGTTCCGGTGCAGATCGGGCTGGTGCTGGTGGTAGCGGGGCTCGTCGTTGCCAGGCGGCGGTGATGGATTCAGCGATATTTCGCTGCCGTGATGAATTCGTTGAACGCCTCGCACCAGACGACCAGCGTGGTGTAGGCCTCGATGTCGACGCCGTCGGGCACGTCGAGGATGAAGCCGTCGAAGCTGCGCACGTCGCCGACCACCTTCGCCTGCGCCTTGATCTCCTGGAACTGGTCTTCGTCCTCGACGAAGGTCTTCGTCAGGTAGAGCTTGTAGTTCGGCCCCGGCGCCAGCTCGCCCTCGTGGGCGATGGTCTTCGCCGACACGCTCACCTTGCCCTTGCCCCAGTGAAAGAAATCGCTTCCCTTCAGCTCGCGCTTGAACTCGGTCTTGTAGAGCGCCGACTTCTCCGCGGCGGCGAGCATCGCGCTGTCCGGCCCGGCCGGTGCGGTAAGGATCGGCAACAGGTAGATGCCGGCCGCGAAACCGACAGCGAGCATCCCGGCATGGGTGAAGAGGAGAACGATCCAGCGGCGCATTTCGGTCGGTCCCGATTTCGGTGGAGTTGCGTCTTTCGGCGAAGTCTCGTCTACAGAACGGAGAAGTACTCCGATTGTTCCCAGTCCGAAAGCGTCCCCAGGTAGCGGTTCCACTCCGCCCGCTTCAGCGTCGAATAATAGCCGTGGAACGCCTCGCCGAAGGCCTGTTTGTACAAATCGCTCGCCTCGAAGGCCGAAAGCGCATCGCCGAGCGTGCCGGGCAGTCGGGCGACACTGCCCGCATACGGGTTCTCCACCGGCTTCGGGGCGACCAGGCCCCGCTTCAGGCCGTCGAGGCCGGCGGCGACCTGGCTGGCGATGGCCAGATGCGGACTGGCCGCCGGTTCCGGCGTGCGGTTCTCGATCCGGCTCGCTTTGTCGCCGGGGCGCATCATGCCGCGGATCATCGCGCCGCGATTGTCCACCGCCCACTGGATGCGGTCGGGCGCCATCTGGAACGCCTTGAACCGGCGATAGCCGTTCACCGTCGGTGTGGTCATCAGGCAGCTTGCCGGGGCGTGTTCGAGCAGGCCCGCGATCCAGCCGCTGGCCTCGCGGCTGATCGACGTATCGTCGGCGGGCATGAACAGGTTCACTCCGCTCGATTTGTCGCTGAGCGATTGGTGCAGATGCCAGCCGCTGGCGGCGCTTTCGCCCACCTTGGGCTGGCACATGAAGGTCGCGTGCAGGCCCATGCGGCGGCAGACCTGCTTCGCCGCCGAGCGGAACAGGGCGAAGGCGTCGGCCTGCTCGAGCGGATCGCCGGCGTCGAAAACGAATTCGAGCTGGCTCGGCCCGAATTCGTGCTCGATCGACCGCAGCGGCAGGCCGAGCCCCAGCGTCGCCTTGCGCAGCGCCTCGGCGACGTCGTCGAGCGCGTCGGCGCGGTCCTCGCCGAGAAGCCCGTAGCTATTGGTGAGCGCGCTCACCCGCGGCGGCGAGCCCGGCATGCCGATATCGTCGGCGTCGAGCCCCGCCTCCTCGACCCGGTAGACATGGAACTCGATCTCGAGCCCGACCGTCATCCGGTAACCGGCCTCGCTGAGGTCTTCGAGCGCCTTGCGCAGCACCCGGCGCGGCGCGAAGGAGATTTCGCCTCCGTCTGTCGCCGCCACGTCGCACTGGATCCAGCCTGTGGTCTCCGCCCAGGGCAGCACCCGGAAGCTGGCGGGATCGGGAACCAGCAGGATATCGCCCGCGCCGGTCAGTTGCCCCTCGCCGAAGCCGGCGTCGCCCGACCACACCGGAAACGCCGTACGCTGGCTCAGGTCCTTCATCAGCACGGTGGAGGGCGCTCGGATGCCTTCCCTGAGCGCGGTCGCCAGCGAGGAGGCGAGCACCGTCTTGCCGCGCATCAGCCCGTGCTGGTCGGCGAAGGACAGCCGCACCGTCTCGATGCCGCGCGCATGGACCTCGGCCAGCACCTCGTCCGCGCGGGCGAGGGCGTCGCCGTCGACGAGCCCCATTCGCTCCAGCCCGCCGCCGGCGAGGTCGGCTTCCTTCGTTTCCCTCATTTGCCCGCCGCTCAGATCGACGCGTCCCAGGGGCACCCGTCCCGCCGCGCCCTGTCGCTTTCGGTCCAGATCTCCTGCCAGCTCCGCTCCGCGCCGATGGCGTCGATGGAAATGGGCCCGCGGATTTCCGCCGGATCGTGGCCGTTGCGCATCGGCAGCGCGCTCTCGTCCTCGGCGGCCAGCGCCTTCATCGCCGCGCGCAGCATCCGGCGATAGCGGATGATGCCGACATCGGTGCGGCCGAGATGCTCGTCGGTGCGGTCCTGGATCGCGCCCATGGATTCCACCGCCCACTGGTCGTGGACATTGATGTCGAGTCCCATGCCCGTATAGGTGAGCGAGCGCTGCTCGGCCGGGTCGTAGCCGTAATTGTTGGAGGCGTTCTTGAGCGGCGCGTAGTCGGGCAGGCTGTGCTCCTTCAGCCGCTGCTCACGCATCAGTTTCTTGTCCACCGGTGCGCCGAAGCTGGTGAACATCGCGTACCAGTAGCAGGTCTCGTCGTCGACCGGCACGTGCCACTGGGTGATGGTCATTTCGTTCGACATCGGGATCGAGATGGCTTCGGGGAAGATCTGGTTGGTCACCCGCACATGGGTGCGCCCATCGTCGAGATGCCTCAGCGCCACCAGCCTCAGGCCGTATTCGGTTTCCTCGACCTCGATCTCGGGCCGCGGATAGTCGCGCAGGAGCTGCGTCATCGGGATCTCGGTATTCGCCGCCCGGTCGCGGAATTGCTTGCCGTAGCCTTCCTTGGGGTCCTCGTCCTCGAGGAAGCGGTGCAGGAACGACGCGTGCGCCGGGTCGATGCCCACTTCCAGCGCCTGCAGCCAGTTGCAGCGCCACAGCCCCTTGAAGGCGAAGACATGGGTATCCGGCGCGGTGAAGCAGTCTAGCGCCGGGAAGGCGGGCGGCTCGCCCGGTCCCATCCAGGCGAAGACGATGCCGTTCTTCTCGACGACCGGATAGCTGCGGGCGCGGATATTCTCGTGCATGCGGCTCGATTCCGGCTCGCCCGGCTGCTCGACGCACTGGCCGGTGCGATCGAAATGCCAACCGTGGAAGGGACACCTGAGGCCATTGTCCTCCAGCCGGCCGAAGGCCATGTCCGCGCCGCGATGCGGGCAATGGCGGCCGATCAGCCCCAGTTCGCCGTCCTCGTTGCGAAACAGCACCAGCCGCTCGCCGAGCAGGGTCACCGGCACCACCGCGCGCGGTCCTTCGAGTTCCTCGACCAGCGCCGCCGGCTGCCAGTAGCGGCGCAGCACCTGTCCCGCCGGCCGGTCCGGCCCGACCCGGGTCAGGGCTTCGTTGTCTTCGCGACTCAGCATGCGCGGGGCTCCTTGTCGTCGGCGCGAAAATTCAGCCGCAGCATAGCCAAGCGGCCGGTGCGAGGCAAAGCGGTATCGTGCCTACTCGACCCTGAGATCGCCGTAATCGACCTTCACGTGCTTCCAATAGGGCGGCCGGTCGCGGAGCATGGCGTAGTAGCCGGCCACCGCCGGCAGGTCGCCGCGCTCGATATCGATGTCGTAGTAGCGGTAGAGCACATGGCCGAACTGGATGTCGGCGAGTGTGAAGTCGTCGCCGGCGAGGAAACGGTGGCGGGACAATTGCGTCTCCGCGATTTTCAACGTCTTCTCCAGCCGTAGAACCGCCGCCCGGATGGCGTCCGGATCGCGGTCCTTCTCGGCCGTGCGCACCACCCGCCAGAACACGGGTTCGGTGAAGCCCATGGCGACGTTGATCTTCGCCCATTCCGCCCATTTGTCGACCTGGGCGCGGGCGGACGGGTCCGCCGGCCAGAACTTCTTGGGACCGTATTTCGCGGCGAGATAGCGCAGGATCGCACCGCTTTCCCAGATCGGCGGCCCGTCGTCGTCGGCGAGCACCGGCACCAGCCGGTTGGGATTGAGACGGCCGAACTCGGCGGTATCCGTACCGCCGAAATTATGGCCGATATCGAAGCGCTCGTAGGCGAGGCCGAGCTCGCCGACGCACCACATGACGGCCTGCACGTTCGACGACGTCCGTCGTCCCCAGATGGTCAGCATCTCCGGCCTCCTTTGGCTGGCTCGTTCCGACGGAAATGTTCGGCATTGGGAAAATGCCGTCGAGGCACTATCTTGCGGGAACCGCCGGTCCGGAAGGAATACCGGCCGACAGGTTAAGGACTTGTCTCTCCCGGAGGAAGCAAAATGACGATACCTGCAACCATGCGGGCGCTGGTTCTCGATCACGACGGCTACGACCCGACCATGGGATCGGGCGGGCTCGAGACCCTGGACGGGTTCGTGACCCTGAAGACCGTCGACGTGCCCCGGCCGCGCGCCGGCCAGGTGCTGATCCGGGTCGGCCTGTCGCCGATCAATCCCTCCGACGTGGCCTTCATAAAGGGCGCCTACGGCCAGCCGCGCGTGGCCGGCAGGCCGGCGGGCTTTGAGGGCGTCGGAGAAGTGGTCGCCTCCGGCGGCGGGTTTCTCGCCAACCGGCTGAAGGGCAGGCGGGTGGCGTTCTTCGCCGGAATATCCGGCGCGTGGGCCGAATACGCGGTCGCCTCGGCGATGACCTGCATCGTGCTGCGCAAGGACGTATCCGACGAGGACGGCGCGGCGCTGCTGGTCAATCCGTTCTCGGCTTTCGCGATGGTCGATATCGCCCGCCGTCGCGGCGCCGGCGCCTTTGTCATGACCGCCGGCGCCAGCCAGCTCTGCAAGCTGATGGCCGGGCTTGCCCGCGACAGGGGAATCGCGGCGATCGCGCTGGTTCGCCGCGAGGCCCAGATCGAGCCGATGAAGCGGGCCGGCGCGGCGGCGGTTCTCGATACCGAAAGCCCGGATTTCGAGGCGGCGCTTGAGAAGGTGCTCAAGGCCCACGAGCCCTCGATCCTGTTCGACGCGCTCGGCGGCGGCGTCGCCGAGCCGGTGTTCCGCGCCATGGGCGACGAGGCGCGCTGGGTCATCTATGGCGGCCTCGCCGCCCTGACCGCGCCGCTGCCCGATCCCGGACAGTTCATCTTCAGAAAGAAGCGCATCGAGGGGTTCTGGCTGACCGAGTGGCTGGCCAAGGCCGGCACGATCCGGACGCTACTCGCCTCCCGCGCCGTCCAGGCCCGCTTCGCCTCAGGCGTCTGGAAGACCGAGCTCGCCGACCGGGTGCCGCTCGCCGAGGCGCACGCGAAGGTGCCCGGCTATTTCAGCGGCGCCAATCCGGGAAAGGTGATGCTTACGCCGTAGCGGGCGCTATTCGGCCAGCACGCGGGTGGTCGGGAAAGTGATCTGCACCAGCGTGCCCTCGTCGGGGGCGGATTCGATGCGGAACGTCGCCCGGTTGGCCTCGACCAGCGCCTTGGTCAGCGGCAGCCCGAGGCCGCTGCCCATGGTCCCGGCGCGGGCGGTGTGCAATTGCCGGAACGGCTCCAGCGCCGCCTCCACGTCCCGCTCCGACATGCCCACGCCCGTATCGCGCACCCGCATCGACACCTCGCCGCTATCGTCGAGGCTGGTCGAGATGATCACCTGGCCGCCGGCGATGTTGAACTTCACCGCGTTCGACAACAGGTTGAGGATGATCTGCCGGATGCTGCGCTTGTCGGCGACCACCTGCGGCACGATTTTCGGCAGGCTCGAGCGGATGATCACCCGGTCGCGATTGGCCTGCGGCTGCATCAGCGCCACGCATTCGGTGATCACGGTGGCGAGATTGACCGCCTCGAAGCTCATCTCCATCTTGCCCGCCTCGATCTTCGACAGGTCGAGAAGATCGTTGATCAGGCTCATGATATGCGCGCCGGAGGTGTGAATGTCGGCGAGATATTCCCGGTACTTGGCGTTTCCGACCTCGCCGAAGCGCTCCTCCATCATCACTTCGGAAAAGCCGATGATGGCGTTGAGCGGGGTGCGGATCTCGTGGCTGATGCGGGCGAGGAAGTCCGACTTCTGCGAATTGGCTTCCTCGGCCTGGCGCTTGGCGTTGACCAGTTCCTCTTCCGCCTTCTTCCACTGGGTAATGTCGCGCAGCACCGCGCAGAACTTCTCGCCGTCGCCCGCCCCCAGCCGGCCGATGGTCACGAACAGCGGCAGGAAGGCGTTCTCGTCGACCTGGGCGATCACCTCGCGGCCGTCATTGAGGACGCTGGCGACGCCGTAATTGGCGAGCCCGTCGAGATAGTCGAGCAGGGTGCGGTGGCTTTCCGGGGCCAGGAACGCGGTGATCGCCTTGCCGACCAGCGCGTCGCGCTCGGCGCCGAACAGGGCTTCCGCCGAGCGGTTGACCGTCAGGATCGTGCCGTCCCGGTCCATCACCACGACGCCGTCGGTGGCGGTCTCCAGGATCGCCTCGAGCTCGGCGGAACGGTCCTCGGCCGCCTTGCGCGCATTCAGCGCCGAGGCCATGACGTCGCTGACATTGGTCTCGACCGCCGCCGCCGCCGGCGCCGTTTCCGTTTCGCGCGCCGTGATCATCAGCGCAGAGCCGTTGTTCCACGGCACCCGGTACATGCGCGCGTCGACGGCGAGCGCGTCGCCGTCGCGCCGGCGCAGGCCGAGGCTGCGGTCGCTCGGCCGGTCGTCCCGCGGCCGGTCCGCGAGGTCGGATTGCGGGACGAACAGCTCGTCGAGCCCGCCGGCCGCCTTGAGCTCGTCGAGATCGCCGTAGTCGAGCATGTCGAGCAGGGTGCCGTTGGCGAACAGGATGTCGTTCTGCCGGCAGACGAGGACGCCGATCGGCAACCGGTCGATCAGCCGCTTGTCGACCTTGGCCGCGCCCGGCGCGAAGGCGGACGGGACGATTTCGGCCTTCGCGGCCGCCTTGTCGCGCCGTTCGCGCCGTCCCGGCGCGGTTTTTTCGGCCTTGGGCGTTTCGGCTTCCGGCGTTTCGTCGGCGGGGCGGTCGCCCTCGGGTTGGGCGCCGTCAGGTCGGTCAGACGCCCGCCTGTTGAAGGTCGGCTGTGCCTGTTCGCCTGCCGGCTCTCCGCCGGGCTCTTGGCGCGGCTTGGTCTCGACGGCTTCGTCCTCGATCCGCGCGCCGAGCGCCCTGGCGATCTGGCGGAAGGCTTCCTGCTCGGGTTTCGACAGGCGGACGATGTCCTCGTCGGCGCTCGCCGAAGCCGCGCGCAGCGGGATGACGTTGGACGGATTGGCGGATGCCGCGCGCCGGTTGGAGACGGACACGATCTCGGCGCCGCCGGTTTCGGTCTCGGTTTCGCCTTTCGGCGCGGCCGGACCGGGGCCCGGTTCGGACGATCCGGTTGGACCGTCCGCGGCCGGGCGGTCGCCGTCACCGCCCGAAGCAGTCGTCGCGCCGGCCGGGGAGCCCGTTTCCGGCGTCTCGCCCGAAGTTTCGTCTGCTGTTTCGCCCGAAGTTTCGCCAGTTGTTTCGTCGACCGGCGGCTTGCCGCCCGGCTCCGGGTCGAGGCCGGGATCGTCGAAGGCGTCGTTCATCCGGCAGATGCCGAAGCCGCGATAGCCCTGGAACTTGCGGTCGCGGTCGAAGGCGGGCAGGGCGGAGAGGTCGACGGGCACCCGCCGCTTTTCGTCCGCAATCGGCCAGTCGACGGTGATCCCGCTCCAGGTGTCGCGCCGGTCGAGTGCCGCCGACACCCGGTTCTCCGGGTCTAGCCCATAGGTCTCTCGGGTTTCGTCCCAGCTTGCGCCGACGATGGCGTCGGGGGCGAGGCCCACCGCTTCGCCCAGTTCCGGCGAAACCAGCGAGAAGCACAGGTCCTTGTCCATGCGCCAGACGAATTTCATCGTCGCGCGGCGCGGTTTCGGGCGAGCCGGCGTTTCGGCTTTGCCGTCCGTCGCAATTGCGGTCGGTTCCGGCGCAGTCGTCTCGGCCGGAGTCGGTTCCGTCGTTTCGCCGGATTCCGCCTTGGTGGCGGTTTCGTTTTCGGCGGTTTCAGCCGTTTCCGTCGACAGGGTTCTGGTTTCGGCGGCTTCGGAGGTAGCCGTCTCGCCCCCGCTTGCTTCCGAAGCCGGCGTTTCCGCTTTAGCGTCGCCCGGCTTGCCTGTCTCTTCGGTCTTCCTCGGCGTCGCGGGGCGGAACGACCAGCCGCCATGCGGCGCCGCAGGCTTCGTCGCGTCGGCCGCGTCGCCGGCCGGCTCTGTCGTCTCGGCTGTCTCATCAGCCGGCGTTTCGACCTTTTTGGTCTCGGCGACCGCGGTTTCCTCCGCCAGCGCGGCCTCCGCGTCTTTCGTCTCGGTTTTGGATTCGGAGGGCTCGGCGTGGCCGGTTTCCGTTTCGACCGCCGCTACCGGCGGCGTATCGGCCCAGGCGATCAGCACCGGGTCTGCGCCCGCGCCCGGGATGCACACGACCCCGTCGGCCCCGCCGGATGCCGCCTGCCGCAGCGCCGCCTCGTCGACATTGGCCGGATTCACGGTCACCGCGCCTTCGGAGAGGATGGCGAAACGGTCGGAGAGGCCGGCGAAACCGGCGAAGGCGCGCAGGCGCTCCGGCGCCTCGGCCGGCGCCTTCGCGTCCGCTTCCGTCGCCACCGCCAGCACCGCCCTGGCGCCGTCATCGAGCTTCACCGTCTTGCACAGGCAGGCGATCGCCTTGAAGCGGAAGCCGGTCTGCAAGCGCAGCAGCTCCAGCGCCTCGCGGCCCGCGGCCGATCGCTTGGCGAATCGCTCGATATGCCCCGCCGTCGGGCTGCGTTCGGACAGCCGGTAGCCGTCCGCCTTCGCGGCGGAGGCGAGGCCGAGCAGGCTGCCGCCGGCGGCGTTGCACCAGATCAGCGTCCGGCCGTCGTCGCTCCACAGCCAAGCCGGCCGCGGGTCGGCCGCGAGGTCGCGCAGGTCGGAAAGCCCGAAGAAATTCAATACCGTTCCCATCAAGTCCCGTCCGCCGGGTCGTCGGGCGCGAAGGGCGCCGGACGGACCGTGCAATGTTCCGCAAAGGCGCACCTGTCGAGGCTCGGGGCCGTGCGACACCTTTGGCTTGCCTTAACATTTTGTTAATATCGTGAAATGCGCAATGCGTCCATAAATCGGCGGGTCGGAAAGCCGGAACATGGGTCAATTGGTTAACCGCGGCCGGCGTCCCGGATCGGGCGTCAGCCGCCTATCTTTCCCGCAACCGGTCCAGCACAGGAGAAGCGTCGATGAGCGAAAAGAAATCCGAAAGCGCCACGAGCCCCTTCGAGGTTCCCAAAGAGGTGCGGGAATTCGCCGAAAAGAGCGTCGAGCAGGCGCGCCAGGCCTTCGACCAGGTGCTCGGCGCGTCCCAGTCCGCGATCGGCGCCATCGGCACGCCGCAAAACACCCTGCAGGCCGGGGCTGTCGACATGAGCAAGCAGGCGCTCAGCTATGCGGAAGAGAACATGTCGGCCGCGCTCGAACTTGCCGACAAGATGGTGAGGGCGGGCTCGGTCGAGGAGATCGCGGCCCTGCAGCGCGACTACCTCAAATCCCAGATGTCGGTGCTCGGCGAGCAGACGCGGGCCTTCAGCGAATCGATCACCAAGGTTGCCGAGGCCACCGCCAAGGGGATGAAGAAGGACTGAGCAACCGAACAGGCCCGGCTTCCCGCATCCCGGAATTGCTGCAACGCAATATTTTTGTTGCAATGCAGCAAAGCCTGCATTATCTATCTGACGAACGCCGAGGAAGGAGCCTTCCGCTGTTCCGCAGGCGCTCGAGCGTATTTTTCGCCGTACGGGCCGCGTTGGGACGGGCCCGCTTCGGCGCTTGCCGGCCGTCGACAGGACGGCCGGGATCCCAGGAGACAGATGATGACCGAGACCAAGACCCCCAAGCCGAAGGCCGCCCCGAAGACCGCAAACGCCGCCCCGAAGACCGAGACCCCGGCGGACGTGTTCGCCATCACCGGTTTCGAAATCCCCGGTTTCGAGATGCCCGGCTTCGAGATGCCCGAGGCTGCCCGCCAGTGGGCCGAGACCGGAATCGACAATGTCCGCAAGGCCTATGGTTCGATCCGCGAGGCGTCCGAGAAGGTGACCGATCTCGCCGAGGAAGCCCTGACCGTCAGCCGCGACGGCATCACCGACCTCAACATGAAGGCGCTGGACAACGCCAAGGCGTCTGCCGACGCCGGCTTCGCCTTCCTGCGCGAGATGCTCGGCGCCAAGACCGTGGCCGAAGCCGTCGAGCTCCAGTCCCGCTTCGCCCGCGAGCGCATGGAGGCCCTGACCGGCCAGACCAGGGAGTTCCACGACGCCGCCACCAAGCTGGCGCAGGATTTCTCCAAGCCGATCTCCCAGGCTTTCAACCGCGACTTCATGTAGGCCGGATCGACGGTCCGCCCGACCCTTTGGCGGCGGACGGAAGACATCTCGGGGCGCCCGGTTTCGTTTGCCGGGCGCCCCGTTTCGATTCGGGACTTGTTTCGGGGAGGAATGACCGGGTGGGGCGGATGTGCGCCGCCTTCGGACGGTACGGTTTACTGTCCTTGCGATTCCTCGGTTCTGAAGCGCATTTTCGTGATTTCTATCACTTGCAAAGCGAACGGCTTGCCCCTAGTTTGCGGGCACGGATGCAGCTGTAGCTCAGCTGGCTAGAGCGCCGGATTGTGGCTCCGGAGGTCGTTGGTTCAAGTCCAACCAGCTGTACCATTATCGCGACAGGAAATGTGGACCGAAACCGCCCCTGAAGGGACGGGCCACACCACGTTCTTCGCCGCGGCTTTTCCCGAGGGCGTGCGTGTAGCGGCCATTTCTCACGCCATCGGCTCTGAACAAGCGGTGAAGCGTGGATTCCCGATCGAGTTGGGAATGACGGAGTGTGTTGTGGTTTCAGAGGAAACAACCGGCGCCTGAATGGGATTGACCGTAAGTCTCCTCCCTTCGAACCCGAACAAGCGGAAACGCGTGGATCCCCGATCGCGTCGGGGATGACGGAATGTGTGTTGGGATTCCAGTGGAAATAACGGGCGCCTGAAGGGGACTTCCCGTAAGTAATCCGCGTTCCGAAGGAACTGCGGATTGCGCAGGCGACGACTGTCGCCCGGCGCCCCTGCGCCGCGCCCGCGCAGGCCAGCGCGCCTTTGGCGCGCGAAGCGGCCGCGAGCGAAATAAACTCCCGCGAGCGCAAATATACCTGCTTATCCGCCGTCAGGCGGCTAAGCAGGTCACCCGGTTGCGGCCTTCGTGCTTGGCCCGGTAGAGCGCCTTGTCGGCCCGGTCGATCAGCGCCATGATGTCCGTATCGGGGTCGCCGATCGTGGCGACGCCGATGCTCACCGTCAGCGAAAACCGCCGGCCATCGTGTTCGATGGTCAGCTCCTCGCATTTGGCGCGCAGCCTTTCGGCGAGCGCCAGCGCCTGCTTGCGGTCGGTTTCCGGCAGCAGCAGCGCGAATTCCTCGCCGCCGAGCCGGCCCACCAGGTCGGCGCCGTCGCGGACCGTGGAGCGGCACAGTTCCGCGACCGAGAGAATCGCCACGTCGCCGGCGGCATGGCCGTAGGTGTCGTTGATCGCCTTGAAGTGATCGATATCGATCATCAGCGTGCTCAGCCGGCGGCCGTAGCGGCGGGCGCGCAGGATTTCGGCCGCGCCGCGTTCCAGGATGCGCCGCCGGTTGGCGATGCCGGTCAGCGGATCGGTCTCCGCCTGCCGCCGCAACTGGATTTCCAGCGCCCGCCGGTGGCTGATCTCGCGATTGAGCTCCTGATGGGTGTTCTCGAGGCTTTCCGCCAGCGCCGCCAGTTCCCTGGCCTGCTGCTTGAGGGCGTCGTTGGCGGCGAGCAGTTCCTCGTGCTTGCGTTCGAGCTTTTCGTTGGCGTCGATGAAATGGGTGATGTCGGTGAGGGTCGCCGTCATCCCGTCATCGAGCTTGTTGATGTTGAAGCGGATCTGCCGCGCCGAGCCGTCCACCGCGACCGTGGTCTGATAGGCGTGGCTTTCGCCGGTCTCGATCACCTCGACATATTTGCGCCAGCGATCGCTCTTCCAAAGCCCGGGCTCCACGTCGCTCAGCCGTTTGCCGACCAGGTTGGTGAGCGGTGTTCCGAGCATGGTCTCGGCCGCCGAATTGGCGGAGATGATCGTCGCGTCGATGATGTGGCGGTCGTCGTCGCGGACCGCGCGCATCGAGATAATCCCCTCGTGCATGGTCTCGAGCACGCTTTCGAGCAGGTTCTGGTGATATTCCAGCGCCGCGTTGTACATCATCAGCGAGATCGTCCCGTCGATCATCCGGATCGGCAGGATCAGGTTCTCCCAGGTGTGTACCGAGTTCACCAGCTCCGAATGGTGGATGGTGTAGAGCGGCTTCTTCGATTTGGTGACCTGGTCGAAGCAATCGGCGAGGAACGGGCCCAGCCGTTCGCCGAGATTGCGGATCGAAACGCCGGTCATCGGCATCGTCACGTCTTCGGCTACCTCGGGGCCGACGAACACCCACTGGTAGTCGTCGTCGCGTGTCGGGATCGCCACCAGCGTGCGGGCCGCGAGATGCGGAATGGTGCCGACATTGAGCATGGTGTAGTCGGGCATCTCCCGATCCATGCAGGCCGAATTCCATAACAGCAGAAGCGTGCGCATGGCGCTCGAGGAAGCGGCGCGCTCGATATGCGAGTCATGCTTTTCGAAATAAAGCTGCATGGATCCGGGATGTCGCTACATAACCGGCGCCAGCGTCGTTTATTTTGGTAAACCGACCTCAAACGGAGGTCACAAAGCTTGCTTTCGTCACAATTTCCGTTAATCGGCGCTTAAGACCGGAACCGGGGAAATCGGCCCCGGCGCGGGTGTCCAAGCGGCCATGGAGTCCGTATATCCCCCGTATGCCATTGGTAAACAAAACAGACTGGACGGTATTATGAGCAATCTTCGAACCGGCGCCGAGCTTCTGGTGGCAACCCTGGAGCGCGAGGGCGTCGACCGGGTGTTCTGCGTTCCCGGCGAAAGCTATCTGGCGGTGCTCGATTGCTTCCACGATTCGCCGATAAGCGCGATCCAGACCCGGCACGAATCCGGCGCCATGATGATGGCCGACGCCGATGCGCGGATGACCGGACGGCCGGGCGTCTGCTTCGTCACCCGCGGTCCCGGCGCCACCAATGCCGCCGCCGGCCTGCACATCTCCGAACACGACAGCGTCCCCACCATCCTGTTCGTCGGCCAGATCGCCCGCTCGATGCGCGAACGCGGCGCCTTCCAGGAGATCGACTACCGCACCCTGTTCGGCGGCATCGCCAAGTGGGTGGCGGAAATCGACTCGGCCGAGCGGGTGCCGGAAATGGTCTCGCGCGCCTTCCACACCGCCGCCTCGGGGCGGCCGGGGCCGGTCGTGCTGGCGCTGCCCGAGGACATGCTCACCGAGCGGGCCCATGCCGCCATTCCCGATACGTGGCGCAAGATGGAGACCTGGCCCGGCGCGCCGCAGATGGCGGAGCTCGGCGAGCGCCTGGCTGAGAGCCTACGGCCGGTGATGATCCTCGGCGGCTCCGACTGGAGCGAGTCGGCGATCGATCGGGTGCGGGACTTCGCCGACCGCTTCGACCTGCCGGTCACCTGCACCTTCCGCCGCCAGTCGCTGTTCGACCATTCCCACCGCTGCTATATCGGCGATCTCGGCATCGGCCCGAACCCCGATCTCCTCGCCCGGGTCAAGCAGGCCGATCTGGTGCTGCTCGCCGGCGCCCGGCTGCCGGAGATCCCGTCGCAGGGCTACACCCTGTTCGATATCCCCGAGACCGGCCGGACGCTCGTCCATGTCCATGCGGGCGCCGAGGAGCCGGGCCGGGTCTACCGGCCGACGCTCGCCATCAACGCGACGCCCGAGGGGTTCGCAGCCTCTCTCGCGGATCTCGAGCCGCCGGCATCGCGTCCCTGGGCCGGCGATCTCGAGCGGCTTCGAACCAGCTATCTCGACTGGTCCGGCGCGGTGCCGAAAATCCCCGGCGACGTGCAACTCGGCGAGATCGTCCGCTGGATGGGCGAGCGCCTGCCGGCCGACACGGTGCTCACCAACGGCGCCGGAAACTACGCCACCTGGTTCCATCGTTTCTGGCGCTTCACCCGGCCGCGTACCCAGATCGGGCCGATCTCCGGTTCGATGGGCTACGGCGTACCGGCGGCGGTGGCCGCCAAGCTGCGCGAGCCGGAAAGGGTCGTCGTCGCGCTCGCCGGCGACGGCTGCTTCCAGATGACCGGACAGGAATTCGGCACGGCCATGCAGCACGGCGCGGCGATTATCGTGCTCGTCATCGACAACGGCATCTACGGCACCATCCGCATGCACCAGGAGCGCGAGTATCCGACGCGGGTTTCGGCCACCGACATCCGCAACCCGGATTTCGCCGCCTTGGCCCGCGCCTATGGTGGTCACGGCGAGACCGTGGAGCGGACCGAGGATTTCGCGCCCGCCTTCGAGCGCGCCCTGGCCTCCGGCACGGCCGCGATCGTGCATGTCAGGATCGATCCCGAGGCGCTGTCGCCGAGCCTCACCATTTCCGGCCTGCGTAAACGCAAAGTCTGAAAGATTACAGAAGTTTAACCTGACAGGATCGACGGCCGCGCCTAAGGTTTTCGCGGGGAGGGACGCCACGTTGAGTGAGGACCTCCCATGCCGCAAATCCTGTCCCGTTACGCCACGCCTCTGATCACCGGACTGTTCCTGGTTTCGCTGGTGTCGGGCGTCGCCCTGTTCTTCCATATCGGATCGGCCGCCTTCCACGGCATGCACGAATGGCTGTCGATGGTGCTGATCCTGCCCTTCGTCCTGCATCTGTGGAAGAACTGGCGCAGTTTCCTGAATTATTTCAAACGGGTCCCGATGGCCGCGGCCCTGGCGGTTTCGGTCGTCGCCGGAATCGGCTTCGCCTATCCGGCGATGACCTCCGAGCGCGGCCCGTCGCCCCGCCGCGCGGTGTTCCAGGCCTTTGAGAACGGTTCGATCGCCCATGTCGCGCCGCTGTTCGGCCACGACGCGGAAAGCCTCTCCGCGGTGTTGAAGGAGAAGGGCTACAAGCTCGACAGCGCCGATATCAGCGTCCGCAAGCTCGCCCGCGCCTCCGGCAAGTCGCCGATGGCGGTCATCGCCGAAATCGCGTCCGCGAGGAAGTAGCCGGGCCCGGGCCGGCCGCGACTGCGAACTCCCGATCCGTCGGGTTCGCGGTCCGGCCGGTTTGGCTTTGCGCCTGGAGCTCGGGAGCGCCGGAACTCAGTGCGCCATCAGTACCGGAACGGTCATCGCCTCGAGCATTCCGCGGGTGGCGCCGCCGAGAATGAACTCGCGCACCCGGCTGTGGCCGTAGCCGCCCATCACCGCCAGATCGACGCCGTTGTCGGAAATGTAGTTGAGCATCGTGTCCGCGACGGAGGTGCTGCCGCCGGGAATGCGCTTGATCTCGACCTTGAGGCCGTGGCGGGCGAGATAGACAGCCAGATCGGCGCCCGGCTCGCCGGCGACCGAGGTCGGATTGCCGGCGATCACCACGTCGATCTGTTCCGCCATCTCCAGCACCGGCAGCGCCGCGTGCACCGCCTTCGCGGCGGTCTTGCCGCCGTCCCAGCCGATCATCACCCGCGACGGCTTGAAGTGCTCGGCGCCGATATAGGGGATCAGCAGCAGCGGCGCGCTGCCGTCGAACAGGGCGGCCTCGGTCAGCGCGGCGCGCATGATTTCCGGCTTGTCGACGTTTTCCTGGCCAATGATCACCAGATCGGTGACCCGGCAATGCTCGGTGAAGGCCTGGGTGCCGCCGCCAGTGGCGAGCGACATCAGCCGGGTTTCCGCTGTGATCCCCGCCGTCGCCGCGGCCTTTTCGAAGGCGTCGGCGGCGTCGCGCGCCGACTGCTCGGCCTGCCGCCGGCTTTCCTCGATAATATCCGCCGGAAGCGGCCCGGCCACGTAGCCCGGCAGGGCCGGTTCGAAGATCGGCGCGATGCCGGTCAGGTGCGCCGACGTCTTCTTGGCCAGATCGAGCGCGACCGGCAGCGCCGGCGTCTGATTGTTGAGGTCGAGAAGGGTCAGGATGTCCTTGATCATTGTTGCCTCCGGCATTGTATTTCGTCCCGCAACGTACCCGGCTCGAGAGGGACGGCTATGACACGTGTCAATTTACTAATGCGTCGGCGCCGGATATGCACGCACGAATTCAACCGAGCGGAGAATGTTACGCCCGTATCTTGAGTGTCGGCCCGACGATCGTGCGCAAAGATCAGAACAGGCTGCCCTGTTCGCCCTTGCCGCCGGACGCGGCGGGCGGTCGCTTGCGCCGCCGGGGCGCGGAGCTTTCCGGCATCGCCACCACCGGCAGCTTCGAATCGTGGAATTCGACGATCAGCGAATCCCCCTGGCTCACCTGGCTGGCGCTGCGCACCGGCGTGTCGTCGGCGGTGCGGACCAGGGCGAAGCCGCGTTCGAGCACGCCCTGATAGGACAGGGTCTTCAAAAGCTTGCCGGAATTTTCCAGCCGCACCCGCCGCCGGTCGAGGCCGTCGCCGACGCCGCGGCCGGCCCGGCGGGCGAGATCGTCGAGCGTCCGCCGGTGGCCCGAAATCGCCTGGCGCAGGCTGAACGGCGTCAGCCGCGCGGCTTGGCGCTCGAAGCGGCCGCGATGGCCGAGCGTATAGGCGCGCAACCGGTTGAGCAGCCGGTCGGAGACTTCGTCGAAACGCTGTCGCGCCAGCGCCATCAATTCGCGCGGCCGGGGCAGGGCGCGGCTCGCCGATCTCAGCGCCACCCGCCGCGCCTCGATATGTCGCGCCTGGGCCGCGGCCAGCCTGCGGGCGAGATCTGCGACGGTGGCGATCAGTTCCGAGCGCACCGGAACCGCCATTTCCGCCGCCCCCGTCGGGGTCGGCGCGCGCAGGTCGGCGACGTGGTCGATCAGCGTCCAGTCGGTTTCGTGGCCGACCGCGGAGATCACCGGAATATCGGAGGCGGCGACCGCGCGCACCACCGCTTCCTCGTTGAAGCTCCACAGGTCCTCGAGACTGCCGCCGCCGCGTGCCACGATCAGCAGGTCAGGCCGCGGGAAGTGGTCGGACGGCGCGTTGAAGCCGGCGATCGCCTTCGCCACTTCCTCGGCCGAGGTCTCGCCCTGCACCCGGACCGGCCAGATCACCACCCGCGTGGGGAAGCGGTCGGACAGCCGGTGCATGATGTCGCGGATCACCGCGCCGGTGGGCGAGGTGACCACGCCGATCACCTTGGGGATATAGGGCAGCGGCTTCTTGCGGTCGGCGTCGAACAGCCCCTCCGCCGCGAGCTTCCTGCGCCGCTCCTCGAGCAGCGCCATCAGCGCGCCCGCGCCCGCCGGCTCCAGCGCCTCGACGATGATCTGATAGCTCGACCGGCCCGGATAGGAGGTCAGCTTGCCCGAGGCGATCACCTCGAGCCCTTCCTCCGGCTTGAACCTGAGCCGGCTGAACACGCCGCGCCAGACCACCGCGTCGAGCTTCGCCTTCTCGTCCTTGAGCGCGAAATAGCAATGGCCGGAACTCGCCGGCCCGCGATAGCCGGAAATCTCGCCGCGCACCCGCACGAAGCCGAACGAGTCCTCGATCGTCCGTTTGACAGAGAAGGAGATTTCCGAGACCGTATATTCGGTCGTGTTCGTCGGGGCTTCGGCCATACGTTTTCGCAAATTTGCGGTTCTTGTCGGTTCCGGTCCAATTGGTGGGCACGGAACGGATTCGGTCAAGTCCCCCAGAGGTAACAGATCGGCCAGGAGATAGGCCAAGAGGTAGGATGGCGCGCTACGACTTTCGCACCCAGCGGCTTTATGTCACCCACGGGCTGATCGCCTCGGTCACCATCGAGGCCGAGCGGGCGCAGGCCCATTACCTGCTCAACGTGTTGCGTCTCGGGGACGGCGCCCGGGTGCTGCTGTTCAACGGCCGCGACGGCGAATGGTTCGCCGAGATCGAGGCCATCGGCCGCAAGGCCTGTCTTTTGCATGTCGTCGAACGCATCCGCATCCAGCCGCCGCACCCCACACTCCACTATCTGTTCGCGCCGCTCAAACAGGCGCGCCTCGACTACATGGTCCAGAAGGCGGTGGAAATGGGCGCGGGCGTGCTGCAACCGGTGCTGACGCAACATACCCAGGTGCCGAAACTGAAGACCGAGCGGATATTGTCCAATATCCGCGAGGCGGCCGAGCAATGCGGAATTCTCAGCCTGCCCGAACTGCGCCCGACCGTACGGCTCGCCGATCTCGTCGCCGACTGGCCCGCCCACGAACCCCGCCGCCGGCTGATCTTCTGCGACGAGGACGAGGAACCGAAAACGCCAGGCGAGGTTCTCGCGCCCTTCGCCGGCTCCCGGCTCGCCATACTTATCGGCCCGGAAGGCGGGTTTTCCGAAGAAGAGCGGGCGATGCTGCGCGAGCGCGACTTCGTCACCCCGATCTCGCTCGGCCCCAACATCCTGCGCGCCGATACCGCCGCGGTGGCCGCCCTGGCGCTGGTCCAGGCGACGGCCGGTGACTGGCGTCGGTAAAGTTGCTGGCAACGGTGCACGCCGTCCGAATTGCAACAGCTAATGGAACAAGCTGAAAAAGCGCCGGATATCGGTTCCAACCAGCGGACAAGACCGGTATTGCTCTGATAACGTTGACCTTAAATCACAGCGTCGGCACCGGCCCCCGGTGTCGACCCAAGCGGCCTTCCCGCCGGTGGGGACGGTCCGCCCGGGAGGCAGGCCTTGGCCGAATATGTGGGGAGCGAACGCAGGCAGGATATCCAGCGCCGGCTGTGGCAGCGGCGCGACTGGATTTCCTCGACGCCCGGCGTCAGCGACGGCGGCACTTCGCTCGGCGTCCTCGATCCCGCGCGCGCCGGCTGGGAGCGGCTGCTCGACATCGCCCATGAGGACGGAATCCTGCAATTCCTCTTCGTTGACCGGGATGCCTGCGAACGCGCGGTGGCGACGAATCTCGGCGCCGAATGGAAAACCATCGTCTCCAGCGCCCACACCGCCGCCGCCGACAAGGTGCTGGAAGCCTGCGAGCGAGTGATTGCCGCGGCCGAAGTGCCCGCCGGCTGGCGTCACACCAGCCTGTTCAATCCGACCGAGAGCCAGATCGCCGAGGTCCAGGCGCTCAATCTCGAAACCGGACTGGTTCCCTATCCCGCTTTCTACGCCCGCAGCGAATCGGTTCCGGTCGTCACCACTTGCCTCTATGACGACCGCGGCGCGCTCGCCGCCACCGCCTCGGGCGCCTACCGGTTTCATCCGGCGAGCCGGCTCGCCGGACATCTGTTCGGCGCCAAGCTCTCCGTCGCCCCGGAGCGGCGCCGGATGGGGATGGGCAAATACGTCAACGCCATCATGCTGCGCGACAGCCACGCGCAATTGAGCTGGTCGGCGGCCATCGAGCAGGCGACGGACGACAACGGCCCGGCGTTGTCGGCGATCGCGGCTTGCGGCCTCGCCCCCGTCGGCGGGTTGACCTCGGTCGCCGCGACCGTCCTCGACGAGGCTGAACTGGACTGAGCGCCGCCCGCCGTGGCGGCTCGCGCGCAAGAAACCCCTTGCGGCCGGACCGTCTTACCGCCTAAACCCGAAATACGTATGGACAATCGGGCCTCCTCCGGCCTTTCTCCTGACTGACGAGGTCGCGACATGGCCCGCGATACCACCGACGACACGCCGATTGAGTCGGCCGATCAGCTTGCCGCCGCGCTCGAGGTCGGGTGCAAGCCGAAACGGGCCTGGCGGATCGGCACCGAGCACGAGAAGTTCGGATTCTACCTCGCCGACAATTCGCCGATTCCCTACGAGGGACCGCGCGGCATCAAGGCGATCCTAGACGGCATGCAGCACCTGCTCGGCTGGGAGCCGATCATGGACGCCGGCAACATCATCGGGCTGGGCGACCCGGTCGGCGGCGGCGCGATCTCGCTCGAGCCCGGCGGCCAGTTCGAGCTCTCCGGCGCGCCGCTCGAAACCCTGCATCAGACTTGCTCGGAGCTGCACGCCCATCTGGCGCAGGTGCGGGAAGTGGCGCTGCCCATGGGCATCGGATTCCTCGGCACCGGCATGTCGCCGAAATGGACCTTCGCCGAAACCCCGCGCATGCCCAAGTCGCGCTACAACATCATGGCCAACTACATGCCCAAGGTGGGCACCCTCGGCCTCGACATGATGTTCAGGACGACGACCATCCAGGTCAATCTCGACTTCTCGTCGGAAGCCGACATGGTCCGCAAGATGCGGGTGTCGCTGGCTTTGCAGCCGATCGCCACGGCGATATTCGCCAATTCGCCCTTCACCGAAGGCAAGCCGAACGGCTTCCTCAGCTATCGCTCGGAGATCTGGCGGCACACCGACAACGACCGCTCCGGGATGATGCCCTTCGCGTTCGACGAGGGCTTCGGCTTCGAGGGCTATGTCGACTGGGCGCTCGACGTGCCGATGTATTTTATCAAGCGCGGCGACACCTATCACGACGTCACCGGCGTCACCTTCCGCCAGTATATGAACGGTGCGCTTGACGACCGCTTTCCCGGCAACCGGCCGACCACCGGCGACTGGAACAACCACCTCTCGACCCTGTTCCCCGAGGTGCGGCTGAAGCAGTTCCTCGAGATGCGCGGCGCCGACGGCGGCCCCTGGCGGCGGATCTGCGCGCTGCCGGCCTGGTGGGTGGGGCTGCTCTACGACGACGCGGCGCTGGAGGCGGCCTGGTCGCTGGTCAAGTCGTGGACGGCGGAAGAGCGCCAGCAATTGCGCGACACCGTCCCCAGGACCGGGCTGTCGACCCCGTTCCGCAAGACCTCGGTGCACGAGATCGCCCGCCAGGTGACGAAGATCTCCCGCGACGGGCTTTCCGCCCGCGCCCGGCTCAACGACGGCGGCTTCGACGAGACCCAGTATCTGGAGCCGGTCGAGGAGACCGTCGCCTCGGGCCTGACGCCGGCGGAGATGCTGCTCGGCAAGTATCACGGCGGCTGGCAGGGCGACGTAGACCGGATTTTCCGCGAATTCGTTTATTGAGTTCGTATACTGAAGCGGAATCGGTTCGCACAAACCGGAAGGAGCGGCGATGCTGGATCTGTTGGAAATGATGCGCCGCGCCCATGGCGGCGACGCCGTGAAGGGGCTGGCGGACAGCTTCGGGCTGTCTCGGGATCAGGCGGCCAAGATGATGGAAGCCTTCATGCCGGCCTTTGCCGCCAGCATGAAGCGCGCGACCGAGGACCCCGCCGCCTGGCAGCCCTTCCTAGCCGGGCTTTCGGGCAACGCCTATGTGGATTTCTACCGCGACGCGACCCGAGCCTTCTCGGCCGAAGGCATGGAGCAGGGGCGCAAGCTGATGCAGCAGATGTTTCCCGCCCCCGGCCTTTCCGATGCGATCGCCGCCCAGGTCGCGGCGATGAGCGGCGGCGGCCCCGAGGCGGCGATGCGGATGTTTCCGGCACTGGCGGCGATGTTCATGGGCGGGCTGGCGAGCCAGATGCCGCACGGACCGGCGCGCGAGGCGATGGAGAATTTCCTCGACGGTTTCCGCCGCGGCCGTCCCGAAAAGTCGCCGCTCGATCCGTTCGCGGCCTTCGCGCCTTTCGCCCCCATCGCCGAGGCATGGAGCAACTTCTTCACGGCGATGACCCCGCAGGCCGCACCGAAGGCGGCGGAACCGGGGGAGACGCCCGAACCCGAGGCGCCGCCCGAGGCCGCGCCGGAACCGGAGGAAGAGCCGGCACCGGCCGAACCGTTCCGCTTCCTCGACGAGATGATGACGGTCGGCAAGTCGATGCAGGACGCGCAGATCGCCGCCATGAACGACCTGTTCCGTCAGTTCCAGCCTAAAAAATAACTCCGGTCGAAATTCGGGGCGTATCCGGGCGGGCGGCGTTTTGGGGGATGCCGGGCCCGGATACGCCCCACGGGAGCCCGCCGTCGCGACCGTTCTTCCCGAAAGCGGGGGAAGACCGGCCCGGGCTGGACGGAGGGCTCCTTAGCGAGGGCTTCTCAGCTCGCGATCAGCCGCGCCGCTTGCGGCGTCTGGCCAGCCTGCCGAGGCTTCCGTTCGGATCGACTTCGCCGCCGGAACCCAGCGTCTGCAGCACGTCGCCGCGCAGCACGCCGATATCGGCCAGCATGTGATCGTCGAGATCCATCAGGCGTCGCGCGGTGCGGCGGTTGCGCCAGTGCTCGATCACGCGTCCGAGAATCTCGGAGAAGCGCGCCTTGCGCGACGGCTCCGTCGCGGGATGGCAATCGCGGGCATCGACATGAATGGTCATGGCTCAATCCTCCTGACGCTGACGATTCACACTTGTCTCGGGTCCGCCGTTCCCTTCCGTAGCGGGAACCGCGTCGATGATCCCGATATGCGACCGCGCCATTGATTAATCAAACAAATGTTTATAATGGTATCGATCAAGGATGTTGATGAAAGGAATCGCCATGTCAGCGGCCCTCGATGTCGACCAGCTCAGGACATTTGTCGCGATCGCGGAACTGGGCAGCTTCACCCGCGCGGCCGACGCGGTTCACAAGACCCAGTCGGCGGTTTCCATGCAGATGCGGCGGCTCGAGGAGCGGGTCGGCCGGCCGATCTTCTTCCGCGACGGCCGCCACAGCCGGCTCACCGAGGACGGTTCGCGGCTGCTCGAATATGCCCGCCGGATGATCCGCCTCAACGACGAGACCATGCAGGCCTTTTCCTGCGACGTGCTGGACGGCCAGATCCGCATGGGCATTCCCGACGACTATACCGACCGGCTGCTGCCCCGGGTGCTGGCGAGCTTCGCCCGCATCCATCCGCGCGTCGAGATCGCGGTCGCCTGCCATGACAGCGGCGTCGTCGGAGAAAAGATTCGCAGCGGCGAGCTCGATATCGGCATCGTCACCTCCGACGATTGCTCGGACCTTGGCCAGGTCATCCGCCAGGAACGCATCCACTGGGTCGCCTCCGCCGATCATGCGCCCGAGGAGATCGATCCCTTGCCGCTGGCGGTGGCGCCGGCGCCGTGCAACTGGCGGGCAGCCGTGTTCGCGGCGATCGAAGGAATGAATCGCGACTGTCGCGTCGCCTATACCAGCTCCAGCGCCTCGGCCCTGTCGGGAGCGGTGCTCGCCGGGCTGGCGGTGACCATCCTGCCCGAAAGCGCGTTGCGCTCGGGCATGCGCACGCTCGGCAAACGCGAGGGCTTTCCCGAACTGCCCCGCTGCCACATCTCGCTGATCAGAAGCGACCGGGCGACCGGCGCGATCCACGACGCGCTCGCCTGCCACGTGGTCGCCTCGCTCGGCAATATGGGGGTCGAAG